>SL_3KL_010_SEDDRAFT_10005576_pt1 | contig 11275 bp, 6 predicted proteins | sample SodLakKL_010_SED_2_FD_10381 | JGI IMG/M metagenome (IMG submission 10381)
CTTCTTCGGACGGATCCACCCGGACAAGGGCACCGCCGCCGCGATCGACGTCGCGCTCGCCTCCGGCATCCCCCTTCTCATCGCGGGCATCGTCCAGGACGAGGCCTACTTCCGGACGCAGGTCGAGCCGAGGGTCGACGGCTCTCAGGTCACCTACCTCGGTAGCGTCGGACCCGAGGAGCGGCAGGAGGTGCTCGGGGGTGCGATCGCGCTGCTGCATCTGATCGAGTTCGATGAACCCTTCGGCTTCAGCGTCGTCGAGGCCATGGCCTGCGGTACGCCGGTGATCGCCCACCCTCGAGGCTCGATGCCAGAGCTGATCAGCTCGGGTGTCAACGGGTTCCTGGTGCGCACCCACGAGGAGGCGGTGGAAGCGATCGGATCGGTTGGCGGGGTCGACCGCGAGGAGGTGCGCCGGTCGGTCGCCACGCGCTTCCACGTCGACCGGATGGTCGACGAGTACCTCGCCCTGTACCGGCAGCTCCTCGGTCGGTGACGCGGTTCGCTCAGCCGCGGCCGACCGATGCGCTGGGGTCCGTCAACGCCCGCAGCAGCGTGTCGAGCGGCAGGCTCGCGAACCGCGTCTCGGTATCCGAGGCGCCGTAGGCGATGACCAACGTGCCGTCGTGGACGATCTGCCCGCACGAGTAGACGACGTTCGGGACGTAGCCGTCGCGCTCGTCCTCCTGGGGGACCAGGAGTGGATCAGGCAGGTAGCTGAGGACCTTCCGCGGGTCGTCGAGGTCGAGCAGCATCGCCCCGAGCGCGTAGGTACGGAAGGGGCCGACGCCGTGGGTGACCACCAGCCAGCCCGCGTCCGTCTCGATCGGTGCCCCCGAGTTGCCGATCTGGGTCAACTCCCAGGGCCGGACCGGGACCTGGATGCGATGGGTCTCCTCCCAGACGCGGAGGTGATCGGAGAACATCAGGTAGTTGTTCTCCGCATCGGATCGGGCGAGCGCGACGTAGCGACCGCCGATACGGCGGGGGAAGATCGCGATGCCCTTGTTCCGCGCCGCGGAGCCGGACAGGGTGCCGATGCGGAAGGTGGAGAAGTCCTGGGTCTCGATCAGCTGCGGGAGGATGTGGAAGCCGTCGTAGGCCGTGTAGGTACCGAGGTAGAGCGCGGAACCGTCATCCTGCGTGAACCGAACGAACCGCGCATCCTCCATACCGTGGCTCTCGGACGGGCCTTTCGGGAACAGGACCCGCTGGGACGGATGTGAACGCGCCGGGAAGGCGAGTTCGTAGTTGGAGTCCGCGAGCCAGTGGATCGTCGACTTTGCGCGGGCGGCCGCGTCCGGTGCGACGCCTGGTAGCTCGAAGTGGCGTAGCACCACCTCGAGTTGCGGCATCGTGAACCGATCCTCGAGCGGTGCCAGTGCCTGCTCCACCGGGTTGTGGCCGGGATCGGCGAACGCGCGGTGCACCTGCTCGGCCTGCGCCTCGCTGGCGCCGCTGACCGCCAGCTCCTTCAACGTGGCGATGAAGACGGCCTTGTCGAACAACGGCGGGTAGCGCCTGCCAAGCAGCGGATGGTGCGGCTCATCGATGTGCACGGTTCCGCCCGGCCCGATCAACCCGGTGCGCAGCTGGATCGAGGAGATGTGTCCTTCGCCGACGCCACGGAGGCTCACGATCACCCGCACCGAGCCGCTCGGTGTTCCGGTCTGATCGGGCGCTGTGACGATGGAGGGGTTCGTGAGCGCTGCGGCCTCGATCGAGTACTCGTGGAGGAAGTAGGCGCCGAGCAGGGCCTGCAGATCCGCGGAGAGCCCGTCGGGCACCTCCGCGATCGTACGGATCTCCTCCAGCGATCCCGCGCACAGCGCGTCGAAGTCCTCGTGCCGGTCCGAGAAGCGTCGACGGACGTCCGCGATCGCAGGCGTGATCTCATCGGCCGGCAGTTCGAGCACTCGGTCGATGAGCCGCTGGATGCGGTTCGGGCCATCAGCCGGCCACACGTCGGCGGGCAGGTACGGACGTGCCACGACCCGACACGGGTCGGGGTACAGCCGCACGTCCGAGCGGGTGATCGGCAGCTGTTCCCTCACCGGGCCAGGCCAACCAGGGGGTAGGTCGACCTGGCGGCCTGCAGGGCAGCGATCCCGGCGATCGTCGACTCCGCGCCGCGGTTGAGGTTGACGCCGTGCTCCGCCAGTCCATCGCACGTCCCGCCCGAGTCAGGGTCGTACAGGATCGCGCCCGTATCGTTGGCACCGAGGAGCCAGCCCGCGGCACGAGTGGTCAGCGCACGCCAGGCCGGCTCGGCGGTGAGCGAGAAGGCCCGTGCGCAGGCGGCGGCCATCGCGGCGGCCTCCAGCGGCTGCTGATCGAAGGCAGGTCGCGGACCGCCGGGCACGCGGCCCCCGACCGGCGTGAAGCTGAAGTGTCCCTCGTGTGTCTGGTCCTCCACCAGCCACGACAGCAGTTCGAGGCCGAGGTCGGTGTAGCTGCGCTGGCGCAGGGTGCCGCCCGCGGCGAGGAGGGCCTCGGGGAGGCGTGCGTCGTCGTAGGTGAGTCGTGGCTCGATCCACGGGTCGCGTCGTGATGCCGCGTCAGCGATCCGGGCCGCCCCCTCCATCGCCACCCGCCTGGCCGGCATGTGGGCGGGATCGACTGCGAGCATCTCGACCGCGCCCAGCACCGAGGTGGCATGGGGTCGCAGGTCCGGGGAGTCGATGGGCTGCACCGTCGCGAACGCCGCGGCGGCCTCGTCACGTTGCCAGGCTGCCGGTGCTGAGCGGGCGGCGGTTCCCAGGGCCCAGAGCGCGCGCCCGTCGGCGTCGTCCGAACGAGGTTCGTCGAGCCAGACGCCGTCGGCACGGCGGCGGTTGCGGAACCCACCAGCACCGTCGCGGGCGTCCAGCACGAAGCGGAGCGTCACCGCCGCCACCACGGTCGCGTCGAGCGATGCGCCCTGATGGTGGCACGCCACCACAAGGGCACGGGCGTTGTCGTCGGTGCAGTACCCGTGCTCGGTCCGGGGTTCGTCGTACTCCGCGTGCTCCCAGACCCCGCGGTCGTCGGTCAGCCGGCGCAGGTGGCCCAGCTGCGGTTCCGGCAGCGGGGTGTCGGGGGGGCGGGTCGCGGGTTCTGTCACGAGAGCGGCGGGCAGCCGGGGGCGCGGCCCGTCGGCTCCGTGCGTGGCCCGGATCGCCGCGGCCGTGGTGGCCTGCTCACCCATGGAGCTGTCTCGGGTCGGCCACACGGGCGACGTCGACGCGGACGGAACTCTCGGACGCGACCGTCGCGGCGATCTGGTCGAAACGAGCGGCGACCACCGGCCAGGTCCAGTCGCGGGCCACCCGGCGTGCCGCCCAAGCCATCTGCCCGGCCCTTGCCGGCTCGGTGAGCACCGTGCGGACAGCCGCGGACATCTCTGTCGGATCGCCCTGCTGGACCGCGATCCCTGCACCTGACCTCAGGACCTCGACGGCGTGGGGGAACCGGGTGGCCACCACCGGCTTTCCGGCGCCGATCGCCTCGGTCAGGACGCCTGACGTCACCTGTTCCGTGGAGAGATAGGGGAGCACGATGAGGTCTGCCGACCGGATCTGGGCGTGCAGGCTCGGTGCGTCCAGGTAACGGTTGTCGAACTCGACGACGTCCTGCAGCCCCAGCTCACGGACCCGTTCGATGAGTTCCTGGCGGTAGGACTCGCCGGAGTGCGCGACCACCCCCGGGTGGGTGGCGCCGGTGATGCGGTAGCGGGGGAGTGGGTCGAGATCGGTGAGGGCAGCGAAGGCCTCGATCGCGACCTCGAGTCCCTTGCCGGGGCCGATCAGGCCCCAGGTGAGCGCCAGTTTGCGGGTCGACGGGTCGGGGGGACGTACACCCTCTGGCGGCGGCGACAGCCGTGGATCGAAGCCGTGGGGCAGCACCTCGATCTGGTCGTTCCTCACGCCGTAGTGGGTGACCAGCCGCTGTGCCGCGGCGACGCTCATCACGATCGACCGTGCGCTACGAGCCGCGAGGTGCGTGACGATCCGTCGCTGCCGTGCGCTGGGCTCCCGGAGCACGGTGTGGTACGTCACGAGTGTGGGCGCGGCGACGGCGTCGATCAGGTCCGTCGCCTCGGCCCCGTCGTCGCCGGCATAGATCCCGAACTCGTGTTGCATGGACACGACATCGTGCTGGTCGAGGACCGCGACCGTCCGCGCGAGCGCCGCGGCGTCCCCACGCAGGTGCTCGTGGACCTCGACGCCCGCAGCGGTGGATGCCGACGGTTCGTCGACCAAGCTGACGACCGTGGACCGGGCAGCGACCGCTCGTTGGCGCTCGAGCGCGCCCAGCAGCGATGCCGTGTAGGTCGCGAGACCACACGTCGTTGGCGGGTAGGTGCTGACCCATCCCACCGACGGCGGTATGGACACGCCGTTCAACCCAGTCGTCCTCGATCGCATCGATCTCATGGCGCACCCGTTCGTTGACGGCGAGCGGGGTCGCTCGACCGTGACCCCGCTCGAACAACGGGTACAGCTCCTGTCCCACCCCCACCGGAGATCGAAAGATTGCCGCTGACCCAGAGTAACGAGCGAGCGGCGGCATGTGGGGGACGGGCGGTGCGCGGACAGGCTGGCCCGGATGCGACCAGCTGTCGCGGCTCGAGACGGCCCAGCAGCCCGACGCTCATCGAGTGCTCGTGGAGTGCCCGACGAACCTAGGCGGTGAGTCTGCGGATCCAGTTGTTGCACGGGCGGCCCGTGCCGCGGAGGTCCTCGATCCAGGCAGAGGTGTCGATCAGGACCGTCGCGTGGGATGGGCAGGTGCGTCGTCCCGCACGCGGTCGAGGTCACCCTCCCACCCGCGGCCGCCCTGCCCGGCTCGTGTCCTGGCCCGCACCGGCCCCGCCAGGTCGTTGTGACCTCCGATGGCGTGCTCACCCGCTCGGGGTGACGAGCCAGCGGCCGGGTGACGCCATACTTCACCGCCCTGGCGCGGATGACTGGTCAACGGCCCCAGAGCGGGTCGTCGGCCCCCTCGCGACCGCTCGCGACCGCGGCGCCAACATGCAACCTGGAGGTACCCAGCTGTGAACGAGCCCACTCACGCAACGACCGCAGCCAACGCCGCGGTGCGAACCACGCTGCCGTTCGATGACACCGGCGACTTCGACCTCGTCGAGCGTGGGTTCCTCGCCCCACTGCCCGACACGGTCACCACGGAGGACGGTCGTCCGGTGTGGGATGCGCGGAAGTTCGATTTCGTCGCCGGTGATGCGCCGGCGACGGTGAACCCGAGCTTGTGGCGCCAGGAGCTGCTGAGCGGCGTCGGGGGGCTGTTCGAGGTGGTGGACGGGATCTACCAGGTGCGCAGCCTGGACCTGTCCAACATCAGTTTCGTGCGGGGTGAGACCGGTTGGATCGTGCTCGACCCGCTGATCTCCGCCGAGGTGGCTGCGGCCGCGTTGGAGCTGGTGAACTCCCACGTCGAGCGGCGCCCGGTGACCGCGGTGGTGTACAGCCACAGCCACGGTGACCACTTCGGTGGGGTGCGGGGGGTCTGCTCACCAGAGGACGTCGCGGCCGGTCGGGTCCGCATCGTCGCGCCGGAGGGGTTCACCTTCGAGGCGGTGAGCGAGAACGTGATGGCCGGCAACACGATGTCGCGCCGCGCCTCGTACATGTACGGCAACCTGCTGCCGCCGTCGGCGACCGGGCAGGTCGGTGCGGGGCTGGGCAAGACCACCTCCACGGGCACGTTCGGGCTGCTCGAGCCGACCGACCTGATCGGGCATGACGACACCTCGATCGTGCTCGACGGGGTCGAGCTGCAGACCCTGTACACGCCCGACACCGAGGCGCCGGCTGAGTTCGTGTTCCTGTTGCCGGCCTGGAAGGCGCTGTGGACCGCGGAGGTCGTCACCCACGTCCAGCACAACCTGTACACGCTGCGCGGCGCGCAGGTCCGCGATGCGCTCGGCTGGTCGAAGGCGATCGACACGATGATCGCCCGGTTCGGTGCCGACACCGAGCTGGTGTTCGCCTCGCACCACTGGCCGACCTGGGGCCATGACGCCTCGCTCGAGCTGCTGCGCATCCAGCGTGACACCTACCGCTACCTGCACGACGAGACCCTGCGGCTCGCCAACCATGGCGAGACCATGCTGGAGATCGCCGAGCAGCTCGAGCTGCCGCCGGCGCTGGCCCGCACGTGGTCGTCACGTGGCTACTACGGGTCGGTCAACCACAACGTCAAGGCGATCTACCAGCGCTACCTCGGCTTCTTCGACGGCAACCCCGCCACCCTCCACCCCCACCCACCGGTCGAGGCCGCCAAGCGCTACGTCGCCTACATGGGCGGTGCCGAGGCGATCCTGGAACGTGCCCGGGACGATCACGAGGCTGGCGACGACCGCTGGGTCGCCGAGGTCGTCAGGCACGTGGTGTTCGCCGAGCCCGACAACACCGCCGCCCGGGAGCTGCTCGCCGACGCCCTGACCCAGCTGGGCTACCAGGCCGAATCGGGCCCTTGGCGCAACTTCTACCTCACCGGCGCGAAGGAACTGCGGGACGGGGTCATGGTGCTGCCCACCCCCAGCACCACCTCACCCGACGTCATCGCCGCGATGCCCACCAGCCTGATCCTCGACTACCTCGCGATCCGCCTCAAGCACCGCGACGCGGCCGAGCTCGCCGGCTCCACCCTGCTCGTCCTGACCGACGTCGAGGAGCGGCACCTGCTCGAGTTGTCGAACGGGGTGCTGCACAACCGGCCCGCCGCTGGCGACGAGGAGGTGGCCGCTGATGCGACCATCACCGCCACCCGTGCCTGGTTGAACGGCCTCCTCGCCGCCGACGATCCCGCTACCGCGTTGACCAGCGGCGACGACGCTGACATCACCGGGGACCCGACGAGCCTGCTCAGCGTGTTCGGCCTGCTCGACGAGTTCCCGTTCTGGTTCAACATCGTCACCCCGTAGCAGTACGGGCAGAGCCCGCCGGGCCGTCCCCACCCCGACGACGGAGTGGTGTCGGGCAAGCGGGTCCTGGCCTGGCTGCGCACGGCCTGCAGGAGCGACCCTCGCCGACCGGCGGGGACCATCGCGAACCGGAAGACCCACAGGAGGATGGACCGTTGACAAGACGACGACCGAACATGGCACGAGCGGGGGGTGTCGTCGCCGCCGGCGCGGTGGCGCGTTCCGCCGCAACAACGAGGGCCGCAGGCACATCCGACGCTGCCGGCTCGAGGCGCTACCAGCTGCGGCAACGTATGGTCTCGATCGGTGACGACTTCCGCATCACGGACCAGGACGGCAACCTCGCCTACCTCGTGGACGGCAAGGCGCTGCGGGTGCGCTCGACGCTGCTTTTCCTCGATCCCGCCGGGACCGAGCTCTATCGGATCCAGGAGAAGGTCCTGCGCGTCCGCGAATCCATGAGCGTCCAACGTCCCGACGGGAGCGTCGCTGCACGGGTCCACAACGCCCTGCTGACCCCCCTCCGGGACCGCTGGACCATCGATGTCCCCGGCGGTGACGACCTGCAGGCCACCGGGAACATCCTGGACCACGAGTACCGCATCCGCCGGGGCGGCACGACCGTGGCGAGCGTGTCACGGCGCTGGTTCCGGGTCCGTGATACCTACGGGGTCGAGATCGCTGCCGGCGAGGACGCTGCGCTGCTGCTCAGCGTGGTGGTCGTGATCGACATGATGGCGCACCCGGGCCGGTGACGTCGGGCGCGATCGTGCGTGACATCACTCCTTCGGGGTGCCGCGGTGTGACTCGTGCTGGTCAGGTCTGTGGCAGGATGCCATGGGTCGAACCGGGAAGATGCCAGCACGGGAGCGGTCATGGGTGGCTCGAACGTCGTGGGTTCCGCGTGGTCGATCGACGGCACGACGTTCAGCTACCGGAGCCCGCTCGGTGGCACCCGACCAGCTGGTCGCGGAACGGTTGGCTCGGCGGGCAGCCACCCTGGAGCTGGGGACGCTGCGTGACGCACCCGAGGTCGTGGCTCGGTTGGAGGCGAAGGGCTTCAACCGGCACACGTTCATGTGCGGGCAGTCGGGGTCGGGGAAGACCTACAGCCTCGGTCGGCTCCTCGAGGAGCTGGTGCTCAGGACCCGGCTGCCGCTGCTGGTGCTCGACCCGAACGGCGACCACGTGCATCTCGGGCGGACCCGGGCAGGTGTCGACCAGGCGGTGGCTGCGGCCTACGCCGAGGCGGCGGGCGACGTGCGGGTACTGGGAGCAGAGCCGCGGGACGCGGTGGCGCCGCTGCGCATCCGGTTCCGGGAGCTCGGGGCCACGGCTGCCGCCGCCCTGCTGCAGCTGGACCCGATCGCCGATCGTGCGGAGTACAACGCGTTGCTCCACGCGTTGCGTAGCGCGCCGGCTGAGGGCGTCGAGTCCATGGACGCCGCCATCGAGCTGTTCCGCCACAGCGGCGATGAGGTGCTCGGCCTGATCAAGATGCGGGTCGAGAACCTGGGTGTGGATCGGATGGCGGCGTGGGCGAAGCCGTCGGGCTCGACGATCGCTGAGGTGTGGGCGCGGGACGAACCGCGAGCTCTGGTCGCGGACACCTCGGGGTTCGAGGAGCGCCGGGAGCGCATCGCGGTCGCGATGGCGGTGCTGGAGCAGCTGTGGGCGAGCCGCAAGCGTCGGCGACCGCTGCTGCTGGTGGTCGACGAAGCCCACGACGTGTGTCCGGCCGATCCGGCCGACCCGCTGGAGCGGCTGGCAGTCGACCGCTTCACCCGCATCGCCGGCGAGGGACGCAAGTACGGGATCCACCTGCTGCTCGCGTCCCAGCGGCCGGACAAGCTGCCGGAGAACGTCCTCTCCCAGTGCGACAACCTGCTGCTGATGCGGGTCAACTCGGCCGGGGACCGCGCGGCGCTGGCATCGATGTTCGGGTTCGTGCCGCCGGAACTGATCGAGCTCGCCGGGACGTTCGGGCTCGGTGAGAGCCTGCTCGCCGGCAAGGTGTCACCCGACCCGCAGCTGGCCCGGACCGGTGCGCGACTGACCCCGGAGGGCGGCGCCGATGTCCCGACGGACTGGGCGATCGTCGGCGAACGCTAGAGCAGTCCGCGGATCCTGGCCGCCTCGACGGCGCTGCGGCGCCCTTCCACGCCGAGCTTGCGGTAGATCGCGCGGAGGTGCGTCTTGACGGTGTTGATCGAGACGGAGCGGGCCTCGGCGACCTCTCGTAGCGTCAGCAGGGAGGGGAGCTCGCGCAGGAGCTCCAGTTCGGCGGGTGTGAGCCGGACGAGGGCGTCGCGCTCGTCAGCGGTCGAGGAGGGGAGCCGGTCGAGGATGCGGTCGACGAAGGCCTCGGTCCGGCCGAAGCGGCCCTTGCCACCGATCAGCAGTTCGGCGAACCGCCGGGACTCGGTGAAGGGCTGGAGCAACTCCACCGGTTCGGCCAGCAGCAGCGCCGTCTGCAGCCGTTCCTGCGCCAGCGTGAGGTTGCCGGCATCCCGCTCGATGGTCGCAGCGAGCAGCCACGCCCGGACCTTGGTCGTGATGAGATGGCAGGTTGCCGTGCCGTCGAGGACCGGGGTGAGTTCGCGTCGGGCCGCTGCCGGCTGGCCGCCATCGAGCTGCAGCATGGCCCGCAGCAGTGCCGGCTCACCCGGGGCCGGCGCTCGGTGGATCACCACCTCGGCGATCCTTCGGGCTGCCTGCCGCTCGCCGAGGTCGAGGCAGACCTGCAGGGCGACGGGAGCGGCGTACCCGAGGAGGGCGGGGGACACGTCCGCGTCCGCGAGCCGTTCGTAGAGCCGCAGGTAGTTTTGGAGCAGGTCGAAGGCGTCGTCGCGGCCAGCGAACAGGTAGAGCTCGAGGCTCCGTGTGGCGAGTTCGACGTCGGGCTCGTTGTGCTCCGCGAGCAACGCGACGGCTCGGGCGCCTGCGCTCTGTGCGGTCTCGGTGTCACCGCGGAGCGAGGCCATCCAGCCGAGCAGCATGTAGGCGTGCACGATCGACTGGGAGCGCCCCCAGCCGCGACGCTCGGCCAGGGTCACCGCCTCGGCGGCGTGGTGCTGCGTGGCGGCGAGGTCGCCCCTGCTCGCATGTGTGCCGGCGAGGAACGACAGCGCGGCGATCAGCATCGCATCCCGTCCGCCGGCACGCGCCAGCATGGTCGCTCGCTCCAGATCGGACACCGAACCCGCGTAGGAACCGATGAACAGCCGTGCGACGCCTCGCTGGTGGAGGGCGTAGAGGTCGAGGTCGGGGTCGCCGGTGGTCCCGGCCGGGGTGGCCTCCAGACGCATGAGTGCGGCGTGGACGTCGAGGTCGAACCTGGCGCGGGCGGTGGCGACCGCGGCGGCGAGCACGGCCACGCCGGGATCGGAGGCACCCGCGATGGCATCCAGGTCGAGGGTGACGAGCCAGCGGTCCGCCTCCGGCGTGTTCCCGAGCTCGAGCGCAGCGGCGGCCAGCAGCAGGGCCACGACCGGGTCGCTCCGATCGGGTTCTGGCAGCTCGGCCAGGATCAGGTGGAGTCGGCGGGACCGGCCGCTGAGGATCGCGGCGAGCCCCTCTGAGCGCGCAAACTGGACCACCTGCTCGGTGTCGCCCGCCATGGCGAGGTGCTCCATCGCGTGCAGGTGGTCGCCCTGCTGCTGGTACCACCGTGCCGCGGTGTGCTGCAGTTCGCGTTCGGCCCGTGGCTGTTCACGACGTAGCTCCGCGAGCAGGAACGTGCGCAGCAGGTCGTGGTAGCGGTAGGTCGCACGACCACGACCCACCCGCCGGATGAACGCGTTGCCCTGCTCGAGCCCGTTCAGCAACCGCGCCGCATCCATACGGTCGCTCAGCCGCTCAGCGAGCCCGACGCTGAGATCCGCACAGATACTGGTCCGGAGCATGAACCTGCGCGTCGCAGCAGGCAGGGCAGCCATGACCTCGGTGAGCAGGTAGTCCGCGACCTGGTGGTCGTCACCGTCGAACCGCTCGACGAACGCTCCGGGCTCCTCACCACCGCTGACCGCCAGGCAGGCGATCTGCAACCCCGCTGCCCACCCCTCGGTGCGGGTGTACAGCACCTCGAGATTGGTGTCCGAGAGCCCGACCTCACGCCGTCGCACGAGCTGTGACGTCTCCTCCAGGGTGAAGGCGAGATCCTGGGAACGGATCTCCTTCAGAGCGCCACGGACCCGAAGCCGGGGGAGGCCGATCGGTGGCTCGGCTCGCCCCGACAGCACCAGGTGCAGGTTCGAGGGCGAGCGTTGCAGCAGGAGCTCGAGCGAGGCGAGCGCCTTCGGGTGCCGCACGACCTCGACGTCGTCGAGCACCAGCCACAGCGGCTCGCCC
>SL_3KL_010_SEDDRAFT_10005577_pt1 | contig 11270 bp, 9 predicted proteins | sample SodLakKL_010_SED_2_FD_10381 | JGI IMG/M metagenome (IMG submission 10381)
GTCAGGATATGGGTCACCGTCACCGTGGCGTCCCCGCCGGGCCCGGTCCCCAGGAGCATGGACCCCATGGGCTTGCCCACGATGTCGGAGCGGCCAACCACGACGGCATGCCGGCCCCGGGTCTGGATCCCGCTCCGAACCAGCATCTCCACCACGCCCAGAGGGGTGCAGGGTGCCAGCGCAGCCGGGTCTCCCACCACCATGCGACCCACATTGATGGGGTGAAAGCCGTCCACGTCCTTAGCCGGATGGATGGCCTCCAGGATCCGGTTCTTTCGGATCTGGGGGGGGAGGGGTAGCTGCACCAGGATTCCATGGATGTCCGGATCGGCGTTCAGCCCCTCGATCCAGCCCAGGAGTTCATCTTCCGTGATCTCGCGGTCGAGTTCGATCTGGCGGGAGTACATCCCCAGATCCTGGGCCGCCCGCTTCTTCATCCGCACATAGGACTGGCTGGCTGGATCGATGCCCACGAGCACGGTGGCCAGGCCCGGGGGCTTGCCTGCCGTGCGCTTGAACTCATCCACGCCGACCCGGATTTCCTCTCGGATCGTTCGAGCCATCTCAGTGCCGGAGATGATCTCCGCCGCCATGCCAGTCTCCCTGGGGAAGGAATCGAGCGCTTTCGGAACCCGCCAATGATGACAAGGATCCGCCCGGGGGTCCATCCCTGTCACAGATTGGTGTACGCACCATCGGACTGCGGGATTGGAACCACCGTGGGGTGGCCACCGGACGTCAGCGGGCGAAATCCACCGCTCGGGTCTCCCGGACCACCACGACCTTGATCTGGCCGGGATACTGGAGTTCTTCCTCGAAGCGACGGGCGACGCGCTCCGAGATCCGGCGCATCTCCTCGTCCGACACTCGATCCGGCTCCACCATGACCCGCACCTCGCGCCCGGCCTGGACGGCGAAGCAGCGCTCCACTCCTTCGAACTCCATGGCCAACGCCTCGAGTCGCTCCAACCGCTTCACGTACGTCTCGAACATTTCGCGGCGGGCACCGGGGCGGGCACCGGAGATGGCGTCGGCGGCGGTGACGAGGAAGGCTTCGGGGTAGCGGTGGGGCTCCTCGTCGTGGTGGGCCCGAATGGCGTTCAGCACCACATCCGGCTCCCCGTGGCGGGAACAGAGCTCCCACCCCAACTCCACGTGGGTGCCCTCGTGTTCGTGGGTCATCCCCTTCCCCACATCGTGGAGAAGTCCGGCACGCTTGGCCAGTTGGACATCCAGCCCCATTTCCGCCGCCATCATCCCCGCCAGGCGAGCGACCTCGATGGAGTGCCGTAACTGGTTCTGCCCGTAGGATGTCCGAAAGCGAAGTCGTCCCAGCACCTTGACGACTTCGGTGTTGAGGTCGTGGATGCCAAGGTCATAGAGGGCCTCTTCGGCCGCCTCCCGCATCCCCGCATCCACCTCGCCCCGACTCTTCTCCACCATCTCCTCGATGCGGCCCGGGTGGATGCGGCCGTCCTCCACGAGCCGCTCCATGGCGATCCGGGCCACCTCCCGGCGGATGGGGTCAAATCCGGAGAGGACCACCGCCTCGGGCGTGTCGTCGATGATGACGTCGATGCCGGTAGCCTGCTCGAAGGCCCGGATGTTTCGTCCCTCGCGACCGATGATCCGACCCTTCATGTCGTCGGACGGGAGTTGAACCACCGAGACGGTGCCTTCCACCGATTCGTCCGCTGCCATCCGCTGGATGGCCAGCGCAATGACCTTCTTGGCCTCCCGATGGGCCGTTCGCTCGGCCTCTTCCCGTAGCTCCCGGATCCGGTGCGCAGCTTCGGCCTTCGCCTCGTCCTCGAGCTCACTCACCAGGCGGTGGCGGGCCTCCTCGGCGGACAGCCCCGCCAGCGACTCCAGGCGCTCACGGGCCTCTTCCAGGCGCTGAGCCGCCTCCTCTCGCCGGCGAACGATCTCCCCCTCCCGGGTTCGGAGCTCCGCGAGGCGGGATTCCTGCGCCCGTTCCCGCTCGTCCAGGGTATCGAACTTCCGCTCCAGGGAGTCGGACCGCTCCGACAACCGGGTATCCAGCTTCTCCAGCTCTTCCCTTCGCCGGGCCTCCTCCCTCTCCCACGCCTCGCGGAGCCGGACCGCCTCTTCCCGGCCGGCCAGCTCTCCTTCCTTGCGAAGACTCCGGGCCTCTTCCCGCGCCCGCTCAACGATCCTACTGGCCTCATCCTCCCCGCGTGCCTTCTCCTGCTCCCGATGGGCCCGCTCCCGGGACCGGCCCCCCAGAAAGCCCAGCACCGCGCCCAGAAGGAGCGCAAGGGTGGACGCCACCAGCACCAGGGCCTGGTGGGTTTCCATGTGTATATGACTCCAGAAGCGGGATATCCCCGCAAAAAATCAGAAGAGAACGGGACCCGCAAGAACCCACGAAACGGACCGTCGACCAGCGGATCCCCTTCGGGAGAATAGGAAGTCGCCGCGGCCGGCCGCAAGTCGGCCACCCACCTGGGTGCGCCGCGGGGCGCACGGTGGGAGACCTGGAGCTCAGCCCACGGAACGCCAAACGGCCGGCGGCAGGGTGGGGGTCCCGGAGGGTCAGTGACCCGTGCCGCCCGCGTCTTCTGGCGATTCCTCGTGCTCGATGCGACGGGCCAGATTCGTGGCTCTGGAGGCCACCTCGCGGCGCAGCCTCTCCAACTCGCCTTCCGCACGAAGGAATTGATCCGTGAGGGAGAGGGCGGCCAGGATGGTGGCGCGATGCGCCTCCACCACGCCGGCCGATCTACGGATCTCCTGGATCCGCTCATCCAGATAGCGAGCGCACTCCCGGGTGTACTCCGGATCGGCGGCCGACCGCAGATTGTGCTCCTCTCCCGCAATCCGCACCGTCACGATGCCGGGTCGTCCCCTGTTCTCGCTCACCCCTGCTCCTCCAGAAATCGGACCCTGGCAAGGAGGCGCTGCACCACCTCACGGCCCTTCGCCACCCGTTCCTTCAGGTCCTCGTTCTCCCTCTCCAGTGACTGTACCCGACCACGAAGGGCCACCGGATCCTCGTCGCCGTGGCGGAACACGTGGAGGGCCTCTTCCGTCGCCGCCAGACGGACCCGCTCCCGGGCCAGCTCTTCGCGGACACGGGAGAGCTCCGTGAGGATCCGTCCCACCGCCGACTCGAGGCGGGTCAGGGCCTCACGTTCCGGTGACTCAGTCCCCGCGTCCACGGATCCCCGCGTCGAATTCCCGGCGTAGGAGGTCGGCCACCCGGTCCACTTCCCGGTCCACCTCCGCATCCTTCAGCGTGCGCTCCGTATCCTGGTAACGGAGCCGAATGGCCACGGAGCGATGTCCCTCCGGGATTCCATCGCCCTCGTACACGTCGAAGACATCAACATCCCGCAGCAACGCACCCCCGCTCGCCCGGATCCGCTCCAGCACCTCACCCACCGGATGGGTCCGGTTCAGGAGGAGCGCCAGATCCCGGTCGACCCCGGGATGGGACGGCAGGGGGACGAAGGTGGGGACAGGTGCCGCCTCGGGCTCTGCCGGAAGCCGGAGTTCAGCAGCCCAGACCGTCCCGGCCCAGCGGGGCAGGTCCAGGCCTTTGGGTCTCACGGCCCCCGCCCATCCCACCTGGCTTCCGGCTTCATCGGCCAGGGCCCATCCGTGACCGGCGGTGAACCAGTGGGGCGCCGACGGCACATCGTCCACCGACGGGACCAGCCGGATCCCGCCCCCGGCGTAGCCCGGGACCGCCTGGACGACGGCTTCCACCAGGGTCCGGAGATCCCACGCATCCACCATCTCGTCCTCGACACTCCAGTGCGGGGGACGCCGCCGGCCATGGAGGACGAGAGCCAGGTGGGTCGCCTCATCCGGAGCGCTTCCCTCGGGCCCCTTCCGGAAGACCGAGCCCATCTCGAAGAGCCGGACATCCCGATTTCCCCGGGCCAGATTGTACTCCAATCTCCGGAAGAGTGCCGGCAGGATGGTGCGACGAAGGAATCCCTCCTCGGCGGAGATGGGATTCTCCAGCGCCACCTCTCCGTTGCCCTCCCCGGCGAAGGTCAGGGTGTGGGCCTCGAACAGACCCCGACCCACCAACTCGTCCCGGAGTTGATCCTCCAGAAGGAAGAGCGGATGATCGGGCACGGTGCCGGGTCGATAGGCCCCCAATTCCTCCGGGAACTCGTCGTAGCCGTGGGTACGGGCGATCTCTTCGATGAGATCCACCTCGCGCGTCACGTCCCAACTCCGGAACCCGGGCACCGAAACCACGAAGACCCCGTCTTCCGGACCTGTCAGCGAGAAGCCGAGAGGCTCAAGGAGTTCGCGAATCCGGTCAGGCGAGAAGGGGACCCCCAGAACCTGTTCCACCCGCGGAATGCGAAGACGGACCCGGGAGGGCTCGAAGCGTTGGGCGCGAACTTCGGCCACGGCCTCTTCCATCGTCCCACCGGCGGTGGCCAGGATCAGATGGGCAGCCCGGAGGATCGCCCCGTGCAGGCCCGCCGGGTCCACGCCGCGCTCGAACCGGTAGGAGGCGTCGGTGGACAGTCCGAGCCGCTTCCGGGTGCTGCGGATGGGACCGGGGGCAAAGAGGGCGCACTCCAGGAGAACGTCACGGGTCTCCTCGTCCACCTCGGAGTCGCTGCTTCCCATGACTCCGGCCACCGCCACCGGCCGAGAAGAATCGGCAATGACCAGATCGTCGCCCGTGAGGGTTCGCTCCACCTCGTCCAGGGTCCGGATCGTCTCGCCCTGGCCGGCGCGCCGGACCAGGATGGTCTGATCCCGGATGCGCCCCAGGTCGAACGCATGAAGGGGGTGACCCAGCTCCAGAAGGACGTAGTTGGTGGCATCCACCACGTTGTTGATGGGGCGGCTACCGGCAGCCCGCAGTCGCTCCTGCAGCCAGAGTGGTGACGGCCCCACCTCCACGCCGCGAATGACGAGGCCCAGGTAGGCAGGGCAGCGTTCCGGATCCTCGATGCGAACCGTCACCCCTCCCGCCGAGGCCTCCCTGGAATCCGACACCACCGACACGTCGGCAGGCGCGGTCGGCGGGAGCCCGGGAATGGTGGGAACATGAAGACCCGCCTCGCCCGAGGGAGACAGTTCCCGGGCAATCCCCCGATGGCTCAGGAGGTCGGGGCGGTTCGACGTCACCTCCACGTCGAGGCGAACGTCGTCCAGTCCCAGCGCCTCCACCAGCGGAGCCCCGGGCGTGAACTCCCCCTCCAGATGCAGGATCCCGGAGCCGTCCGGTCCAAGCCCCAGCTCCCGCTCCGAGCACAGCATGCCGAAGGAGGTCTCGCCGCGGATCCGGGCCTTGCGGATCCGGAAGTCCCCTGGGAGCGTCGCCCCCACCGGGGCAAAGGGATAGAACCCTCCCGCATGGATGACCGGAGCTCCACAGACGACGCTCCGAGGCTCGCGGTCCCCGGCATCAACCTGGCAGAGACTCAGCCGGTCGGCGTTGGGATGCGGTCCCACCGAAAGAACCCGACCCACCACCACGTCCCGGAGTCCATCCGCCAACTGCTCGACTCCCTCCACGGGAAAACCCCGAGCGGCCAGGGTTCGAGCCACCTCTTCGATGCCGCCGGCCACATCCGGCGCCACATCACGGATCCATCGCAGCGATACATTCATCGTCCGGCGAACTGGCGAAGGAAGCGGACGTCGTTGTCCAGGTAGAGGCGAAGATCCGGGATCCCGTACTTCAGCATTCCGATCCGCCCGGGACCCATTCCGAATGCGAACCCCGTGTATCGTTCGGAATCGATTCCCGCCGACTCCAGAACCGCCGGGTCCACCATGCCTGCCCCCATGATCTCGAGCCAGTCCGACTCCTCAGTGGATCCATCGGGGCGATGGACCACACGCTTCACGTCCACCTCGGCGGATGGTTCGGTGAAGGGGAAGAAGGACGGCCGGAACCGGACCCGGGCGCCGCGACCGAAATACCGTCGGGCGAACTCGGCCAGCGTGGCCTTGAAGTCCACAAAGGTGATCCCCTCGTCCACCACCAGCCCTTCGAGCTGGGCAAAGGCCGGCGTATGGGTGGCGTCGTAGGAATCCCGGCGGTACACCATGCCGGGAGCAAGCACACGGATGGGTGGCTTGTGATTCTCCATGACCCGCACCTGAACAGGCGAGGTGTGGCTCCGGAGGAGGTAGCCCCCCTTGAGGTAGAGCGTGTCCTGCTCATCCGCCGCCGGATGATCGAGTGGTGTGTTCAGGGCGACGAAGTTGTACCACTCGGACTCCGCCTCCGGCCCTCGCGCCCGGGTGAACCCCAGGCCGCGAAAGATCTCCACCAATTCATCCACAACCCGAGTCACCGGGTGCCGCCCGCCGACCCACTCCTGCCGGGCGGGAAGGGTGAGATCGACCTTGGCTCCGCCCGCCTCCTCGTCGGCCGCGAGCCGCTCCTCCCGGCGCTCCAGCGCCTCCTGCAGCGATCCCTTGACCCGGTTGGCTTCGGCTCCCACCCGGGGACGCTCAGACGGATCCAGGCCCCCCAGACCGCGGAGGATCCCGGAGATCCGGCCGTCCTTCCGACCGAGGTAGGAGATTCGGATGGACTCGAGGCCCTCCGCATCCTCCTGCCGAGCCACCTCCTCCAGCGCCTCGGCCTCGAGAGCCTTCAACTGGTCAACCAGCTCTACGGCTCGGCTCATGGCTCGGTCGACTCCGTCAGGCGTTGGCGGTCTTGGCGCCCAGCGCCTCCTTGGCCTGGGCGGCCAGCACCTCGAAGGCGCCCGGATCCCGGACTGCCAGGTCGGCCAGTGCCTTCCGATCCAGCTCGACTCCCGCCTCCTTGATCCCATTCATGAAACGGGAGTAGGAGAGCTCGTTCTGCCGGGCCGCCGCGTTGATACGGGCGATCCAGAGGCGACGGAAATTCCGCTTCTTCTTCTTCCGGTCGCGGTACGCGTGCTCCCACCCCTTCTCCACCGCATCCTTTGCNGTGCGATAGAGCTTCTTGCGGCCTCCGAAGTAGCCCTTGGCTTCCTTCAGAATCTTCTTCTTCCGGTCCTTGCGGGCCGGTGAACCTGTAGTGCGTGGCATCGTTTTCTCCTCAGGATCCGGGCAGGAGCCGGTTCATGCGCTTCTCGTCGGCCTTGGACACCAGCGTGGCCTTGCGAAGGCTCCGCTTCCGCTTGGTCGACTTCTTGGTGAGGATGTGGCTGTGATACGCCTTGTTGCGACGCAGCTTGCCCTTGGCCGTTCGTCTGAGACGCTTGGCTGCGGCTCGGTTCGTCTTCATCTTTGGCATTGGTATTCTCCTTTACATTCCGGCAAAAGGGGACCCGGACCCCGCCCGCATGGCGTCGGGGCCGAGCCTCCGGCCTACCTGGTGGGGGAACGTCCCCCGTAAACTCAGTGACTCTTGAGGGGAGCCAACATCATGATCATGGTGCGGCCTTCCCGCGTCGGCTGGCCTTCGATCTTGCCCAGATCCGCCACGGCTTCGGCCACCCGCTCAAGGACCTCGACCCCCAACTCCGGGTGGGCCATCTGGCGCCCCCGGAACATCATGGTGACCTTCACTCGGTCACCGTCCTCCAGGAAGCGGCGTACGTGGCGGGTCTTGAATTCATAGTCGTGGTCCTCGATCCCGGGGCGGTACTTCACCTCCTTGATCTGGACCGTGTGCTGTTTCTTTCGGGCATCCCGCGCCTTACGGGCCTCCTCATACTTGAACTTCCCGTAGTCCATAAGGCGGCAGACGGGGGGCCGGGCTCCCGGTGCGACTTCCACCAGGTCGAGACCGGCCTGCTGCGCTCGCGCTTTGGCATCGTCCAGGGCAACGATTCCGACCTGCTCGCCTTCGGCGTCGATGAGACGCACCGGGCTGATCCTGATCTGATCGTTGACGCGGACCCTCTGCTCTTTGATGGTCAGTTCCTCCGGTCAGGGGCGGCTCTGGGACGCCTTGAATGAAAAAGGGCCCGGACGCTTGCCCGAGCCCAAACCAACTCTCGCGCCTACCGCACAGGGCGGAAGACCGGGAGGAGGAGGACCCGGCGGCGTCTCCACGGACGCCTCGACAGGGGCGGGCCATGGGCCGAAGGGTGGGAGGCCGAAGCTTCCACTTCCGAGAATGTCAGAGACGGAAGCTAGCGATGTCGCCGCATTCGTCAAGGTGCGGCGATGGCCCCGTCCCGGGCACGCGTCGCGATCTCCTCGCGGAGACGGGTCACGAAAGCTCCCCGCTCCAGGATTTCCTGCTTGCGACCCGCNCCTCGGCGCCGGACCGCCACCGTGCCGTCTGCGGCCTCGCGCTCTCCGATGACGGCCATGTAGGGTACCTTGCGGAGCTCCGCCTCCCGGATCCGGTAATTGAGGCTTTCCCGGTCCCGGACCACGGCACGCACCCCGGCGGCCTTGAGCTGGGCCGCGAAGGCATGGGCGTCTTCGGACCACTGTTCCGAGATGGGTAGCACCCTGACCTGCTCCGGCGCCAACCAGAGGGGGAAGGCGCCGGCGTAGTGCTCGATGAGCCCTCCCACGAANCGCTCCATGGAGCCGATGAGGACCCGGTGCAGCATGACGGGTCGGTGACGCTCGTTGTCCTCCCCGATGAACTCGATGTCAAAACGGTCGGGCAGGTTGAAGTCGAGCTGTACCGTCGGACCCTGCCAGCGGCGGCCGATGGCGTCGATGAGCTTGAAGTCCAGCTTGGGGCCATAGAAGGCTCCGCCTCCCTCATCCACTGAATAATCGAGTCCACGTGCCTCCAGAACGCCGCGCAACTGGGCCTCGGCTTCGGCCCAGATCTCCGGATCCCCGAGCGCCTTCTCCGGGCGGGTTGCAAGCTCGATCGTGTAGGGATAACCGAAGGTGGACAGCATCTCGTCCACCAGATCCAGGAGCGCCTCGATCTCACCTGGGACCTGCTCCCGCGTGCAGAAGACGTGCGCATCATCCTGGGTGAACCCGCGCACCCGGAGCATGCCATGGAGCACCCCGCTCCGCTCGTACCGGTAGACGGTGCCGTACTCGGCGTAGCGGATGGGCAGCTCCCGGTACGAGCGCTGGTCCGCCTGGTAGAGGCAGATGTGTCCAGGGCAGTTCATGGGCTTGGCGCGATACCGGGCACCCTCCACCTCCATGGCCCCGAACATGTTCTCGCCAAAGTTCTCCAGATGCCCGGAGATCTCGAAGATGCGCTCGCTCATCACATGGGGCGTATAGACGATCTCGTACCCATGACGGAGAATGAGCTCCTTCTCGTACTCCTCGATCTCGTTGCGTAGGATGGAGCCTGCCGGTCGCCACAGGATCAACCCGGGCCCCACACGCTCGTCCACGGTGAAGAGCTCCAACTGCTTCCCCAGCACGCGGTGGTCCCGTTTCCTGGCCTCCTCGAGACGGTTCAGATGCGTCCTCAAATCCTTCTTGGAGAAGAATGCGGTACCGTAGATCCGCTGGAGCATCTGCCGACGCTCGTCGCCCCGCCAGTAGGCTCCCGCCGCCGACAGGAGCTTGAACGGGCCGAGACGCCCGGTGGACGGAATGTGCGGACCGCGGCACAGGTCCACGAAGGGACCGTCCCGGTAGACGGTGATGGTCTCCTCGTCGTCCAACTCCTCGAGCCGCTCCAGCTTCAGGGGGTCGTCGGCGAACAGTTCCCGCGCCTCGGCCTTGGTCACCTCCCGGCGCTCGAAGGCGTAATCCGCCTCGATGACCTCCTGCATGGTAGCCTCGAAGGCCTCCAGATCGTCCGGGGTGAAGGGCTGGCCGACACCGAAGTCGTAGTAGAAGCCCTCCTCGATGGACGGACCGAAGCCGATCTCAGCGTCGGGACGGTGCCTGCGGACCGCCGTCGCCAGCACGTGGGCCGCGGAGTGCCGGAGAAGCCCCAGGGCCTCGGGATCCCGGTCCGTGATGAGCCGCACCTGGACGTCTCCGGTGAGCGGCCGGTGGAGATCCACCAACTCCCCGTCCACCTCGGCGGCCAGCGCCGCTCGTGCCAGCCCCGGCCCGATGGCCAGGGCCACATCGTGGGCAGAGGATTCGGCGGGAAGTTCCAGGGTCCGGTGATCGGGGAGGGTGACCCGGAGGATCGTGGCCATGGTGCAAATCGGTTGGAAGAAACGAGAGGGGATGGAAGCCCCCGACCTTAACCCCCCACGGTGGAGGGGGTCAACGGGGCTCCGGGAAACGCCAAGGGCCCGGCCCCCTCGCAAGGGAGCCGGGCCCAGGATGCGGCCATTCGGACCCGACCCGGGGGCCGGGTCCGAAACCGGAACGGGTCAGTACATACCGCCCATACCACCCATACCGCCCATGCCGCCGGCACCGCCGGCCGCATCGTCGTCATCCTCCGGCCGCTCCACGATCACGCACTCCGTGGTGAGGAGCAGTCCCGCGATGGAAGCCGCGTTCTCCAGCGCCGTCCGCACCACCTTGGTGGGATCGATCACGCCGGCCTCCACCAGATCCTCATAGACCTCGGTAGCGGCGTTGTACCCGAAGTTGGGCTGGTCGGCCTCCCGCACCTTGGCGACCACGATGGAGCCTTCAACCCCGGCGTTCGTGGCGATCTGCCGGATGGGGGCCTCCAGCGCCCGCTGCAGGATCTCCACACCGATCTGCTCGGCCTGGTTCTCCAGCTTGAAGTCGGACAGGGCGGCCTGGGCCCGAAGGAGGGCCACACCGCCACCGGGGACGATCCCCTCTTCCACCGCCGCGCGGGTCGCGTGGAGAGCGTCTTCCACCCGGGCCTTCTTCTCCTTCATGGCCGTCTCGGTGGCGGCACCGACGTTGATGACCGCAACACCACCGGCCAGCTTGGCCAGGCGCTCCTGCAGCTTCTCCCGATCGTAGTCCGAGGTGGACTTCTCCGTAGCGGCGCGGATCTCGGCAACCCGGCCCTTGATCTTCTCGTCGTCGCCGGAGCCATCCACGATGGTGGTGTTGTCCTTGTCCACCACGATACGCTTGGCCTCACCCAGGTCGGAAAGAACCGCGTTCTCCAGCTTGAAGCCCATCTCCTCGGAGATGACCTGACCACCGGTGAGGATGGCGATGTCCTGGAGCATGGCCTTCCGACGGTCGCCGAAGCCCGGCGCCTTGACCGCACACACCTTGAGGGTGCCGCGAAGCTTGTTGACCACCAGGGTGGCCAGAGCCTCACCCTCCACGTCCTCCGCCACGATGACGAGGGGACGACCCATCTGGGCGACCTTCTCCAGAATGGGGAGAAGATCCTTCATGTTGGAGATCTTCTTGTCGTGGATGAGGATCATGGGATCCTCGAGGATCGCCTCCATCCGCTCGGGATCGGTGACGAAGTA
>SL_3KL_010_SEDDRAFT_10005578_pt1 | contig 11268 bp, 12 predicted proteins | sample SodLakKL_010_SED_2_FD_10381 | JGI IMG/M metagenome (IMG submission 10381)
TCCAGTTCCGATCGCAGGCTCCGATCAGTAAAGGTCTGGTGCCAGTTGTAGATGGTGTCGACCGTTTTTTCAACAATGACAAACTGCTCGAGAAACAAGTCGTTCGGATAACGATAGAAAGCCGAAAGCAGTAGATGCGACTCCGGACTGAAAAAGCCACCCTTTTCTTCATACGCCCAGGATTTGTCTTCCTTCCGGTCGAAAAACTGTCTCGGTGTAAAGACATCCAAAATCAAAACACCGCCCGGTTTCAAGGCTTGATGTATCTTTTCAAGCAAACGTTTCCTTTCAGAATCGGAGAACACGCCGTATTCACAATAGATAAATGTAATTATGTCATAGCTGTGTGTCTTGTCAAGGTTGAAGAAACTGTCATGGATATACGTATTTCCCGGAAAGTGTAGTTCCGCATAGTTGATGGAACGCCTTGAGATATCCATACCGCTAACAACATAGCCCTCTTGGGATAATCTATGGCAATACAGTCCTGGACCACAGCCCAAATCCAGCACTTCTGGAAAGGTAGAAGGCGGGAATCTCTGTTTGATGAAACTGACGGATGCATCCATGAACGCATCGTTACGAGATGCCGCATCCATCTTCTTATCAAGATGTGCCGCCAGCATATAACTTGAGATGTGCTCGTCATCCCAAAACGCTTTGGTATCCTTTGCATGGGGTTTCGGTCTTTTCAAATACTTAAACCACACGGACATACAATCATCCTTTTTCCCGCGTTTTTTTCTCATGCCTCAACAACCAGATTTTATAGGAGATGTCGCTACCGAAACCGACCAGTGAGGCATCATGGCCAATCACTCGGTGACAGGGGATTAAAATCGGTAGCGGATTCTTGTTCAACGCCTGCCCTACAGCTCTCGCGGCTTTGGGGTTCCCGATTTTTTCAGCGACCCATCCATACGATCTGGTTTCACCATAGGGAATGGTGCAGGTCGCGTGATAAACTTGACGCTGAAAATCAGTCCCCGGAACCGGAAAATCAATGGTGAACTTTTGTAGCTCGCCTTTGAAGTACCGATCCAAGGCTTTCTGCCAAGGGTGGGACAAAGCGATGGTTTCCGGGCGTTTATCAACCAAATCCACAACAGTCATACCAGTTTCTGTTTTCCTGATCAACGCATACATTCTTAACCCGCTTTATCCTGTGTCATCATATCGACAAAAGCATCGACAAGTTTCGCATCATAATAGACATCTTTCAAGGTCTGTAGTTCCTTTAGAGCGGTTTCTTTTGTTTTTGTCTTTTTATAAGGTCTTTCACTTACCATCGCATCAAAACTGTCACAGATACGCACGATTTTTGCATACAGTGAGATTTCATCGCCTTTTAGCCTCCGAGGATAGCCACTACCATCGATGTTTTCATGATGGCTGAGAACATGTTCGGCCAGGTGCGCTTTTTCCGGTATCGATGATAACAGGCTGAAGCCGATTTCCGCGTGTCGTTCGATTTCGATTCTTTCCAGCTGCGTTAGTGCTCTGTTGCTTTTAAATAGAGCCTTACTGATCGCTATTTTCCCGATGTCGTGAAAGTGGGCTACCTCAGATAAAGTTTCCATACGCTCGCCATCCAATCCGATCGTCTTTCCGAGTCGCAGGCAAAGATTTTGGCAATCATCTGCATGCCCCTCTTCGTGCTCAAACTCATCAAAGAGTCTTTTTTCAATGATTTTCAATGTTTCTCTTTTAACCTTTGGTCCTTCAAGCAATTTATAGCGATACATCTTGTTTTCAGCAAAACGATAGACATTCTCAAAGGTTTCCGAAGAATCCTTCAAAGTGGCCATACCAAACGACATCGACATATAGATGTCATTGATTTTAACTTTATTGGAAGCGTCCTTTAACTGCGTCATAATCTCAAATGCTTTGTCATAAGGCGTTTGTGGCAGCAGAACCACGAACTCATCTCCACCGATTCTGGCGGACATCGCCGTTTCCGGTTTGTAGGTCTTCAGCAACTCGGCTGCTTTTTTGATGACAATATCACCGAACTGGTGTCCGAAAGCGTCATTCGCCATTTTCAAAGCGTTCAAATCACAAAGAATTACACTGAGGGGCAACTGACTGACACTCGATAGGAATGGCAAATTCTCTTCATAATAGCGCCGGTTGTAAAGTCCGGTCAGTTTATCGTGGTAGGATAGGTATTCAATCGTCTCTTTCAACTCTGTTTGTTCGGTGACATCCAGAAAAATCGTCCCGAACTGATTGGGACCCGGCATGAAAATAGAGACGGAGAAGTATTTTCTCAACGGCGCGAAATACCGTCTGAATTTTTCAGGTTCACCCGTATCATAGACACGTCGATACGCATCGAAAAAAGGTGGTGTATCCACATTGAACACATCGGTGATAAGTTCACCTTTTAATTTTTCGACATCGATGCCGGTATGTCTTTCATAAGCGGGATTCGCGTCCAAAATACGGTAATTAATCAATCTAGCCTTCTCATCGGTGATGGCTTCATGTAAAACAAATGCCTCATCCATGGTCTGAAACAAGGAACGTAGTTTCTGTTCGCTTTCCTGCAAAGCGTGTTCCAGACGTTTACTTTCGGATATGTTGATATCCCATCCCTGGATGCCGTTCATGATACCCTTCTCGTTGAATACCGGGAACACCCCTGTAACAACCGTAATACTGGAACCATCTTTTTTGACAATTTCATTTTCAACCGAAGTCAACGTACGTTTGTTCTGTAAAGAGTCCAAGACCACCTTTCTAATGGTAGGCTGGTCGGCAACGGGGTTAAGTTCCCAGATATACTTCCGATCGATCAGTTCAGCGGGTTGATACCCAAGAACATCTTCTACCGAATCAGAAATATAGACAATCATTCCAGTGTCATCAATTTCCCAGATATAGGCATGCGGATGTATATTGGTGTTATCGTAATCGGTATCGCCTAGCTTAATGTGTTTTTCAACCCGGTTGACATTCGCTGCATGCGTTTTTGTCTGTTCATGATAATACCTTAAATTAACTACCAATAGAAACAAAGCGAACAAAACCGAAAAAATAGCAACAAATAGGGAAGTCTCAATCGCCAGTAGCATAAAAAGCCCAAACAAAACAACCGTAATCATGATGAAAAAGAAAAACGGCCAGAAAACAAATCTGATTGGATTGCTCGGTGTTTTTTTCATGCAAACCCCCATAAAAAGAGACGTAAGTACCCCCATTATACATCAAAAACGCGATTGTTGAAAAGAAAAACGGTTGACCGCCTTCTCAGGAACGATCAACCGCTTTGAATTGTTTACGTAAGAAGATATAGTGCAGTAAAACCCATATACCGAAGAACACCACAAATTGAACAAAAGCTTCCAACAAATGGTAATCATCTTCTAAAATCGTCATCAGACCGACAAAAACACCGGTCGCAATCAGGCCGGAAACCCAGATTCTAGCATGCAAAGCCGTCTTCTGTTGTTTTTTCGTCAATTCCTTTTCTTGCATATCCATCCCTCGTTTCTATGAACAGTGTAGCATTTTAACTTCCAAAAATCAATCAAGAAAAAAAGGGCTTTAAGCCCTTGATAAAACTATTTAATCAGTTGATCGAATCGAAGTTTCAATCCGGTCTCAAAATACTTGATCACAACATTCTTCTTACGTTGTTTGTTTTGTTTTTTCATGGTATCACACTCCTCATTGATTGTGAATGTTTATCAGACGAAAAGATATTGTGTTTATCGCTGAACATTTTTGTTTTCATTCATTTTCATATTATAAATGAAAACTTTTTATTTGTCAAATGACACGCAAAAAGCGGACGCATACGTCCGCTTAATATTCGGTCAGACCTTCAGGTTTCAAAATCAGGATGTGGTCAAATACCGTCTCGATAAAAGAACGGTCGTGGGTAACGGCAATGATGGCTCCCGGATAACGGAGCAACAGTTCTCTTACTTCCGGTGCTGAAAGCGGACTGAGATTACGGGTCGGCTCATCCAGAATCAGAACATTACAGTCCTCCAGGACCATCTTCAGCAAATATAGTTTCGCTCTTTGACCGCCGCTGAGCGCATCGGTGCAAGCCTCCATCTCCGAACGCTCAAAATTGAGCGATCCGAGCATCTTGCGCGCTTTTTCTTCTTTCTTTTTCTCCTGATGGGCACCTAAAAACGTCAAAACGTCAATCTCGGTGTTCGTATCCGCATAATCCTGCGGCATGTACCCGACCCGTAAAGCCTTGTCGGGTTCAATCGCCGTGACCAATGCTTTGAGCAACGTGGTCTTACCGATCCCGTTTCGACCTACAATGGCGATTTTCTGTGGGCCTTTAACGATCAGCTTGATGTTTCGAGACAAGACGCGATCATCGACGGTTAGTTCCGGTAACGCGAAATCCAGGACCGTTCTGCCATCAGGAAGGGCGGATGCCGCTTCAAAATATAGATCGATGTTCGGTTCCCGTTCGGGAATCGGTGTGAATTCGCTAGCTTCTTTATCATACCGGTGTTCCTGGCTTTTAAGACTTTTCATCTTCTTCGCCAACAAACGCGCTGCGGAAGGGTTTCTCACCGTTTCGTTCTGAAGATGTTCAACACTTTGATAGATTCTTCGGAATTTCTCTAGTTTCTTCTTATGGTCGGCTCTTTCTTTTCTCGCCCGCATCATCGCTGACTCATGTTGCTGCAGCCGGTAGTGTTTATAGGATGCATAGTCCATGCGTTCGAAATAGGATTTCGCCTTCGTATTCTTATGGGTGCGCTGCAGATGAATGATGCCTGTCGCGGTGTTTTCAAGGAGGCGTTCATCATGCGATACGAACAGCACCGCTTTTTCCGTTTCCTTGATGAATTTCTCCATAAAAAGAATGGTATCGAAATCCAGATCGTTGGTAGGCTCATCCAGCAAAAGAATCTCCGTCTCATGCATCATGAGCTTCGCCAGGCCTAGTTTGACGACTTCACCACCCGAATAACGGGATACAGGTGCAGACTCATCAAACAGTTCTTTATCAAAATCCAATCGGTCCAGAATCCGGTTTAAATCCCCGAAGCGTTCGGCTAGTTCCGGATCGAATTCATCATCAGGGTTTTCCTTCAAGAAATAATCATATAGGCTCGTATCCGACCATACGGTNTTAATGTCCTGCTCCAGGTAACCGATCTTACCCCGCANCACAACCTCCCCTTGCATCTCTATATGCGGAAGAAANGTGTTATTCAATAGTTTAAGCAACGTGCTTTTTCCGGTACCTTCATGTCCGATAACCGCGATCTTATCGCCACGGTTGAGGGTGCATGATAACGCTTGGATCAAAGGTAATCCACTCTTTTTCATCGTAAGACTCAATTTGTTTACGGTTATCATTGGTTTCTCCTTGTAATTTATTCTTCTGTCCTACCCAATGACGTGTCATCGGGATTTACCTTGTAATTTCCATGCTTTCACCCCTCGCTGGATTTCAAAATCATTATACACATCTTAACATTTAGTTTCAAGTTAAGAAAAAACCCAAATCCGCGGATTTGGGTTGTCATCTATTGGTCTGTCATCGAAATATGCAGCATCTCTCCAATGGCAGCGAAGATGGAAGCGAACGCCGCAATAAACAAAAACGGACTGTTTCCCCAATCCACTTCCAATGTTGAAGTGGACCCAAGAAGCGTGTACTCGATCAAAACATAATCGTCAATCATGAAAAACATGGCCGCCGCAACCACAAACATGGCAAGTGAAAAAACCTGGCCTTTTTTGAATACAATGGTAAAAAGACCACCGATCAAAGGTGCGAAGAAAGCCGCCACCGCATACATGTTGAAAGGCAACACAGCTGATGCCAAGTCATCAATGCCGAAGAGCTCCACATTTACAAGCGTGGTGCCAAATGCGATTTCAAGACCGGTGAAAGTGGTATCATTATACGTCAGAAACGGGAAAAATATCATCACAGTAGCAATCATACTTAACACAAATATGATATAAGGCAACAGTTTCTTCAATGTCTTATTGTTCACGCATAAACACCTCCAGATATCTAATTATAGCCAAAAGAATTAAACCTGTCAAAGTTTGGCGTGCACAACGAGGGCAAAAGATGTCTCAGCCTTGTACGTTGATGCATCAAAACCCCCATACAGCTTTTGTATGGTAAAACCGGTCTCGTGAAGCAAACGTCGCAAAGCGTCGCTTCTTAACGGATAGAGCCTGACTATGCTTTTCTGTTTCGTTTCGCCGTCGAACAACTCGGTTTCAAAGAGAATCTTCCCGGCTTCAAAGCGGTAGTGTCGCGTCATCACATATGGGGGATTTTCCAGTTTCGGCAGTTGGTCGATCTTGGCATCCAGTATCCGGTCATAGTTCACAATCTGGATGATCAAGTCACCACCGGGTTTCAATGAAGCCTTGAAACGTTCAAGAACGTTTTTAATTTCGGTTTCATTTTGAAGATGTACAAGAGAGTTACCGATACAATATATGCCACTGTAAGCCTTATCCAATGGAAATTCCCGCATATCCATAACCGAAAATGTCACCGGCAGATCCGCCGGTGTCTTCCATTTCGCTTCATCGATCAAGGCTTCTGAGAGGTCATATGCCGCCACCGGATAACCGGCTTCCGCCAAAGCCAGGGCATACGTTCCGGTGCCACAGGCGACATCACAGATCGTGCCCCTTTTTAAATGGTTATCCAGAAACTTAAACGTCTGAGGTTTGTAGGGGAAAACATAATCGTACGCCTTGGCCCAAGCATCATAGTTCATGTGGTTGCTCCGGTAAAAGAAATCTTATGATAAAAAGCTTTGGCGGCGTCCAGTTCACCTTGCGAGAGTTGATGTCCGTTATCATGCCAATGAATATCGACATCACATCCGTTGTGATTCAACAGCTTCGCCAAAGTCATACTTTGTTCCGAGGTACAGATGGGATCGTTTTTCCCCGCACCGATGAATATCGGTAACCCGTCTTGTTCTGATGGCGCGCCATTTTTGTACGGCACCATCGGATGATGTAAAAACAAAGCAGAAAACGGGTGTTTCTTCTCATAGAGCAATGCGGTAAGCAGATTCGCCCCGTTCGAATACCCCAGGCCAATGAGCTTCGTGTCTCCCAAATCATGTTTTTGAATGGTTTCATCCAAGAACTCCAGAAGATTCGCCGATCTTGTTTTCACATCCGCTTCATCGAATACACCGGGTTTAATCCTGCGAAAGAACCGCTTCATCCCCTCTTCTTCGACATCTCCCTGCAAAGCAAGAATGTTGGCTTCTTTATCGATGTACCGGGCCAGTGGCACCAAATCCTCTTTCGTGCCACCGGTACCATGAAGCAACACAAGGGTTCGGGCATTTTTGCCCGCAATGAAATCGTATTCCATAATAATCCTCCTTATTCGGGTCGTTTTAGGGAAAAGATCTCTCCAAGATGTGCATAATGCGTGCCTCCGAGTCTCGCTATCGGAGCATAGAGGTGCGGATCGAGTACACCATCCTTAATCAAGTCGTGTCTCACGTGCATGCGTTTGATGTGACCGATGATGATCTCGCCGGTTTTTTTCGCGTCGTGATGAACCGGGTATACCGCATTCAAGGTGCATTCGAAACGAACCGAGGCTTCCTTGATGCCCGGAACATGAATCGTTTCACTGTCAATCGGTGTCAAGCCAGTCAAAGCAACTTCACTATCATGAGGCTTTAGGTTTTTCGAACTTAGATTCGCCTTCTCAATCCACGAAGCCTCTACCATGTTCACCACAAAAGCCCGTTGCTTTTCGATGTTCACAGCCGTATCTTTCCTTGTTTCCCCACGCATGCCTACAGATATGACCAGCAAGGGCGGGGTGGTGCTGATGACGTTAAAATAGCTGAATGGCGCACCGTTTATGATGTTTTTGTCTTTCAGACTCGTGACATAAGCGATGGGTCTGGGCACCACGGAACTTGTCAGCAAGCCGTAAGCTTCCCGCCGTTCCATATTCTGAAGATCGTAAGATAAATAATCTGGCATGATCCACCTCGTAGAACATTGTTAGGATACTTCGATTTTAGCATGTTGGCGGATAATCCACAAAACATACACAAATGAAAACGCGCCTGGAGGCGCGTTTAATCTTTGGCCATTTTTCGTAGTACTTCAATCTGTTCATGTTTTCCGATGACGATGATCTTATCGTGCGGTTGCAGAAATTCATCAGCACCAGGGTTGAACCTGAACTCTTCGGCGTGTTGCTTGCGAATCGCCAAGACAATCAGTCCGGTCCTCGAAGCTATTTTTGCATCTTTCAGAGGTTTATTACATATCTCGGAATGTCTTTGGATCTCGATTTCTTCCAAATCAAGGGTAATATCGTCGGATTGGATGACATTATCCATGAAGTAGGTCGTGGACGGTTTCAACATCATCGCAGCGATTTTTCTACCGCCGATTTCATTGGGGGATACAGTGTAATTGGCCCCGGCTCGTTTCAATTTCTTATGTGCCGTATGATCGATGGCTCGGGCGACGATATGCAGATCCGCATTCAACTGCCGGGCGGTCAAAACAACAAAGACATTGTCGGCATCCTTCGATAGCGTCGCCACCAATCCCTTGGCCTTGTCGATACGGGCGTGGTTCAAGACTTCTTCACTCGTCGCATCGCCATGAACATAGTTGATGTCTTTTTCTTTCAGTTCCTCGATGATGTTTTCATCCTTGTCGATGACAATGAAAGGCACTTTCCGATTACGGAATTGTGTCAGAATATGCATCCCTGTCTCACCGATGCCGCAGATGATATAGTGCTTGTCCATATGTGCAATCGTTTTTTCCATTTTATTTTTCCTCCAATTATCCGTGAAATACCCTTCTTTGAAAAAGGAGCCCAGTTTCGAGACCACAAACCCGACCGTACCGACACTTGTGACAATGATGAAGATCGAAAACAGTTGGGCATTCGGTGTCATCTGGGCCACTTCGGTATAACCGACGGTGGAAATGGTGATGATTGTCATGTAAAGCCCGTCAAGGAAACCGATATCAAGCAGCAGCATATAACCGAAAGTCCCAAATAGAACCAAAAACAGTAAAAACAAGAAGAGTAACACAATACGGTGCATATAGTTGAATCTCATCGACATCACCTAATCTTTTGGGTCAGGATGATTTTCTGTATCTTGACCAGAATGCGTGGAAAACGAACTCGCTCATGACGATGATGATATAGATCGCCGTGAAATTGAGAAAAATATCCCGGTAGGCATTCGGATGCAATTCGACGAACAAACCACTGAAAGCAACCAGAAGCAATGCCGCGGCCATGGTAAGGACATAATGCATGATGTGCACTTGGTAGAACTTGAACCTCGGCATGAAGACCTCGAAAATGTATAAGGAACCAAAAGCAAGGAAGGTAATCGCAAACCGCATGACGATATGCAGATTGCCGGTGGATTCAATGCCCTGAATCAGACCGATGATGCTTGAGGTCACGGTCAAGAGGGTAAAGACCATGAATATGAAAGCCATTTTGTTTTTTATCATTGTATTCTCCTTATGTGCGTCGCTTCAATAAAGCGACGGATTCGATATGAATGGTTTGCGGGTGCATGTCAAAAGGCATCACTGAAACCAGATCATAGACCTTGCTTAGCGCTTTTATGTCTTTTGCCAGTGTGGATGGATTATTGGAGACGTAAATCAGTTTTTTTACTGGACGTTTCAATAGATGCGTAACCAAGCCTTTATGCAATCCGGGTCTTTGGGGATCGAAGATGACGACATCGAAGGTCTTTTTTTGCGCATGTAGTTTCTGATACGTCTCTACCACATCGCCCAGCATGAATGACACATGATCGAAATGGTTCAATTTGGCGCTTTCCTTGGCGCTTTCAATCGAAGCTTTATCGTGATCGACCCCGACAACCGTCTCAAAAAGCGATCCGTAGTAAAGCGCCATCGTCCCACTCCCGGTATAAAGGTCAAGCAAAGCCTTGTCATCTTCGGTGAACAATGTTTTGATGTACTCATACATGTTTTGTGCTTCCTGCGGGTTTTTCTGATAATAGGCATCGGGGCGCAAACGGAAACGGACTTCACCAAGACGCTCTTCTATCGTCTGATTTCCGGCAAGGATTTCGATGGTATCGCCGAAAATGGCTTTATCTTTGACATCATGAATCTTGCTGATGGCCACACTCGACACATTCGATAGATTCAAGATCTCATTTGCGGCATTCCGCAATGCCTTGTTGAAGATGGTTATTCCGAGAGTAATCTGGATTTCACCGGTCGCAAAACTACGTCTTGTCACCAGATGTCTCAACAATCCCTTCTTCGTCTTTTCATTGAAAGCGAAGATATCATTTTTATCCAGAATGTCCAAAACCATCCGGTTGGTCTCGTTGATTACCTGATCATGCAAAGGACATTCCATCACCTCGACGGTCTTGTCTTTTTTGGGCATCACCGTCACCAGACCATCCGGCGTATCCTCAACAGCCATGACAACGGTCTTCAGATAATGCTTCGGCGTGACGATCGGATTGAAATGATGGAACTTCACTTTTTTCAAATCCAGATCCGTAAAGCGCTCGAAGGTCTGTTTAAGCAAATCCTCCTTCAAGCGTTGCTGTTCCTCATAAGCCACATGGTCCAGCTGGCAGTTCGGACACTGTGGATCGCCCTGACGATAGGACTTGACGCGATAAAACGCCTTTTTCTTGATCCGAATGACCTCACCCTCGGCATAGCCGGGTTTCAGATTCGTAATCCGTACCACGACTTCTTCAGGCGGAATGACACCGGGAACAAACACAGCTTGGCGCTTGTAGAACCCGACACCTTCACCATTGATTCCAATCGATTTGATGGTAATAAGCACTTCCTGGTTCAAGGTTAATTGCGTCTCCATAAACATCCTCACACACTAGGTTTGACATCATCTACATATTTAAAAGCAATCGCTGATTCCATGAATTTAACATAACGTTTACGTTTCTGCCTGACATCATGGGATACGAAGAAAAAGAGCGAAAACGCCTCCCACAAGAAAACCCAGCCACCGACAAAAAGACCTTGAACAAAAATCTGGAACACCACATCGATGTTGGTGAACGTCGGAACTGTATAGGATGCAATCAGAAACAACAGTGAAATCAGCACATACATAAGAATCTTTCTTCGGTTCTTCATAAGTATCCGATCGGTTCGGTAGATCGCCATTCTGAAGTTGTTGCGGATTGCGGAGATCGAAGCGACCTCTTTTTCATCGTCGCGATTCTTCTCTTCAACGAAAAATATGAACTCGATTTG
>SL_3KL_010_SEDDRAFT_10005579_pt1 | contig 11267 bp, 11 predicted proteins | sample SodLakKL_010_SED_2_FD_10381 | JGI IMG/M metagenome (IMG submission 10381)
CGCCCGCGTCCGCGTGCGGCGGGGCTGCTGGTGCGGGGTCGGGCGGCGGCTCGCGCCCCTCGTCGAGCGCGCGCCGTCGCGCCCCGGCGAGCCGGGCCTGTTCCAGGGAGTCGTCGCTGCGCATGGTTCCCTCCGCCGCCACCCTAGCCCGCGGCGACGCCGCGTTCCCGTTCGCGTTCCCACAACGCGTCGAACTCCTCGCGCAGCAGGCCGTAGACCAGCTCGTCGTGGTGCGCTCCGTCGGTGTAGATCTGGCGCCGTAGTCGGCCCTCCTGGACGCATCCCAGCCGCGCGGCGTGGCGCACCATGGCCTCGTTGCTGCCGATACAGCGGATCACGTACTTCTGGAAGCGCAGTTCGTGGAAGGCGTAGCGCAGCACCAGCAGCTTGGCGTCGAAGCCGTAGCCGCGCCCGCGGTAGGCGCGGTAGATGCGGCTGCCGGTCTCGAACGTGCCGTGGGTGGCTTGGCGGTTGTGGATGTTGATGCCACCCACCAGCTCGCCGTCGATCGTCTCGATCGAGAACATGATGCGCTCGTCGTGGGCACCGAACTCGGCGAAGCGCTCGGTGAACTCGCGAGCGGCTGCGGGTGAGCGTGGGAGCGGCATGCCGTAGTTGAGGTTGCGCACCGCCTCGGTGTCGGTGAGCTCGTCGTGGAGGAGGAGCGCGTCGTCGTCCGGGCGCATGGCGCGCAGGCGCACTTGGGCACCCTGCCAGTAGCCGCCGTGGGGGAGCGGGGGTGTGCTCTGGGCCGTCATGCGTCGACGCTACGGTCGACCGACCGCCCCGTCAACGGTGTCCAGTCCCGCCCGCGCGTGGACGCCGCCGGTAGACTGCGAGCATGGTCCATCGCCTGCTGTGGCGTGCACTGCGCTTCGTGCTGGCGCCGCTCCTCATGGCCGTTGGCGTGGCCGCGCTGCTCGGCAAGGTCTGGCTGGTGTCGTCGGGACCGTTCGTCGAGGCCCTCGAGCCCTACCCGTACTGCGCCGAGGCCGAGCACGCCCTGGCGGAGGACCGCGTCGCGGACGCCCTCGAGTTGGCCGAGGCCGGTGAGTGCGCGACCGTGGCCGCCGCGGCGCGGGTGCGCTGGGACGCCTTGAGCGCTCAACTGGACCGCTGTTGGCAAGGCGTGTGGACCGGGCGCGGCGAGGCCGCGGCTGGCGTCGGCTGCGCCATCGCGAGCGATCTGCTGGTGTTCGGCGACGTCCGCGACCTCACCATCCAGGCGTTCGCCTGGGGGCAGGGCGATGCGACCGACCCCGTGCTCATCGGCCTGTCGACCGCGGGCATCGCGCTCACGTTCGTCCCGCACGTGGGTGCCGGCAACGCGCTCCTGAAGGGCGCGCGGCGTGCCGGCGCCCTCTCGACCGGGTTGGCGCGGAACGTGACCGTGCTGGTTCGCCAGCGCGCCTGGCCCGCGCTGGCCGGGTTGTTCACGGACGTGGGCCGCATCGGCACCAAGCTAGGTCCGGCGCGCGCGACGCGCGCGCTCGCCTACGCCGACGACACGGCCGAGATGGCGACCTTGGCGCGCTTCGTCGAGACGGCGCCGCACCCGATCGTGGGCCTGCGCCTCGGCGGCAAGCGTGTCGCGAGCATCGCCGACGACGCGGTGTACCGGGCCGGCTTGGAGCGTGGTCCGGCAGGGTTGCAGCTGGTCGCGGAGCGCGGCGGCGCGGCGCTGCTGGCGCGCCAACCGCTGCTCATCTGGGCGGCGAAGAGCGTGGTCAAGCACCCCGAGGCGTTGGCGACCTTCATGGCGGCGCTCGCGACGTGGCTGTTGCGGTGGGCGTCCTGGCCCGTCGTGCTGGGCGCCTCGGTCACGCTCGTGTCGCTCGGGCTGATCCTGTGGCCGCGGCGCACGAGGCGTCGCCGCGTGAGCGCGCGCCGGCTCCTCGGCAACCGGCCGCGCGCGACCGCGTAGGCTGGTGCTGGAGGTGCTCATGATCCCGACCGCACCGTTCGGACGTACGGGACACCGCAGCTCGCGCGCGATCTTCGGCGCGGCGGCGCTCAGCGACGTCACCCAGGGGGAGGCCGATCGCACCCTCGAGCTGTTGGCACCGTACGGCATCAACCACGTCGACACCGCGGCGTCGTACGGCGACGCCGAGCTGCGCCTGGCGCCATGGCTTGCGCATCACCGCAACGAGGTGTTCCTGGCGACCAAGACCGGGGAGCGCCGCTACGGCGCCGCGCGCGACGAGATCCGTCGTTCGCTCGAGCGCATGGGCGTCGACCACGTCGACCTGCTGCAGCTGCACAACCTCGTGGACGCGCAGGAGTGGTCGCTGGCGCTCGGGCAGGGCGGCGCGCTCGAGGCCGCCATCGAGGCCCGCGACGAGGGCCTGGTGCGGTTCATCGGGGTGACGGGGCACGGCGTCGAGGTGGCGGCTCGTCACCTCCAGAGCCTCGAGCGCTTCGAGTTCGACTCGGTGCTGTTGCCGTACAGCTTCGTGATGATGCAGAACCCGGCGTACGCCGCGGACTTCGAGGCTTTGGCCGCGGTGTGCAACGAGCGCGGCGTGGCGATGCAGACCATCAAGGCGATCACGCGGCGGCCGTGGGGGGAGCGGTCTCGCGATCGCGCGACCTGGTACCAGCCGTTCGAGGACTCTGCCGCGCTCGAGCTCGCCGTGCACTGGGTGCTGGGTCGCCCCGAGGTGTTCCTCAACACGGTGGGCGACATCCACGTGCTGCCGAAGGTGTTCGCGGCGGTGGCGTCGTTCCGTGAGCGTCCGTCGGCGGAGGTCATGCGGGCGATGCACGAGGCGCAGGAGGCCGAGCCGCTGTTCACCTGACCCCGGGGCCACGACGCGCCCCTGGACGCCATGGGCGTACGCTGCCGCATGCGCATCTTGTTCCGACGCGTCGCCGTGGGCATCGTCGTCTCGCTCGCGGTGGCGGTGGGTGCGGCATGGTTCGTCGCCGACGCGCTCTCGGACGTCGTGGCGGCGCAACGCGAGGCGACCGAGGTCGCGCGCTTCCTCGGTCGTCTCGACCGCGTGCTGCTCACGGTCGTCGGAGCCGAGACGCGTGCACGCGGGTTCGCCATCACGGGTGACGTCACGTACCTGAGCGCCTTCGAACGCTCCGTGGAGCGCTTCCCCTTCGACCTCGCCGCCGCTCGGGAGACGGCCGGAGGTGCACCCTACGCGGACGACCTCGACCGCGTGGCCGAGGCCTTCGATGCGTACGTGGTCGATCAGGCCGAGGCGTTGATCGACGCCCGCCAGCAGCACCCGCCGCGGGAGCTATTGGACGGTATGGCCGCGTTGGCGTCGTGGATGGTGGCCGACGCGGTCCACGGCACCTGGCTCGACGCCCCGCACGACACGACGCCCTCGGTGGCCGTGTGGTCCGACGCGGTGGCGTCGGCCGAGGACTCGATCATGGCGGTGTTGGCGTTGCCCTTGCCTACGGACCGACGCTCCGTCTGGAGCGACCTCGCCCTCGACGTCCGCAGCTACCGGCTCGCGCTCTTCGGCCCCGAGGCGCGGCCGGACGCGTTCGCAGAGACCGCGATCCGAGCGGCGTTCACTGGAGTCGGCACCGGCCTCGCGGTCCTCGTCGCTGAGGCGGAGCGTGCCGAGACACAGCTGGCCGAGTTGCTGCTGACCGGTGAGGGACGGGAGTGGGTCCCGAGGATCCGTGAGGTCATTGCGACGGTATCGGAGGACGCGACCGCGCGCCTCGACACGTCGCTCGTCGCGGCGACACAGCGCTATCGGAGCGCGACCACCACCGCGTGGGCAGCTCCCGTCGTCGCGGTGCTGGTGGCGCTGGCCACGGTGGTTGCGTTCCTGTTCGACGTGGGGCGCCACGTGCTCCGGCTCGGCGGCGCCACGCGCGCCCTGGCGGAGGGCGAGCCGGTCGCTGCGGTCGGTGAGCACGGTCCAGCTGCCTTGCGTCCGTTCACGCGTGACTTCGATCGCATGGTCGGCAGCGTGCAGGCGCGGGAGATCGAGGCGCAAGAGATCGCGGACCTCGCGGCCGTGCTGCAGGCCGCGCGGTCCGTCGAGGAGTCGCTGCAAGCCGTGAGCGACACGGTCTCGCGGCTCTTGCCGCATGCAGCCGGGTCGGTGTGGTTGGTTGACGCCGCGCGCGTCGTGATGTTCCGCACCGTCGCCTGGGGCGAGGTTCAGCCCGGTTCCGTCGACCACGTCGACCTGGACGCGTGTTGGGCGCTCAGGCAGGGGCGGACGTTCGTGGCGAGCGACGTGCGTTCGCTGCGCTGCGCGCACGATGAGACGAGCGACGGTTCGACGACGTGTGTGCCGCTCGTGTCGCGCGACGACACGTTGGGGGTCCTGAGCCTGCACCGCCCGTCGCCCGGCGCGCCGGTGGTGCATGAGCAGCGCTTGATGCGGGTGGTGGCCGAGCAGTTGGCGTTGGCGCTCGTGAACATCCGCCTCCGGGGGGCGCTCGAGCAGCAGTCCATCCGTGATCCGTTGACCGGCCTGTTCAACCGTCGCTTCTTGGAGCATGCGTTCGCGTTGGAGGTCCACCGTGCCGAACGCACCGGGAAGCCGCTCGCTGCGATCATGCTCGACGTCGACCACTTCAAGCCGTTCAACGACACGCACGGGCACGAAGCCGGCGACGCCGTGTTGCGCGCGGTCGGACACGTGCTCACGACGAGCGTCCGATCCGGCGACATCGCCTGCCGCTTCGGTGGCGAGGAGTTCATGCTGCTGCTTCCGGGCGCGGACGAGGCGTCGGCGCTGGCTCGGGCCGAGGTCGTACGCGTGGCGATCGCGGACGAGACCTCGTCGATCGAGGGACGTAGCCTGCCCGGCGTGACAGCGTCGCTCGGCGTCGCGGTCGCCACCGGCGCCCGGATCGACGCGGCGAAGTTGACGCGCGCGGCGGACGAGGCGCTGTACGCCGCGAAGCGATCGGGTCGCGACCGTGTGTCGGTTGCGGCGTTCACCTGACGGAGGCGAACGAGGTCGTCGGGTCCACGCGCGGCGTCGGCAGCGCGCTGGGCGCCGATCGATGCCGATGCGCGTCGCGCCGATGTGATATCGTGATATCAAACCTGGAGGTGAACATGGCACAGCTGATCGTCCGCAACCTCGACGACGACGTGAAGGAACGGCTCCAGCAGCGGGCGCGGCGACACGGCCGCTCGACCGAGGAGGAGGTCCGCACCATCCTGCGCCACGCGGTGCTCGCTGACGACCGCGCCGACGTGCCGTTGGGCACGCGCCTCGCCGGTCGCTTCGCGGGTGCCGGCCTCACCGCAGAGTTGCTCGACCCGGCCGACGCCGCCCGCTGACCGCCCCACCCTAGGAGACCGCCACAGCGATGCTCGTCCTCGACACACCCGTCCTGGCGGCGCTCATGCAGTCCGAGCCCGACGCGAACGTGGTGCGCTGGCTCGACGCGCAGGCGCCGGCATCGGTGTGGACCACCACGCTGACCGTGACCGAGCTCGAGACCGGCCTCGCCCAGATCGACGACGGTGAGCGCAGGGCGCGCCTCGAGGCCGCGTTCGCGGCCGTGCTCGCCGACGACCTCGGGGGACGCATCCTGCCCTTCGACCGCGCCGCCGCGCACGCAGCGGCCGAACTCACGGCGCGCGAGCGCAGCGCCGGGCGCACGCTCGACACGCGCGACGCACTCGTCGCGGGCATCGTGGTCGCGCGCAAAGCGAGGCTCGCGACGGGGGAGACCCAGCGCTTCAGGCGACTGGGTCTCCGGACGCTCGACCCCTGGCGGGGGCCGGGCCGTCAGAGCACGTAGCGGGTGAGGTCCTCGTCGCCGACGATCCCCTCGAGCTTCTTCTGGACGTAGGCCTCGTCCACCACGATGTCGCCGAGGTTGGTGCCGAACGACACGTCTTCGAGCACCGTCTCGAGGATGGTGTGCAACCGCCGCGCGCCGATGTCCTCGAGCTCCGCGTTGACCTTCTCCGCGAAGTTGGCGATCGACACGATGCCCGATTCGTCGAAGCGCACCCTGGTGCCGTCGACTTCGAGCAGCGCGATGTACTGCTTCGTCAGGGCGTGCTCGGGCTGGGTCAGGATGCGCTGCAGGTCGCCGGCCGAGAGCTCCTCGAGCTCCACTCGGATGGGGAAGCGCCCCTGCAACTCCGGGATCAGGTCCGACGGCTTCGAGACGTTGAACGCCCCGGCCGCGATGAAGAGGATGTGGTCCGTGTTCACCGGCCCCCAGCGGGTGTTGACCTGGGTGCCCTCCACGATCGGCAGCAGGTCGCGCTGGACGCCCTCGCCCGACACGTCCGGACCGCTCGTGTTGCCCTCGCCCGCGATCTTGTCGAGCTCGTCCAGGAACACGATCCCGGCGTTCTCGGCGCGCATGACGGCCTCGCGTTGCACGGCGTCGTGGTCGATGAGGCGATCGGCCTCCTCGGCGCCGAGGATCCGACGCGCCTCGCGCACGGTGAAGCTCCGACGCACCTTCTTCGCAGGCATGAACTGCTTGAGCATGTCCTGCAAGTTGGCGCCCATCTCTTCCATGCCCGGCACGCCAGGCATGCTCATCGCCGGCTTCGCGTCCTCGACCTCGACCTCGACGGTGCGGTCGTCGAGCTGCCCCTTTCGCAGCAACACGCGCATCTGCTCGCGCCCCTCGGTCGATCCACCGGGGAGCAGCGAGTCGAGCAATCGCTCGTCGGCCGCCCGTTGGGCACGCTCACGCACCTGCTCGCGCTGCTCCTCCTCGACCATCGCCACGCTCGAACGCACCAGGTCGCGAACGATCGATTCGACGTCTCGGCCGACGTAGCCAACCTCGGTGAACTTGGTCGCCTCGACCTTCAGGAAGGGCGCCTTGGCGAGCTTCGCCAGCCGGCGAGCGATCTCCGTCTTGCCGACCCCGGTAGGGCCGATCATCAGGATGTTCTTCGGCGTCACCTCGGCCTGGATGGCCTCCGGGAGTTGACGCCGGCGGTGGTGGTTGCGCAGCGCCACGGCGACGGCACGCTTGGCCTTCGATTGGCCGATGATGTGGCGGTCGAGCTCTGCGACGATGTCGATCGGCGTCAGGCCCGTGAGCGCCTTGACGAGCGCACTCATGCGTCGCCTCCGGTCGCGCCTTCGGCGGCAGCGTCGCCAGCGTCGGCGTCGTCGCCCTCGGGCCTCGCGCCGGTGCCCTCCGGCTCGGCGCCGCCGACCGTGAGGATGGTGCCGGATCCGCTGGTGTACACGTCGATCTCGCCGGCGATCGCGAGAGCGCGCCGCGCGATCTCCTCGGCGCCCAGGTCGGTCGCGCGCAAGAGTGCCAGCGCCGCCGCCTGCGCGAAGGCGCCACCCGAGCCGACCGCGGCGACCGGGTCGTCGGGGCTGATCACGTCGCCGTGCCCCGAGAGGGACAGGATGTGGGTGTCGTCGGCCACGATGAGCATCGCCTCGAGGTTGCGCAGCACGCGATCGGTGCGCCACTCCTTGACGGTCTCGACGGCGGCCTTGAGGAGGTTGTTGCGGCTCGCGCCCAGGTGGCCCTCGAACTTGTCGAGCAGCGTGAAAGCGTCGCTGACCGCACCGGCGAAGCCCGCCAGCACCGCGCCGTCGGCCAGGGTCCGGACCTTCACGGCCCCGCGCTTCACGATGGTGTCGCCCAGGCTGACCTGGCCGTCGCCGGCCAGGGCCGACACGCCGTCTCGGTGGACGGCGACGATGGTGGTCCCATGCATGCGTTGCATCACGCGCGCAGCCTACCAGCGGTGCTCGCCCGGCAGCGCCGTCCCCCGGACGTGCAGACCGGGCAGCGAGGCCCCGGCTCGTGACCACCCGGTTCGTGACCACCCGGTTCGTGATCACCCCGTTCGTGACCACCCGTGTTCGCGCCACGGGGTACGAGCGGCGAACCCTGGGTAGCATGGCGGCATGCCCTTCGAGTTCGGTGGTGGATGGATCGAGGTCGTGGCCGGTCCGATGTTCAGCGGCAAGTCGGAGGAGCTCATCCGGCGCGTGACGCGAGCGATGATCGCTCGCCAGCAGGTGCAGGTGTTCAAGCCCGCCCTCGACGACCGTTACGACGCGGTGGCGGTGGCCTCGCACGCTGGTCGGACGCTCCAGGCCGAGGCCGTGGCCGACGTCGCGGCGTTGCGGGCGCGGCTCGACTCGGGCACGCGCGTCGTCGCCGTCGACGAGGCGCAGTTCTTCGACGCCGACCTCGTGCCGCTCGCGCTCGAGCTCGCCGATCGGGGGAGACGCGTGATCGTCGCGGGGCTCGACCTCGACTTCCGCGGCGCCCCCTTCGGCCCGATGCCCGAGCTGCTCGCGCAGGCCGAGGTGGTCGAGAAGCTCACTGCCATCTGTGGCTGCGGCAAGGCGGCGACGCGAACGCAACGGCTCATCGCCGGCAAGCCGGCGCACGAGGAGGACCCCGTCATCCTGGTCGGGGCGGCCGAGTCGTACGAGCCGCGCTGCCGGAGCTGCCACGTGGTCTTGCGCGGCGCCCGTTCCACGCCGCTGTTCGCCTCCGTCAACGCCGGTTGAGCGTGCACGGCCGCCCGAGCGCAGCGCCCGCGTCACATGCCGCAGCGCCTGCGCCGAGACGCTCCAGGCCGTGGGGGGAATGGTTGACCGGGTACGCCTTCGTGCTGCCTGCCACCATCGTGATCGGCGTCTTCGGGCTCTTCCCGATCGGCTACGCGATCTACATGAGCGTGCATCGCTGGCGGATCCGGCGCGGTGCGTTCGTGGGCTTCGACCAGTTCGAGCGCATCCTCGGCGACGGTTTCGGCTTCGCGCTGTTGCTCGCGGGCCTGCTCAGCATCGCGCTCGGTCACTGGCTGTGGACGAGCGCCTTGGCTGGCAGGGGGGCGCGCTGGCTGCTGGTCGGCAAGGTCGGCGCGGCGCTGACCCTGGTCGCGTCGGGCGTGGCCATGGCGCTCGGCTACGGCCTGATGCGGCAGACCGGCGATGCGCGCTTCCTCGACGGTCTGCAGCGCACCTTCCTCTACGGCGCGATCTCGGTCCCGGTGCAGATCGGTCTCGCCCTGGTCTTGGCCGCCCTGCTGTTCCAGCCGCTGCGCGGACGCGCCCTGTACCGGATGCTCTTCTTCCTGCCGTACGTGACGCCGGCGGTGGCGGGGGCGGCGGTGTTCCGCGCGATCTTCAGCCCGCGCGAGGAGCGCCTCGCCAACACCGTGGTCGGCGCCTTCGGCATCGAACCGCAGCGCTGGCTGTTCGAGCATCGGCCCGTCGGCCAACTCGTGTTCGGCGACTTCGCTGCGCGCTTCGGGATCGAGCTGACCGGCATCCTAGCCGGGCCCAGCCTGGCGCTCCTCGTCATCATCATGTTCGGCATCTGGACCTACGTCGGCTACAACGCGGTGATCTTCCTCGCGGGGCTCGGCGCGATCCCGAAGGACCTGTACGAGGCCGCCGAGATCGACGGCGCCACGGGCGTGCAGCGCTTCTGGGCGATCACCGTGCCCCTGCTCGCACCGGTGACGTTCTACCTGACCGTGCTCGGTTTCATCGGCACCTTCCAGGCCTTCACCCACCTGTACGTGATGCGCGAGAGCGCCGTGCGCGGGGCGGTCGACACCGCCTCGCTCGTGATCTTCGACACCTTCTACGCGCTCAACGATTTCGGGCTCGCGGCCGCGCAATCGCTCGTGCTCTTCGCCGTGATCCTCGCGATCACGCTGCTGCAACAGCGGCTGTTCGGGCGGAGGGCGCTCCGTGCCTGAGCGGCTGCCCACGGCCGGCGGGCGGCGCGCCCGCAGCCGCCCGCGCTCGTCACGTGCGCTGCTGCACGCGGCGCTGGCGTTCGGCGCGCTGGTCTCGCTGCTGCCCTTCCTGACGATGCTCAGCACCTCGCTCATGACGCTGGGTGAGACGTACACTCGGGCTCCGTGGCCAGCTCAGGTCCAGTGGCACAACTACGTCCAGGCCTGGAACGACGCGCACTTCGACCAGTTCTTCCGCAACAGCGTGCTGATCGCCCTCACCGTGATCACGGGGGTGCTGGTCACGTGCACGCTGGCCGGCTACGCCTTCGCGCGCATCCGTTTCCCGGGGCGCGACGCGATCTTCACGTTGCTCCTCGCCACGCTGATGATCCCGGGNACGGTGACGTTCATCCCCTCGTTCCTGTTGGTGCGCGGCGACGTGGTCCCCTGGGGGAGCTGGATCAACACGCTCCCGGCGCTCACCGTCCCGTTCCTGTCGACCGCCTTCATCGTGTTCCTGTTCCGGCAGTTCTTCGCCCAGATCCCTGACGAACTGTGGGACGCCGCCCGCATGGACGGCGCTGGCCATGGACGCTTCCTCCTGCGGGTGGTGGTGCCGATGAGCCGCCCGGTCATGCTCACCGCCAGTCTGCTCACCTTCGTGAACGTCTGGAACGAGTTCCTGTGGCCGATCCTGGTCACCACCGACCGCACGTGGCGGCCACTGTCGGTCGGGCTGTACAATTTCACCCAGGAGGCCGGTGCGCAGACCCACCTCCTGATGGCCGGTTCGGTCATCACCGTCCTGCCGGTGTTGCTGCTGTACTTCGTTACCCAGCGCTTCTTCACCGAGGGCATCGCGACCTCGGGCCTGAAGGGCTGAGGCGAGGGCGGCTACGGCCCCGGCCGCGCGGTACCCCCTGTGAGGCGTTCATCGGGCGCCCGACACCCACCGCCGAGGCGGTGGCCCAGGAAGGATCCACCATGCTCCCCATCCGACGTTCCATCGCCCTCGCCAGCGTTGTGCTGCTCGCGGGCTTCGCCCTCGCGCAGCGCGACTACGAAGACGTCGACCCGACCGGGCAGACGGTCGTGTTCTGGCACCAGCACGGCGGCGTGCGCGAGGCCGGCCTCCAGGAGATCGTGGCCGCCTTCAACGCCGACAACCCCTACGACATCACGGTGAACGCCGAGTACCAGGGGAGCTATCCCGAGATCTTCCAGAAGATGCTGCTGCTCGTAGGCACCCCAGACGCCCCGAACCTGGTCGTCGCCTATCAGGACCAGGCCGCCGCCTACGCGTTCGCCGACGGCGTGATCGACATCCGCACGTTCCTCGACTCGGAGCGCTGGGGCTTCGATGCGGACGACTTCGACGACTTCTTCCCGGGTTTCATCGCGTCGGACGTCAACCCGGTGCTCGGTGGACAGCTGCTCGGCTTCCCGCCGAACCGCTCGGTCGAGGTGATGTACCACAACCTCGATTGGNTCGCCGAGCTCGGNTTCGACGGCCCAGCGACGACGCCCGAGGCCTTCGAGGAGCAGGCCTGCGCCGCCGCCGAGCACGGCTTCAGCGGCTCGGTCACCGGCGGCCGNAGCCTCGGCTACGAGATGA
>SL_3KL_010_SEDDRAFT_10005580_pt1 | contig 11266 bp, 5 predicted proteins | sample SodLakKL_010_SED_2_FD_10381 | JGI IMG/M metagenome (IMG submission 10381)
GACGGCGGAATTTTTCTGATCCACAAACCACAATGCAGGTTTGTAGCCAGCGTCATTTTCAGAAAATCCGGCAACAACAATTCTGCCGTCGGGATGAAATGTCGCTTCTTCAAACATGCATATCGGACCGCAAAAGAGTATTCTTTTTCTCAGGCCTTTTTCAAAGTCTATAAGTCCCACCTCCATATCCGGTTCTCTGCCTGCATAAAACAATGTTCCATCATCTTTTACTTCCAGCACACTGTGATAACTGTCGAGATCAATGGCTAACAAAGAGTCTGCAGAATATATATACAGAGAGGCGAAAAGGTTGTCCGTCAGCAGTTCATATGGGTGCTCCACCTTGTATGACCGTTCAAACCTGCCCACTTTTTCAAATTCATCCAAACTGAGGTCATAATAAGTCAGCCAGCGCTGCAAACGCTGGTCAGGCCATTCTTCTTCTTTATCTGTTTGACCGCATGCATACATGATGATTATCATCATCCATAGTGCAGGCAAAAAAAATGCCTTTGCAACACGATGTTGATTATATATCTTCACCGTTTTGGGTGTGCTTTCGGACCAATATTCTTTTCTTCTGAACATATTGCCTGGTTTTTTTTGCTGACTGGGAAATGCAATCATCATTTCCCAAAGCTTTCAATGATCAAAAACGCCATCCCAGTAAATGGAAATAATACAACTGGAGGATGCTAAGAAAAAATACCAGTGTAGCCAGGTTATAGAACAATCTGCTGATATTTTTTATGTTGGGTGTTTTCCAAATATAGATGCTATGCCACATCATGATCAAAATAAATAGAATGGCGGCTATGGGGAAGAACAGGCCGATTTTTATGGACGATGGAATTGCATATACAATTTCTACGCCTTTCCCTGTTCCCATTGCAAACAACAACAAAAATAACAGCAGGAAAAACGCACTGATCCAGCCGGCAGCTCTTGATGACAGGGGTAATGCATGTCGTGTGCGGGGTTTTTTCTCATACAATTTGCGGGCAAAGTAAAGCCAGGGCCAAACAATCAGGATATACAGCATGCAAAAAAGAGTAATCAGAAAAAGGAACAGGTGCAGGTTCATGTTTCTTAACCCGGTTGCTCTTTCACCCGCCATAATGGGGAAGTTACTTAAAAATATTTTTTGTGCCTTTTTGCCTTCCGGACGGTAAAAGCCTACAAATGTATTGTTGGATTCGATGTGGAATGTAGTGCTGTCGATCGGGGAAATCAGGTGTTTCCCTCCCATAAAGTCTGTGAAAATTAAATTGTTGTCGTCTATATCGACGCTTATTGTGTTCAGGTAGCCGACGATTTTCAGCATGGAAGAATGTGGCCGCCGGTTCAGCATGTAATTACCTGTAAAACCTTTCAGATAAGCTTTATCCAGTTCGATAGTGGCCGGGCTTGTTTCGGGCTGTGGAAAGAAACGGTTGCTAAAATGCTCAATGATCCTAATATAGGCTGCGGCGGCACTCTGACCGCTAAAGGACAAGAACACACCGGTATCGTGGTCCGGAAACATGGCCAGCAGCGAGTGAAAAACAAAAGTGTTTCCTGCATGACCGATGATTCCAAGGTGTGCCGGGCTGAGGTCCAGGAACCCGTGCAGGGCCGGATTCATATGTCTTGCATGCACAAGCACAGGTTTTTTCATGATGGCATAGGTTGCAGAATCCAGCAGGCTGATGGTATCATGGCGTGTTTGGTTCATGAGCGCGTTCATGAATACGGTCATATCAGCTGCGGTAGAAGATGCGCCACCGGCGCCGGTCATGGGAACAATTTCGAACAATTTTTCTTCAAACATCCCATCCTGCCAGGCGTATCCTTTGGCCATACGTTCACGCAAGTGCGGTGGCAAAGGTTGACGGAAAGTAGTGGCATTCATGCCCAGGGGTGCTAAAATGTGTTGCTCCACATAGGTTTCAAAGGGCATGCCACTGACAAGCTCAACAAGGTATTGCGCCAGTCCGGTGCCATGGTTGCTGTATGCTGCTTCCTGCATTCGGTGGTCTAACCCTGCGGGGCATTTGTTTCCTGAGAATTTCTTCCAGCGGATCCACATCATCTCCTTCACGTTTAAACAAATGCAGCAAAACATCTTCAAAGCCGGGGGTGTGCGACATAAGGCTTCGCAAGGTAATTGGGTCATCAAATGTGTCGGGAATGCGGAAGGCAGTAATGTATTGGTTGATGTCAGTATCCAGGTCCAGGTTTCCCAGCTCAACCTGTTGCAATACCGCGATCCAGAGAAACAGCTTGGAGATGGACCCTATCCTGAACAGTGTATTTTGAGGATCTGCCGGGATACGGTTTTCAATGTCGGCATAGCCATAGCCCTGCTGATACAGGATTTCTCCCCTGTGAACTACGGAAACCACAGCCGCTGCAGCTTTTTGCTCCTTCATGTAAGCCTCTATCAGGCCGTCAATAAACGAACCCAGAGCTGCCTTATCCGTCAATTGAAAGGTTCCTGCCGGTTCCTGGTTTTGTGCCTGCACCGGCATACCATTGCCAATAGTAATGGCAAAGACAATAAGTATGCAGGCAATCAGGCGAAAATAATTTGTTCTCATGGTTTGGTTGTTTGGCTGAAACGGATTTTTGATGTATGCAAAAGGAAGCAACAAAAACATCTCCAGGGAAGATCGCAGGAGTATTTAATCCTGCCGGTCAATTTTTAAATATATGAAACAGGGTGATGTTTAAAGATCAACCTTTCCGTTGATTTTTTCGAGCAGCAGGTAGATCTCATCCACACAGCCTCCGCAAACAGTTCCGGCAGTGGTTTCATCGCCAACTTCCTCAATGGTCTTTAATCCTTTTTCACGGATGGCTTGTTCAATCTCACTTTGCCTGATTTCATTACAGGTACAGATTACTGGGTCTTTTACTTCCATGGAGCATTTATTTTTGTGATTGTAAAGATAGAAAATTTATCAATGTATGTGAAAGGATTCAGGTGCAATAGATTATATCCAATTTCATGGTTTTTTTAAAGTTTAATTTTGATTAAACAAATAAAATATTCTGTTGTTAACTTTTCGGAACAGTATTAACTTTTTAAAAGAAAAGCTATGTTAACAGAAAAAATGTTGAAGACCCTGAATGAACAGGTTAAAAAAGAAGCGTATGCATCCCATCTTTATCTGGCAATGGCATCATGGGTAGAAAACCAGGGATTTGAAGGAATTGCCGAATGGTTTTATGCCCAGTCTGAAGAAGAACGCGAGCACATGATGAAGTTTATCCGTTACATAAACGAAAGAGGCGGTCATGCCATTGTACCCGTTGTGGAAGAACCTCCGAAAGACTTTCCGGGTATCAAAGCGGCTTTTGAAGCTTCACTTGAGCATGAACAAATGGTTTCCGGAGCCATCAACGATATTGTTGCCCTGGCCCTGGATGAAAAGGATTATGCCACAAATAACTGGATTCAGTGGTTTGTTGAAGAGCAAAGAGAAGAAGAAGATTCTGTACAACGTATCATTGACAGACTTGAGATCATCGGTGATCATGGGCATGGTCTTTATGTTTTCGACCGGGATATCATGGCTATGCGTGGCACTCATTAATCTGCCATTCCATTACAATAAGACATATTTCACCAACGTTTTTCAAGTGTTGATTGTGTTTTAATTATCCGAGGATTCAACAAATACAGCCGGAGCCGATCTCCGGCTTTTTTTGTAATTTCGGGTTTGATTATCTGATTTCTTTGATTTGAGAATAAAAATTAGTTGCGCGTGCCCGGTTGTGCGTCCGTAATTAGAAAAATTTGTCCTGGCGAATGAAACCCCGAAGAAAACTTAAGGCTCTTTTGCTCAGATGGTTATACCTTCTGCTGCTATCGCTTTTTGTTTTTGTTATTATAGTGTTCAGTGCTTTGCAGTTTCCTTATATCCAGAGCTTGATAGCCGGGAAAGTGGTGCAGATGATTTCCAATCGAACCGGCACGGAGGTTTCAATAGAAAGAATCGGTATCCGCTGGTCTGGCGACTTTCACTTGCGGGGGCTATATGCTGAGGATCATCAGGGTGACACACTGGCTTACATAGGTGACTTACGGTTAAACGTGAACCTTCCTGCGCTGAGAAAAAATACCATTCATGTGAGGAATATCCGGATCCGTGATGCTAACCTGAATATGATACGTCATCAAGAGGATACCCTGTTTAATTATGACAAACTGATTCGGTCTGCAACCACTAGCAACAATCATATTCATGAAAACAGCCGGGACGGATTTCCTGATTCATATTCATTAAATAATAATACATCCGAACAGGCCAATGTCTCACCGTCCGTTAAGCAGAACAACAATTTTTCAGTGAATGCCACTGACCCTGATTATGAAACTTCCCCGGCATGGAGTTTTAAGGCTGGCAAACTCCGTTTGCAGAACATCAGATTTCGGTTTTCAGATCATTTTAACGGTACCGACATCAGCTTAAGCCTGGGAAACTTTGCAACCACAGTGGATACGTTGGATGTATCGGGAAACTCATACTACCTCGGAGATACCCATTTTGACAGGGTCTTGGTTTCCATTCTGATGGTTGAGGGTACCCGGCCTTCACCCCCTCCCGATGACAAACCTCCATCAGTGCCGCCCCAGGTGGGAATTAGCCGTTTGCTGACAGAGAACATGGTGGTAAAATACCAGGACAAAAACGGCTTCTCATTCAGTACAAAAATTTCCGTGCTCGATTTAAAGCCCCATATCACTGACCTTGAAAAGATGCACTTCGGCCTCGAAAAACTGAGGGCTGAAAATCTGGAAGCCTTCTTGCCTGAGCAAGATTATTTTTTCAGCGCGCTGGATGCAGAGCATCTGTGGTATGCACCCGATTCATTATCGGTTTCACTCAGAGAGCTCAAAAACGGCAACCTGGATGGTTTTCACATTCAGCATGTATCGGCCGATATCGCCATTGGTAAAGAAACCCGCATTGAGGACCTCTCATTGGAAACAACAGAATCAATGATCAGGGGGGATCTGTTTACCAGCATACCCCTGCTTCAGTTTGAAATGCCAATCGCGGCGCACCATAACCTTGTTTTGGATGTGCGTACCGGTCGTATAGGACCAGATCTGCAATTCTGGTGGGAAGAAGCAGCTATGTTGTTCCCCGGCAAAGATGCCCCGGCCATTGATTTTATCCTGCGTGCATCCGGACCACTTGATGACCTGATACTGGATACCCTTCATGCGGATATCCCCGGAAGCTTTTCTCTTTCCACTGCTGGCAAGCTAAGCAATCCTTTAGATATGGAAAGGCTTAATCTTACTTTTCCGGAGATCTATGTTAATGGTTATATTCCCAGGCTTATGGCGTATATACCCGGTGACACAGGTTTGGATGTCCATAATTTTCCGGAATTGTTTTCCCTGAAAGCATCCTTTTCAGGGCAGCCACAACATTTTGATGCAGAGGCAATCCTGGATATGGAAGGGCTTTACCTGGCCGGGCGGTTTCATTATCATGATGTTAAAGACAAAGAACCGCTGTGGAACGGCCATTTGTCCATGCTTGCCAACGATCCTCTGTCTTTTGCAGGAACAGAAGAAATCGTGAAAGATATAAGGGCTCAAATAGATTTTCATGGGGAGGGTTTTGATTATACAAATATGGATTTGTCTGTGGATGTCTTCATAGACTCCTTGTGGTTCAATCACTATCATTACAAAGGACTGGAAATGCATTTGACTGCATCCGGAGGCCTTGCCGACCTGTTTATGGAATATTCTGATCAGCATTTGTTACTGAATATTGAAGGTGAAGCGGAATATGCCCGGGAGGACCCCAAGCTGGGGCTTAATTTGAGACTGGATCATATTAATCTGAAAGAGCTGGGCTTTACCGATGACCTCATTGCCATACAAACCAACATGTCGGCCAATCTTCGTTTTAAAGACCCCGCTTTCCCGGATGGAGTGCTGGGACTCTACGATACAAACCTGTTGCTTGACAGGGAGGTGTTTAGTTTAGATACCTTGCAGTTGACCATGGCTACCAATCGTGATGCTTATTCGGTGGACATTTTTTCACCCATTGTCACTGGCCGGTATCGTGGAAACATTTCTCCCGTGGATATTCCCGCGGTTTTGTCTGATCATTTTTATGGCTATTTTGAAGATACGGAACCAACGGCAAAACCTGATTCAATCCTCAGGTCTTTTACATTGTCATTGGAGGTTAATCCATCGCCTTACATCTACAGGGTTGTGATTCCACAGCTCACTTCTTATCAAAGTTTCAGTATAGAAGCAGGTTTTGATAATGAAAGCAGGTTGTTGTTTGTTGATGCTCTTATTCCCGATCTTGTCTTTTCCGGTTGGCATGTAAATGACCTGCAGGTTCAGGTGAATTCAGATCGCAGGCAGATGGATGTGAAAGTGAGTTTGCCTTCTCTGGACAGCCATGATCTGGTGTTTAAAAATATTATGGCTAACGCCAATATCCGGGATGAGGTCCTTTCTTTTGATTTTGGTTTTGATGACAGGGATGCCCGCTCCTGGCTTGGCGTTTCAGGAAAAATGGAACAAACGGCAGATTATTCAATGATTCGGCTGGAGCCTGAACTTGTGATCAACCGACAGAGCTGGACGGTACCGGATGATAATGAAATTCGCTTTCTCAAAGACAATATCCTTTCCCGAAATCTGCGATTGTCATCCGACGATAAAGAAATTGCCATTGTGAGCACCAATTTTGATCAGGCTGACTCACCCCTTGAGTTGCATATGAAACAGATTGACCTTGGATTGTTTGACCTGGTTGGCGGGGAGCCCCTGGTTGAGGGTATTTTTGAGGGGTCCGTTGTTTTCAGGGATCTTTTTACGGCACCGGTTTTTACTTCTGATTTACACATTGAAAGACTGGGCTTCCAAGGCAATATCATTGGAGATGCATCAGTGATCGTAAACATGGCAGAGCCGGGGTTGTTTGACGTGGAAGCCGGTTTGCGGGGATATGGTAACCGCCTTGATATATCAGGGTTTTACCGCCAGGGCGATCCTGACCATATAGATATGGTGATGACAATCGATAACCTTGAGCTTACCACCCTGGAAGCCCTCACTTTTGAGCAACTTGCCGATATGGAGGGCAATATTTCAGGGTCTTTAAGAGCGGTCGGAAATCCTTCCGGGCCCGACTTGCAGGGTTCATTGGTTTTCGATGAAGTGGCCTTTGACGTAGCCTTTTTGCATACCAGGTATTCCATACCTGATGAAACCATTATTTTTGACAAGGGCCAGATCCATTTCAGCGACTTTAGTCTGCGCGACCGAAGTGACCGTGCTGCCACCCTGGACGGATCATTATCCATACATGATTTGTCTGACATCCGATTTGACCTCAGTCTGACTTCGGACAACTTCCTCTTATTTGACATTCCCCGCGGGGCCAACGAACTGTTTTTCGGGCGTTTGCTTATCGATACCCGGTTGCGCATGTTTGGTGACATGCAAAGACCGGTGATTGATGGTGGAATAAAGTTAAACCAAGGCTCAACATTTTCACTGATTCCGCCACAGGTTGCACCTGAAGCCATAGGTGATGAGGGTGTTGTGGAATTTATCAGTATCTATGATGATATTTTTGCTGATCTTATCCTAAGACCTTACGAACCGGAGCCGATGATGTCGGTATTTGACAATCTGGATCTAAGTGTCAATATAGAAATTGATCCGCAGACGGAGGTTCGCATTCTGATTGATGAAATGGCGGGTGATATACTGGAGGTCAGGGGTGGCGGGCTTATCAGCTATGGTATTGATCCAGGCGGGCGTATCAGTCTGGCCGGACGCTATGAGATTACTCAGGGAAACTACCAGATGACCTTTTTTGATGTGAGAAGTCGAAGTTTCCAAATAGAGCGTGGAAGCAACATCGTATGGACAGGTGATCCACTGGATGCGCGGGTTGACATAACGGCAAAATATACCGTGCGCACTTCCGTAAGGGAGTTGATGGCATCCCATGCGCCTGCAGGAGGGCAACAGGAAACGGCTTTTCGGAGAATTTACCCATTCGATGTGTTCCTAAAAATGAAGGGTGATTTGATGCAACCTGAGATCAGTTTTGAGATCGCTTTGCCTCCTGAACATCGCGGTGCCATGGAAGGTCGTCTGAATGCCCGTCTGAATGAACTGAATGAAACCGAGTCGGAGCTGAACAAACAGGTTTTCGCTTTGCTGATCATCGGCAACTTTATCCAGGATGATCCCCTGGCAGCGGTTACAGGAGGTGGTCCGGGTATCTCGGCCACCGCGCGAAGCAGTGCCAGCCGCTTGTTGTCTGACCAACTGAATCGTTTATCGGACAGGTATATCAGGGGAATTGATATCAGTTTTGATCTGGAATCTTTTGAGCAATATGAAGATGGCCAAATGGTAGGCCGAACAGAATTACAAATGGAGATTTCCCGCGACTTTCTGGATCAGCGGTTGAGAATAACGGCCGGAGGACATATAGAGCTGGAAGACGAAACAAGGCGGCAAATAAATCCTGCAGATCTTGCCGGTGACGTTATCGTTGAGTATCTTCTGGATCCGGCAGGAAGGTTTACATTAAAGGTTTTCCGTGAGCGAAGATTCCAGGATGTGTTTGAAAGTGAATTGATTGAAACAGGGATGTCTGTAACATTCAGACAAACATTCAATTCTTTCCGGGAGCTCTTTATGAAAAAGGAAGAAGAGGTTATTATTCTTCCACAAGAGCCTGCTGATCCGGATCCGACAAACAGAAATGAATCTGAATGAGGCAAAATGCTCACAGCAATGAGCGTAAAACATTGTAAAACAAAATTTTATTAAGTTTTTTATTTTGATTGATGAAGAGGCCGGACACATATAAACATTATTTCTGGATTGTACTTCTTGGTGTGATCTTAATGGTTTCGCAGGCTTGTACCGGGCTGCGAAAGTTGCCGGAAGATGAAATGTTGCTTAAGGAGCATCGCGTTCACATCAACAAAGAAGAAGCTTTTAAAGACGACAGAAGCGTAGAGCGTGAACTGAAGCGTGTTTTGAGGCCTGTTCCCAATAGTACATTTTTTAAATCGCGACCGCGAATGTGGATGTACCAGGTTTCTGGTGAGCCTACCGGCAGGGGAGTCAGGCACTGGATGAGAAACCGACTCGGAGAAGAACCCGTTTTATTTGATGATGCATATATCGACCGGAATCTTAGGTTGCTAAACAACAGACTTTTTAACCTTGGCTATTTTGACCCCCTGGTAAACCATACCCTTGACAGCACAAGAAGAACAGTGGCCATAGATTACCATATTCACATCAAAAAACCATACCGGATACGTACCTTATATCCCATCGACAGCGACATGCCCCTGGCCCAGGCCATCAATGAACAGTTGGAGGAAAGTATGATACGACCGGGAGCGTATTACAATTTGGAAGATCTGCGGCGTGAAAGACGGCGCATCGACAGAGAACTGAAGAAGCAGGGCTATTTCTTTTTTCATCCCGACCATTTTCTATTCAGGGTTGATTCTGCAGCAGGAGAACGCCAGCTTGACCTGTATACGGTGTTCAGGCACGATATACCACCAGCCGCGACAAAGAGATACAGAATCGGCAACACGGCCATTCATGCCGACTATATGGTCGGTATGGCTTCCGGAACAAGAAGATCAGATACTTTGTCACTACCGGGAGGGGTGTACTTCACCGATGCCCTGGGTCAGTTTGACCCTTCCATTATCACTCGTGCCGTATTTTTTAAAAAAGACAGTCTGTATGATGTCACGGATCACGACCGCACACTGAACCACCTTATGAGTCTGGGCACGTTCCGGTTTGTAAACATACGTTTTTCTGAGCGCCCGGGAGATGATCCCCTTGAGGGTATTCTGGATGTGCGTGTGTTGCTTACCCCCATCGAACGCAGATCCACATCGGTTGAAGTGCGTGGTGTAACAAAATCCAATCACTTTGCCGGTCCTGGATTCAATACAAGCCTTACCAACCACAACCTTTTTGGTGGTGCGGAGTCTTTCATTTTCGGATTAAACGGAGCTTATGAAACATTGGTCGGACGTCAGCGAACCGCAAGCTCCCGTGAGCTGGGTTTGGACGCAACACTGTCGTTTCCCCGCTTTTTATTACCTGCAGGATGGAAAACAACTCCGGAAGTGCTTGCACCAAAAACAAACATTGCCGTCGGGGTTAATTTCATGCGACGCACAGATGCTTTCAGCCTCACCTCCATGTCGTCACAATATGGATATACCTGGAATGCTGATCCGGCTACGCAATTCCGGATATATCCGGTTGTATTCAACCTGTTCGTTTTGGGTAATTTGGATAAAGACATGGATGGCATACTGGTAGGGGGATCATTGCTCAGACGCGGCCTTTTTGAACAGTTTGTCATTGGTGGTCAATACACCTATGTCTACAATTCGCGATTAAAGGAACCGCGTCAAAACGACTGGTTTCTGATGCTCCATTTAGACCTGTCGGGAAACTTAGCATATTTAATGATGAAGCATGTAATTGGTGTCACACCTGCCGAAGACGGAGGCTACGGTGTGTTCCGGCAGAGTTTTGCCCAGTATGCGCGCAAAGACATAGATGCCAGGTATTATCGCCGGATTGTAGAAGGACATCGTTTGGCTGCACGGTTCTTCATCGGTGCAGGATTTCCTTACGGTAATTCTGATGTGATGCCCTATGTAAAGCAATACGTGACCGGTGGCTCCACCAGTATCCGTGCTTTTCATCCCCGGTCTCTCGGTCCCGGTACCTATATGCCACCTGAAGAGGAAGCAGGTGCCTATAACATATATCAGACCGGCGAGTTCAAGCTTGAGGCCAATGTTGAATACAGGTTTGATATCACCTCATTGTTTAAGGGAGCCTTGTTTGCAGATGCAGGCAATATCTGGCGCTGGCGCGAAGATGAGGAGGTACCCGGTGGAAAGTTTTCGTTCGACACTTTTTATGATCAGATTGCCATTGGTGTGGGAACAGGATTACGTATTGATGCTTCCTTCTTTATTTTGCGCTTTGACTTTGCCTTCCCGCTGGTGAATCCCGGCATTGAAAGCCCGGGTTTCTTTGATCCGGTTCGTTTGCTGGACCGCAGCTGGCGGCGCGACAACCTGGTTTTCAATCTTGCTATTGGTTATCCATTTTAACCTGCATTATTCACAAAAAGCAAACAAATTCTTGTATCTGCCTGAATAAATGATAATAAGAGCAAAAGCTTATATAAACTTAATTTGTTTGCTT
>SL_3KL_010_SEDDRAFT_10005581_pt1 | contig 11264 bp, 6 predicted proteins | sample SodLakKL_010_SED_2_FD_10381 | JGI IMG/M metagenome (IMG submission 10381)
TGAAAGATACAGATGAAGCCGCCAGCTGGAAACTTTGTAAAAGCTTAATTAAGCAGTGTGAAAAAACCTATATAAAGGACATTCCCCTTTCTATTTCACTGGGGATCTTCACTAAATCGCCGGGTGGGGATCTAAAAAAGGCCTTGACTGAAGCCGAAAATAAAATGTACAAGCAAAAGTTAAATGAAAGTAAGAGCAGTAAAAACAAGATCATCAAGACTCTTTTACAAACTTTATCGGAGCACGGCTTTGAAACTAAAGAACATATTGATAGGATGATTTCGATTGGCCGTTTATTTGGAGACCGTTTGAAATTAACTCCATCAGAGCTATCAAAACTGGACACATTAATCATGCTTCATGATATTGGCAAGATTAATATTGACAGCAGCATTCTTATGAAAGACACTGAGTTAACTGCAGAAGAGTGGAAAGAAATAATGAAGCATCCTGAGTATGGCTACCGGATTGCCAGCACAGCTGAGGAGTTTGCGTATGTCGCTCAGGACATTCTTCATCATCATGAAAGGTGGGATGGTCAGGGATATCCGATGGGGGTGAGTGGTGATAAAATACCCTACCTTTCAAGAGTTATGAATTTAGTGGACAGTTATGAGGTGATGAGCAGCGGCAGACCTTACAGGAACAAGATGTCAATTAATGACATTGTCAATAACATAGAATCCTGCTCTGGTCAGCAATTCGATCCAGAACTGGCAAAAGAGTTTATTGNTTGTNTGCGNGAGGATTTATTTTAAAAGATAAACCTTTCCACATTAAAGTTTGAATCCCTGGGTTTTACACCCAAAACCAATCATCTCATTCTCTGCTTATATATTAATAAGCCTTTATTTAATTAAAGCCCCGGAAAACATTTTTTTCTCTGCCGTTATCCCTGTGTAAGCACCCATGGCACAGATGGCCATAACATATTACTTAAGTCTGCTAGTGACCAATAAGGCAATGAGGCATTAAAGATCTAAAAAATAATGGCATGCGACCATATGTCCATCTTTAAGATTTTCAGCGCTTCTTAAAATAGGTTCTTCAGTTTTGCAATTGTCTTTAACAAAGGGGCAGCGGGTATGAAAACGGCAGCCTGAAGGAGGATCGATAGGAGAAGGAACATCACCGGCAAGAACCATGCGTTCAAGCTTTTTACCCGGCATGGGAACCGGAATTGCTGATAGCAGGGCCTTGGTATAGGGATGCTGAGGATTGTCAAACAAAGAATTTTTGTCTGCCATTTCAACGATTTTTCCGAGGTACATAACAATAATCCGATCTGAAATATGACGGACTACTCCGAGATCATGAGAGATAAAAAGATAGGTTAGTTGAAATTCACGCTGCAGTTTTTTAAGCAGGTTTAAAATCTGGGCCCTGATAGATACATCGAGAGCAGAAACAGCTTCATCGCAGATAACCAGGTTCGGGTTTACTGATAAAGCCCTGGCAATACCGATTCGCTGTCTCTGGCCTCCACTGAATTCATGAGGGTGTCGATCAGCCTGGTGTTTGCCCAATCCCACTGTTTCCAGCAATTCAATAGCTTTTGACCTTCTGTCCTTGCCGGGAACAATTTTATTTATATACAGGGCTTCTTCAATGATTTGTGTTAATTTTTTACGGGGATTAATTGAAGCCTGTGGATCCTGGAAAATTATTTGCATATTCTTACGTATAGCCCTCAGTTGTTTTTTCTTAATCTTAGTAATTTCCATATCCTTGAAAAATACTTTGCCGGATGTTGGTTTCTCAAGCCTCAATATAGCTCTGCCGGCAGTTGATTTACCACATCCAGACTCACCAACAAGGCTTACTGTTTCACCTTCATAAATTTCAAATGAGATCCCGTCTACTGCCTTAACATGATTAATGACCCCGCCCAAAATGCCACCGTGAATAGGAAAATACATTTTTAAATCCTCTACTCTTAAAAGTGCCTTACGCTCCATGATGAAGCACCTCCTTACGACCTTTCCAACCACTCATGTAAATCCAACACCTGACGTGACGTTGGCCTTCCAGATTTTCTAAAGGAGGCAGAGTCTCCTGGCAAATATTTTCAGCATAGGGGCAGCGCGGAGCGAAGTGACATCCTTGTGGTATCTCAGATGGGCTGGGAACTGTGCCTATGATTGCTTCCAGTTCTTCTTTATCAATATCCGTCCGCGGCAGGGAGTTGAACAGGCCTGCGGTGTATGGATGTTTCGGATCTTTAAAAAGAGAATATACATCGGCATATTCAACTACTTTGCCGCAATACATTACTGCAACCTGCTTGCAAGTTTCGGCAATAATACCAAGATCATGGGTTATAATCATAACTGACATATTCAGCTTGGTTTGAAGATCTTTTATCAGCTCTAAAATCTGGGCCTGGATCGTAACATCCAGGGCAGTAGTTGGTTCATCTGCTATCAAAAGGTCGGGCGCACAGGCAAGAGCCATGGCAATCATAACTCTCTGTCGCATACCTCCCGACATTTCAAATGGGTACTGGTCAATTCTTTTTTCTGGTGAAGGGATTCCCACCAGTTTTAACATTTCCAGGGATTTTCTTCTGGCCTTGTTACGGGACATGCCCTGATGAATAACAAAAGATTCATTTATCTGCTGACCGATGGTATAGACAGGGTTTAAGGAGGTCATCGGTTCCTGAAAGATCATCGAGATTTCGTTTCCCCGCAAACGCCTCATCTCATTTTCACTATAATTTAAGATATCTTTGCCATTATATATAATTTCACCACTTACTATTTTACCCGGCTTTTCTACAAGACGGAGTATTGACATGGCCATAACACTTTTGCCGCAACCTGATTCACCAACTATACCGACAGTTCCACCCCTGGGTATATTAAGTGAAACATCATCAACAGCCTTAACTTCGCCTTCTTCAGTAAAAAAAGTTGTGCTCAGGTTCTTCAATACTAGAACATTTTCTGCTGCTGACAAACTTTGCACCTCTTTTCTCTTTTATACTTATTAATTCAGCTCTATCCGTTTATTAAGATAGCGGTAAGAGAGATCTACAACAAGATTGGCGAAAATGAAAATTAAGGCAAAAACAAGGACCGTACCCTGGACTATGGGAAAATCACGAGCCAGGATAGCGGCAATGGCAAACCTTCCCATCCCGTTTATGGCAAATACGGTTTCAGCAATAATTGCTCCGGACATTAAAAACCCGATCTGAATACCGATAACCGTAACTACTGGAATCAGAGCATTTTTCAGAGCATGCTGATAAATAACCACTCTTTCTTTTAAGCCCTTGGCCCGGGCAGTCCTGATATAGTCCTGGTTAATAACATCGAGCATGCTCGAACGGGTCATCCGGGCAATAATCGCCGCTCCACCCGTACCGAGAGTAATTACCGGTAAAACAGCCTGCTGCCAGGTTCCCCACCCTGAAGGAGGAAAAAACATCAGGTCGACAGCAAAAAGTTTAATTAGCATCAATCCAAGCCAAAACCCGGGCATTGATAACCCAAACAAGGCAATAACCATAAAACTGGTATCATAAAAACCATATTTTCTAACAGCCGATATAACCCCGGCTATGATGCCAATAAAAATACTGAGGATTGTGCTGTAAATTGCCAGCTGCATAGTTGTCCATATCCTACCTTTTATTTCATCCCACACCGGGCGGCTTGAACGAACAGACTGACCAAGATCGCCCTGAATTAGGTTACCCATGTAAGTTAAATACTGGACAGGAATCGGGTCATTTAGACCTAATCGCTCCCGCATCCTTTCAACCTGTTCTTTTGGCGCATTTTCTCCGGAAAGGATCACGGCCGGATCACCGGGGATCAGGTGAATCAGAGAAAAAACAAGGATAGTAACCCCGATAACAACCGGAATTGTCTGGATTACCCTGCGTACTACAAAAACAAGCACTCTATAACACCTCTTTCTGCTGTGTCATCTGGGATCAAAAGCATCTCTGATACCATCACCAAATATATTAAAAGCAAGGACAACAATAGTGATCGCTAAACCGGGGTATAAAGCAACATGTGGATAATCAAACAAGTAGTTACGCCCCGCACTGAGCATGGCCCCCCATTCAGGAGTTGGAGGCTGGGCTCCAAGACCAAGGAAAGAAAGGGCAGCTGCAATTAGAATGGATATAGCAATACGCAGCGTTGCCTGAACAATTATTGGCGATACGATATTAGGTAAAATATGTAAATATATTATGCGACCGTCACTGGCCCCCAGCGCCCGGATAGCATCAATATATTCCAGACCCTTAACAGCAAGGGTAGAACCCCTGGCCACTCTGGCAAAATGAGATACAGACCAAATTCCGACAGCAATAATAATCGAGTTAATACTGCCCCCAAATACTGAAGCAAGGGCAATCGCTAAGAGCATCCCGGGAAAAGCCAACAAAATATCAACTATACGCATCATCACTGCATCTATTGTTTTGCCGTAATATCCGGAAATTATCCCCATTGGAACGCCTACAAGCATTCCTAACATAACCGAAGAAAACCCTATATAAAGGGTAATGGACATACCATGGATAATACGGGTAAAAATATCCCTACCATGATGGTCTGTTCCAAACCAGTGTTCTGCAGAGGGGGTTACCAGTTTCGTTGAGTAATCGACTTGAAAAGGATCGTAACCGGTCAGGTAGGGACCAATAATTGAAACAAGAACTAAAAATAATATAAAATAACCGCCATAGAGAGCTGCCTTGTTACGTTTTAGCCTTCTATATGTCAGGCGCCAGCCTGCTTCAGGTTTGGCTACTTTTGCAGCTATTTCTGGCGAACTGGGTGTTGACTCGTTCATAATGACCATCTTTCCTTTCCTGTAGATTCTCGAATATACTTTATAATTTATCTCAAAAAAAATCAATAGTTAAAAAAATATTTTTTTCACAAAGTATTAAAGAGTATTTGCGGAGTTTTTAAGCTAGAAAAATTTAGTATTCCCAAGTTCTGATACTTATAGTATAATACCTCTGTAATGATCAATGCATACCAGCTGACAACAGGTGCCATGCTTTAACAGGCTGCTATGTATGTGAAATTACAAAAAATATTATTTAAGGGGGTATTTTGGTTTGAAAAAAAGAAGTCTTTTGTTGTTGGCTGTTTTGGTTTTTGCTGTCGCATCACTGGTCTTGGTAGCCTGTGAAACAGATGTTGACACACCAGACGTTGATGTTCCTGCAGATGTTGATCAGGACCTGATCGTTGCCAGGGTTTCTGATTCAGTGTCCATGGACCCGCAGGGTTCCAACGACATGCCATCAGCTGTGGTAAGTCATCACATCTATGAAACTCTTGTTCAGTTTGATGAGGATCTGGTGCTGCAGCCGCTGCTGGCAACAGATTGGGAAATGGTTGACGATGTGACCTGGGAATTTAAGCTGCGTGAAGGGGTTAAATTTGTTGATGGGACCGATTTTAAAGCAGATTCGGTAAAAGCAACTTTTGAAAGAATCCTCGATCCGGAGATAGCTTCACCTCGCCTGTTTCTCTTTAGCATGATTGAAGAGATCATCGTGGTTGATGATTACACAGTGCAGTTTGTTTTAGAAGAACCCTTTGCTCCTTTCCCGGCTCACCTCTCTCATGGCGGTGGTGCAATCGTCAGTAAGGCGGCCATTGAAAAGGATTACGAATTGATGGCTGAAGGTCAAGAGCCTTCATCTTACCTTGGTGAAAATGCTGCTGGAACCGGTGCTTTCATGCTTGAAGAGTGGGTTCCGGGGGAATTTGTCAAGCTGGTTCGCAATGATGATTACTGGGGAGTAAATGCTCTTCTGGATTCAGTAACATACAAAGTTGTACCTGAGCCTCTAACCCGTATTTCTGAACTTGAAACAGGTTTTGCTCATATTTCCGACCCCATTCTTCCCAGCGATCTGCCTCGCGTAGATGGTATGGCAGATGCCGGAGTCTACAGGAGGAACTACACTACTTTATTCTATCTTGGTTTTAACTGTGAAAAACCACCATTTGATGATGTCCGGGTTCGCCAGGCTTTGTCCATGACCCTCGATAAAGATATTATCGTTGATAACATCTTTGAAGGCACAGCAGTTCCAGCTCATGGACCAATTGCTCCCGGTGTCTTCGGGTATGATCCGGCGGCTACATCGCCTCCGGTAGATATGGAAAAAGCCAGGGAACTGCTTGCTGACGCAGGTTATGAAGATGGTTTTTCATCAACCATATGGACAAATGACAACCCCATCAGGGTTCAGATTGCCGAGTATGCCCAGTCAACCTGGCGTGAACTTGGTATTGATATTGAGATTGAAGTTCTTGAATGGGGTGCATATCTTGAAAATACCGCCGCTGGAGAGCACGACATGTTCCTGCTTGGTTGGGTTACCGTAACTCTCGATGCAGATTACGGAACCTATTCATTATTCCATTCGGAAGAACATGGAAGTGCGGGGAACCGCTCCTTCTATACAAATCCAAGAGTTGATGAACTGCTTGAAAAAGGGCGGACAGAACCTGATCCGGACGCGCGGATTGCTGTCTACTCTGAAGTTTCTGAGATACTAATCGATGAGGCGCCGATGTTCTTTGCCGCTTTTACTGAGCTCCTTTTAGGTCTAAGTGATAATGTGCAGGGATTCCATGCCACAGCGACAGGGTTACATGAACTACACGAGGTTTACCTCGACTGATAGAATCGTAAAGGCTTCTAAGCAGTTAGTTAACATTGAAAGGGCTGTCACTGCGGCAGCCCTTTTTCGATCTTTAAAAATGGCAGTTAAAGCTTCTGGACGGGTTGATAAGTTTGTCTCTTTAATAAAACCGAAAAATAACAGTTGGAAATTATGATCACGGTTATTAATGTTTCAGAATAGTTTCAGAATATTAAGTTCCGCTGGTCTAATTTAAACTATTAACATATAATACAGGATATCTGGATTGCTAAAAATTTAATGGAGGCAACCTGTTGAAAGGGAAGGATTTATTAAAGCTTTATCGAAAATGAAATGTTATTAATTTTTGTAAAAGCACATTACTCGAATAGGATTGATGACCGGTGGGACCAAGCAAAGAACAAAGCATAATGCCAGGTAATTATGGAATGTATGACTCTTCAAATGAAAAAGATGCCTGCGGCCTCGGTTTTTTGATTAATATTGAAGGTAAAAAAACCCATAGTATTATACGTCAGGGTGTCAGGGTGTTAATAAATCTGCTGCATCGTGGAGCTACCGGCGCTGACGATCAGACCGGTGACGGGGCAGGTCTGCAGTTCCAGATTCCGGATTGTTTTTTTCGTAAAGTTTGTTCTGATAATAACTGGCAGCTTCCTCAATTAGGCAGCTACGGTGTTGGTATGTTTTTTCTTCCTCAAGACCATGATGTAAGAACAGCCTGCTGCCATAAAGTTGATCATGTAGCTGCACAAGCAGGATTAAAGACGATTGGCTGGCGTGATCTGCCGGTTAATCCCGATATACTTGGCGGCATAGCTTTAAAGGAAATGCCTTATATCCGGCAGTGTATCATTGACGGTAATGGATACAGTGAAGAAGAATTGGAAAGAAAGCTGTATATTTTGCGTAAGCAGGCAGAACAGCAAACAGCAGGATTGTATACACCGGCAGATATTTTTTATATTCCAAGTTTATCCTGCCGGACCATTGTGTATAAGGGACTGCTGATGCCGGACCAGGTTGAAAATTTTTACCCGGACCTCCTGGATCAGTCAATGAAAAGCGCTTTTATTATTGTCCACCAGCGTTACAGCACTAACACCTTCCCCTCCTGGCCCCTGGCCCAGCCTTTTCGTTATCTCTGTCATAATGGTGAGATCAATACCTTAAGCGGCAACCGCAGTTGGATGGCTGCCCGTGAAAAAGATCTTGAATCGGATCTTTTCGGTCCTGACATTAAAAAAGTGCTGCCGGTCCTTGAAGAGGGGGCCAGTGATTCGGCTAACCTTGATAATGCCCTGGAACTGATCTACAACGGTGGGAGAACAATCGATCATGCCATGGCTATGCTTATTCCTCAGGCCTGGGGAGACAAGTACCCGATTGGTCCGGATCTGCGTGGATTTTTTGAATATCATGCCGGGATTATGGAGCCCTGGGACGGTCCGGCTGCTGTGGTATATACTGATGGTCGCCGGGTGGGCGCCTTACTGGATCGTAATGGTTTACGGCCGGCCAGGTATACTGTTACCCGGTCAGGATTTATGGTTTTTGCTTCAGAAGCCGGTGTGATCGATTTGCCTGCAGAAGAAGTTATTGAAAAAGGGTCTCTACGGCCCGGGGAAATGCTGATGGTCGATCTTGACGAAAAAAGGCTTCTTAAAAATACTGAAATAAAAATGCGTTTAGCTCGCCGTAGGCCGTACCGCCGCTGGACACAGGAAAATCAGATCACTATCCACGGTTTTTTTAATGCCATGGCACCCTTAAAAGTTAAAGAACAGGATCTTTTTCAGGCCCAAAAGTTATTTGGCTATACCCGTGAGGACCTTCACCTGATTCTAAAACCAATGGCCCTTGACAGTGCCGAACCTGTTGGCTCAATGGGCGCCGACCAGCCCCTGGCAGTGCTTTCAGAAAAACCGCAGCTGCTTTTCTGGTATTTCAAGCAGCATTTTGCCCAGGTTACCAACCCGGCTATTGATCCATACCGGGAAGAAATGGTTATGTCCCTGATGACATTCATCGGTTGTGCCGACAATCTTTTAAAGGAGTCGCCGCGCCATGCCCATCTGATCAAACTCAGCCACCCGATTCTTTCTAATGAAGATTTAACCAGGCTTTGCAGCCTTGAAGAAAAGGGATTCAGGAGCGCCAGGCTCAAAATTCAATTTCCAGCAGGAGGGAAGGGCATAAATTTAGTTTCTGCCCTGGACCGGCTTTGCAGTAAAGCCAAAGAAGCAGTTGAAACCGGACACGGATTGCTGGTTTTATCTGATCGAAACCTGGATCCTGGAATGGCACCGATACCATCACTGCTGGTTGTTGCAGCCGTAAACAGGTACCTGGTGAGTCAGCAAATGCGCACCGGGATCGGTATATTGGTAGAAAGCGCTGAAGCAAGAGAAGTAATGCATATGGCTCTTCTGCTTGGTTATGGAGCATCAGCCGTGAACCCTTACCTTGCTTTTGAAACAGTCGCCAGTCTGGCTGAAAAAGGCAGGCTTGGCAAATTGCTTTCATCTCAGCAGGCTATGGAAAATTATGTCCGGGCCCTGTGCAAGGGAATATTAAAAATAATGTCAAAAAACGGTATTTCTACTTTACGCAGTTATCGCAGCAGCCAGGTTTTTGAAGCCATAGGGCTTGATGATCAGCTCATCGATCGCTATTTTACCGGAACCAGTTCCCGTATCCAGGGTCTTGGCCTGGATGAAATTGCTGAGGAAGTAAATTTACGTTACAGGCAGTATGATCAGGATCTAAAACAACCCGTTAGCTCCAATTTACTGCCTTCAGGTGGTCATTATGCCTACCGACGGGATGGAGAACGACACCTCTGGACGCCCTGGTCTATCAGTCTGCTGCAGCAAGCTGTACGCGATAATGATTACCACCGATATCTGCAGTATGCAGAACTGATTAATAACCAGTTTGAAAAACAGTCGACCTTGCGGGGGTTGCTAAAGTTTAAAAAAACTTCGCCAGTTTCACTTGATCAGGTGGAGCCGGCCGGGAAAATAGTTAAAAGGTTTGTTACCGGAGCAATGTCTATGGGCTCAATCAGTCCGGAAGCCCATGAAGCCCTTGCACTGGCCATGAACAAGCTTGGTGGCAAGAGCAATTCAGGTGAGGGTGGAGAGGATCCAGAAAGGTACAAGCCTTTGCCCGGTGGGGCTTCCCGTATCAGTGCTGTTAAGCAGGTGGCCAGCGGTCGCTTCGGGGTCACTGCTGAATACCTGGCCAATGCCGCCGAACTGCAGATTAAAATTGCCCAGGGCGCCAAGCCGGGGGAAGGGGGGCAGCTGCCTGGGCACAAGGTTAACGAACTGATTGCCCGGATTCGCCATTCTACTCCCGGGGTAACCTTGATATCCCCGCCGCCGCACCATGATATCTATTCAATAGAAGATATTGCCCAGCTGATTTATGATTTGAAAAACGCCAACCCGCAAAGCAGGATTTCTGTGAAACTGGTATCGAAAGCCGGGGTGGGGACGGTAGCAGCCGGTGTAGCCAAGGGCCATGCGGATATGATTTTGATCAGTGGTTACGATGGAGGAACCGGGGCTGCGCCTCTGTCATCGATTAAGCATGCAGGGGTGCCCTGGGAATTGGGTTTGTCCGAGGCCCACCAAACCTTGATCAACAATCGCCTGCGTAACCGGGTCAGGCTGCAGGTTGACGGCAGCCTGAAAACGGGAAGGGATGTTGCTGTCGGGGCCATGCTGGGAGCTGAAGAATTCGGCTTTGCAACTGCTGTCCTGGTGGCCTGCGGTTGTGTCATGATGCGAGATTGTCATACCAATAAATGTCCGGTTGGTATTGCTACCCAGGATCGAGAACTGTGCTGCCGGTTTATGGGAAAACCTGAACATGTGCAAAATTTCATGTTTTTTGTAGCCGAAGAACTGCGGTCTATAATGGCAAATCTTGGGATTAAAACAGTCGATCAACTGGTAGGTCGTTCTGATTTGCTAGATCAGGATCGCTCCATTAAGTTCTGGAAATCGAGCAAAGTTGATTTAAGCAGAGTTTTATTCAAACCGAAGGCGAAAGCACAAGAAATCCGCTGTATTAATAAGCAGGATCACCAGTTGGAAAAAGCCCTGGATCAAAAGCTGCTTCCCCTGGTTGAACAGGTTTTATATACCGGTGACCCGGTAGTCGTTAATTCTGAGATTAGAAACAGGAATCGTACCGTGGGCACAATTATTTCAAACCGGATAGCCCTTAAATATGGTAATGAAGGACTGCCCGATGATACCATAACCCTTAATTTTATGGGCTCTGCCGGGCAGAGCTTTGGTGCTTTTGCCTCAAAGGGAATGACTATGATTTTAGAAGGAGAAGCGAACGATTATATTGCTAAAGGGTTGTCCGGGGCCCGTATCATCCTTAAGCCATTTAATGAATCCAACTATGACCCGGCTGAAAATGTTATCGGGGGCAATGTTATACTCTACGGTGCTACGGGCGGTGAGTTTTATGCCAACGGAAGAGTAGGAGAGCGTTTCGCGATCAGGAACAGCGGAGCAAATGCTGTTGTGGAAGGAATAGGTGATCATGGTTGTGAATATATGACCGCTGGAAGGGTTGC
>SL_3KL_010_SEDDRAFT_10005582_pt1 | contig 11264 bp, 10 predicted proteins | sample SodLakKL_010_SED_2_FD_10381 | JGI IMG/M metagenome (IMG submission 10381)
GTTCCGGTTCCGGTTCCGGTTCCGGTTCCGGTTCCGGTTCCGGCTCGGCTTCGGCTTCGGGTTCCGGCTCGGCTGCGACGGGCTCCTCGGGCTCCGGCTCGGCCGGCAGCTCGGGTTCGGGTTCCGGCTGTTCGGCGACCTCGGGCTCCTCGACCGGGGCCTCCTCCGCGGGCACCTCCTCGGCCGGCTGTTCCGCCACCGGCGGCACCGGCTCGGCCTTCGGCTCGACGGCCTCCGGCGCCACGGCCTCCTCGACCGGCGCGGCTTCCTCGGCTGCCGGCACCTCGGGCGCCGGTTCCGCGGGCTTTCGCTTCAGCACGCGCTTCTTGCGCACCTCGACGTTGACCGTCTTGGTCTTGCCCTGGCCGGCGCTGACCTTGAGCGTCTGGGCCTGGGCGCGCCGACGCAGGGTCACGCGCCCGCTGTCACCGCCGCCCTCGCCGTGCGACTGACGGAGATAGTCGAGCAGCTTGCGCTTTTCGGCATCGGAGATGGCCGCGTCCGGGCCCTCGACCTCGACGCCCGCCTCCCGGAGCTGAACGATGAGGCGGTCCACCGGTGTCCCCACCGATTCCGCGAATTGCTGCACTGTCATTTGCGCCATGGCGCCTACCTCCATTCCAGATTCTTTTCAGGCAACCGACTGCCTGTTGCACGGACCGCGAGTCGAACGCCGGTTTTCACTCGCCGGTTTCGAACCACGGGGCGCGCGCGGTCATGATCAGCGCGGAGGCCTCGTCGGTGCTCAGTCCGGTCATTTCGACCACGTCGTCGGCTGCCTGCTCCGCGAGGTCCTCCATGGTGCATACACCGTGCCCGGCCAGCTTGTTGGCCAGGCCTTCGGTCATGCCATCCATGTTCAGCAGGTCCTCCGCGGGCTGATAACCCTCAAGGCCTTCCTCGGCCGCGATCGCACGCGTCAGCAGCGCATCGCTCGCGCGATTGCGCAGCTCCGCCACGATGTCCTCGTCGAATTCCTCGATCGACAGCAGTTCCTGCTCGTCGACATAGGCCACTTCGTCCAGCGTACTGAAGCCTTCCTGCACCAGGATGCTGGCGACTTCCTCGTCGACATCCAGCGCCTGCATGAAGAACTCCACCAGCTGCCGGGCCTCGGCCTCGCTCTTCTCGGCCGCCTGCTCCTCGGTCATCACGTTCAGTTCCCAGCCAGTCAGCTGGGATGCAAGCCGGATGTTCTGTCCACCGCGGCCGATCGCGAGGGACAGCTTGTCCTCCTCGACCGCGATGTCCATGCTGTTCTTTTCCTCGTCGACCACGATCGACAGGACCTCGGCCGGCGACATCGCATTGATCACGAACTGCGCCGGATTGTCGTCCCAGACGATGATGTCGATACGCTCGCCGGCCAGTTCGTTGGACACCGACTGCACCCGCGAGCCACGCATCCCGACACAGGCGCCGACCGGGTCCAGCCGCGGGTCATTGGAACGCACGGCGATCTTCGCACGCTGCCCCGGATCGCGCGCCGCACCCATGATATCGATGACCTCCTGGCCGACCTCGGGCACCTCGAGCTTGAACAGCTCGATAAGGAACTCCGGAGCGGTCCGGCTGAGGATCAGCTGAGGCCCCCGCGCCTCCGGCCGGATCTCCTTGAGATAGCCCCGCAGGCGGTCGTTGGTGCGCACGGTCTCGCGCGGGATCATGTGTTCCCGCGGGATCAGCGCCTCCGCGTTGTTGCCGAGATCAACGTAGGTGCCGTTGCGGTCGGTGCGCTTGACGATACCCATCACCAGCGTGCCGACGCGGTCCTCGTACTCTTCCACCACCTTCGCACGCTCGGCCTCGCGCACCTTCTGCACGATCACCTGCTTGGCGGTCTGCGCGGCGATGCGCCCGAAATCCACGGCCTCCACCGGCTCCTCGATCACGTCCCCAACCTGCGCATCGGGGTAGTTCTGCTGCGCGTAGGACAGGAGCAGCTGATAATCCGGTGATTCGAACTCCGGATCCTCGTCGTCCACCACGGTCCAGCGGCGGAAGGCCTCGTAGTCGCCTTCCTCCCGGTCAATGCTGACCCGCACGTCCATCCGGCCGCCGTGGAACTTGCGGGTCGCCATCGCCAGCGCCGATTCCAGCGCCTGGAAGATGACTTCCTTCTCGACGCCCTTCTCGTTCGCCACGGCATCGGCGACCAGCAGGATCTCCTTGTTCATCTCTTGACTCTCCGCACCTCGGCGGCGCCCCGCCGATTCAGAATTAAAGCAGGCCCGCGTTCCTAGAGCTGCTCCAGGACCCGCGCATTGTGGATCGCGGCCAGCGGCAGCTCGTAGGCCATGCCGTCGACCTCGACCTCGATCATCATGTCGTCCACTCCCAGCAGCACGCCGCGATAGTTGCGGCGCCCGTGTTCCGGCCACGTCAGGCGCACCTTCACCGGGTGCCCGACATAGCGACGGAACTGTTCGGGAGTAAACAGGGGACGTTCGATTCCGGGGCTCGACACCTCGAGGGTAAAGTTCCCCCGAATCGTCTGTTCCACTTCCAGCACCGCGCTGACCTGCTCGCTGACGCGCGCACAGTCATCCACCGTGATCCCGCCCTCGGCATCGATATAGATGCGCACGACGACCGGTTTCGATCCGGGGTGATATTCCAGCCCCCAGAGCAGGAAGCCTTCGCCCTCCACCACCGGAGCAAGCACTGCCTTCAGTTGTTCGACCTTCTCAGACAAACGCGTTTCGCCGTAGTCGTTCCCGTCACCGGGACCGGAAACAAAAAAAGGGCGCCGAACGCCCCTCGTACACCTCAACGATGACAGCAGCGGAGTACCCGGCTGCATGGCGCGCGGGAGCGCGGCCCACCCCGATCAACCGACCCGGGTTAACAAAAAGGCCCCATAATGGGGCCTTTCTGGCAATTGGTAGCGGGGGCAGGATTTGAACCTGCGACCTTCGGGTTATGAGCCCGACGAGCTGCCAGACTGCTCCACCCCGCATCCGAGACGAGAGACTATACCAAGGGCGTTTCCGTTCCGCAAGGGGTAGTCTCGAATTTTCCTTCTCCGGCCCGCGTGCCCGGCCCTGTGCCAGGGCGGACGCCCCCGGCACGTGCCGGCCTGACGGCGCCCCTGCACCCCAAACGCGGCTGACCCTGCGACCGCTGCCCGCCCTGAACGGCTCCGCACAGCCACAGGCCGGTACTGCCGGTGGGCGGTCCCACCCCAGCCGAACCCCGGGCGGCAGGCCCGGGCCTAGCGCGTGCGCAGGGTGCGATTGCGCAGGTGCGGGCGCAGGTCGTAGCGCCAGATGTAGCCGGGAAGCGCGAACACCGCAAACATCGAACCGGTGATCACGTAGAACTCCCAGCCCTGCGGGTGAATGCTCCCGGTCGCCTGGTATTCCAGGCCCTTGCCGATCAGCCCGAGCAGCGCATACAGCACCGCCCATTCGGCAATCCGCGTCCACGCGCCCTTGGTGCCGCTCGCCGGCAGCACCATCAGACCGATACGCTCGGTCAGCCACGGCAGGTTGGCACTCACAAAGGACAGGGCGACGAACGCCCAGACCAGCACTTCAAAGGGAATCAGCTGTGTCACGTCTTAGCCCATGATGGCGTAGTGAGTGAGAGACAGCAGAAGCCCCGGAAAAATTCCCAGCAGCAGTACCGCAAGGCCATTGATGCTGAGGGCGGTGGCCAGCGCACCGGACGGCTTCACCGGCTCCGCCGAACCCTCCGGCTCGTCGAAGAACATGACCTTGACCACGCGCAGGTAGTAGAAGGCACCGATGATCGAGAAGATCACCGCCACCACACCCAGCCACACCAGGCCGGCACCCACGGCCGCCTGGATGACCGCGAGTTTCGCATAGAACCCGACGGTCGGCGGCACGCCGGCCATGGAGAACAGCAGCAGCAGCATGATGAACGCGAACCAGGGGTTGCGCTTGGCCAGGCCCTTGAAGTCGTCGATGCGGTCGGCCTCGAAGCCCTTGCGCGACAGGAACACGATCATCCCGAAGCCGCCGGCCGCGGTCACCGCGTAGACGATCACGTAGAACATCGCCGAGGCGTAGCCGCTTTCGGTACCGGCGAGGATCCCCATGAACAGGAAGCCGATATGGGCAATGGTCGAGTACGCCAGCATGCGCTTGATGCTGGTCTGGGCGATGGCGATCACGTTGCCCACCGCCAGCGACAGCACGGTCAGGATGATCAGCATCCCCTGCCAGTCGGCATGCATCGGCCCCATGCCCTCGACCAGCAAACGCATCAGGAAGGCGAACGCCGCGATCTTCGGCGCGGTGGCGATGAACAGGGTCACCGCCGTGGGCGCGCCGTCGTAGACGTCCGGCACCCACATGTGGAACGGCACCGCCCCGAGCTTGAACGCAATGGCCACCACCAGGAACACCAGGCCGAACACCAGCGGCACGTTCAGGGTCTCGTCCGCGGCGGTGAGCTGCGTGGCGATCACGGCGATGTCCAGCGAGCCGGTCATGCCGTAGATCATCGACATGCCGTACAGCAGCAGGCCGGAGGCCAGTGCGCCCAGCACGAAGTACTTCATCGCCGCCTCGGTGGCGCGGGTGTTGTCGCGCCAGAACGCGACCAGCGCGTAGGAGGCCAGCGACAGCAGCTCCAGGCCCAGGTACAGCGTCAGCAGGTTGTGCCCGGAGATCATGATCATCATCCCGAGCACCGCGAACAGACCGAGCACGTAGAACTCGCCCTTGTTGATCCCGCGCTCCATCAGGTACGGCCGGGCATACAGGAAGACCAGGAAGCTGGTCACGTACACCGCCACCTTCAGGATGTCGCTCATCGGGTCGCTGACGAAGCTGTTGCTGAAGGTATGCACCACCTCCGGTCCGGCCAGCCACAGGGTGAGGCCGGCGGCCACCACCAGGGTCGCCTGGACCAGGCCGTAGGTGATGTCGCGCCGCGAATCCGGCAGGAACGCGTCGATCACCAGGATCAGGCACGCCGCCCCGAGCACGAACATCTCGGGTACGGCGGGGAGAAAGTCGGGGATCTCGAAATTCATGTCAGGCGTCCGTTCAGAGCTTCGACTGCGCGATATGCGCCACGAGGTGGTCGATGGTCGCGTTCATCACATCCAGCAGCGGGGCCGGCCACACGCCGAGCAGCAGCGTAAAGAAGGCCAGCAGCCCCATCAGGAAGAATTCACGCCGGTTCATGTCCGTCAGGCTGGCCACGTTGTCGTTGGCCACCGCCCCGAAGATCACCCGCTTCACCAGCCAAAGGGTGTAGCCGGCGGCCAGGATCAGCGTGGTCGCCGCCAGGAAGGCAATCCAGAAGTCGGCCTTGAACGCCGCGAGGATGACCATGAACTCGCCGACGAACCCGGAGGTGCCCGGCAGACCGGTGTTCGCCATCGCGAACAGCACGAAGAAGGCGGCGAACCACGGCATGGTGTTCACGACGCCGCCGTAGTCGGCGATCTGGCGGCTGTGCAGCCGGTCGTACAGCACCCCGACCGCAAGGAACATCGCCGCGGAAATGAAGCCGTGGGAGATCATCTGCACCATGCCACCGGCGATGCCGAGCGAGGCGCCCTCCCAGTCACCGGTGTTGCGGTAGATGTAGAAGGCGAGGAAGAAGCCCAGGGTGACAAAGCCCATGTGGGCGATCGACGAATACGCGATCAGCTTCTTCATGTCGCTCTGGATCAGCGCCACCAGCCCGATGTAGACCACGGCAATCAGCGACAGCACGATCATCAGGGTGTCCAGCACGGCGCTGGCATCCGGCGTGATCGGCAGGCTGAAGCGGAGGAAGCCGTAGCCCCCGATCTTCAGCATGATCGCGGCCAGGATCACCGAGCCGCCGGTGGGCGCCTCCACGTGGGCATCGGGCAGCCAGGTATGTACCGGGAACATCGGGATCTTCACCGCGAAGGCGGCGAAGAACGCGAGGAAGATCAGGATCTGCGCCGTCATCCCCAGCTGCAGGGCATGGAAGTCCTGGATCAGGAAACTGCCCGACTCGATGTACATGTAGATCAGCGCGATCAGCATGAACACCGAACCGAGGAAGGTGTAGAGGAAGAACTTCAGCGTCGCGTAGACACGCCGCGGCCCGCCCCAGATACCGATCACCAGGAACATCGGGATCAGCATCGCCTCGAAGAAGACATAGAACAGCACCGCGTCCATGGCCGCGAACATGCCGATCATCAGGCCTTCCATGACCAGCATCGCGGCCATGTAGTAGGCAATACGGTCCTTCACCGACTCCCAGGCGGCGACCACCACGACCACGGTAATCAGTGTGGTCAGCAGGATCAGCGGCATCGAGATGCCGTCCACCCCGAGGTGGTAGTTCACGTTGAACGCCGGGATCCAGGACGCGAGCTCCTGGAACTGCATCTCGGCGGTCCCCCGCTCGAACAGGAACCACAGCGGCAGACTGGCCACAAAGGTCGCCACGGCCACCGCGAGGCCCAGGCGCCGCGCCACATGGGGGGCGTCGCGCCCGGCGGCGAGCACCAGGAAGCCGCCGAGAATCGGCAGCCAGATCAACAGACTCAAGATAGGCCAGTCAGCAAACATGGTCGTTCCTTGAAACAACGATGGGCTTCGAGTGCATCGGAATCGAAGCCACTCAGATCACGAAGGCGAACATCAGGACCAGCAGGCCGATGATCATCACGAACGCATAGTGGTACAGGAAGCCGGTCTGGACGTGGCGGAGCCGCGCGGAGGCCCAGCCCACCGAGCGCGCCGTGCCATTGACCAGCAGCCCGTCGATGATCAGCGCATCGCCGTAGCGCCACAGCAGACGGCCCAGGCCGCGCGAACCGCCGGCAAAGAACCAGTCGTTGAAACGGTCGAAGCCGTACTTGTCCTCGAGGATGCGCACGCCCAGCTGCAGGCGCTCGGCAATCACTGCCGGCAGCTCCGGACGCTTGATGTACAGGTACCAGGCCGTGGCCAGACCCGCCATCGCCAGCCAGAACGCCGGCAGCATCAGGCCGTGCAGCACGAACGCAAACACGCCGGTATAGGTCTCGCCCTTCTGCGCCAGCACGTCCTGCTCCGGCAGCACGAACAGGGAGTCGGCGAAGAAGTCCCCGAACAGCATCGGCCCGATGAAGTAGCCGGCGACCACCGACGGGATCGCGAGCAGCACCAGCGGCACCGTCACCACCCATGGCGACTCCCTGGGCTGCAGCGGCCCATGGTGGTGGTCGTCGTGCTCGTCGTCACCATGGTCGGGCATGTACTTCTCGGCCTGGTCGTAGCGCTCTTCGCCATGGAAGACCAGGAAGAACATGCGGAAGGTATACAGCGCGGTCACGAACACCCCGAGCAGCACCATCCAGTAGGCGAAGGTCGAGCCCGGGATATCGGAATACCCCACCGCCTCGATGATCGCGTCCTTGGAGAAGAACCCGGAGAAGAACGGGAACCCGATCAGCGCCAGCGAGCCGATCAGCGCCGTCGCGTAGGTTACCGGCATGTACCGCCGCAGCCCGCCCATCGCCCGCATGTCCTGCAGGTGATGCATGGCGATGATCACCGAGCCGGCGGCAAGGAACAGCAGCGCCTTGAAGAACGCGTGGGTCATCAGATGGAACAGACCCGCCGCGTAGGCCGAGGCCCCGAGCGCCACCGTCATGTAACCCAGCTGCGACAGTGTGGAGTACGCCACCACACGCTTGATGTCGTGCTGCACCAGGCCGATCAGGCCCATGAAGAAGGCCGTGATCGCGCCGATCACCAGGATGAACGACAGCGCGACCACCGAGAACTCGTACAGCGGCGACATGCGCGCAACCATGAAGATACCGGCGGTCACCATGGTGGCGGCGTGGATCAGCGCGGAGATCGGCGTCGGGCCCTCCATGGAGTCCGGGAGCCAGACATGCAGCGGCACCTGCGCGGACTTGCCCATCGCACCGATGAACAGGAAGATCAGCGCCAGGTCCAGCAGGCCGAAGGTCCAGCCCGGCCAGATGGTGATGGTCGCCTCGCTCATCGACTGGCCTTCGGCGAAGACCTCGGTGTAGTTCAGGCTGCCGGTGTAGAACACCAGGGCGGCGATCCCGATCAGGAAGCCGAAGTCGCCCACGCGGTTGACGATGAACGCCTTCATGTTCGCGTAGGTCGCCGTCGGGCGCTTGTACCAGAACCCGATCAGCAGGTAGGAGACCAGGCCCACGGCCTCCCAGCCGAAGAACAGCTGCATGAAGTTGTTCGCCATCACCAGCATCAGCATGGAGAAGGTGAACAGGGAGATGTAGGCGAAGAAGCGCTGGTAGCCCGGATCGTCCTTCATGTAGCCGATGGTGTAGATGTGAACCATCAGCGAGACGAAGGTCACCACCAGCATCATCATCGCGGTCAGGTTATCGACCAGGAACCCGACCTCGAACTGGATGCCGTCGGAGACCATCCACGTATAGACGGTCTCGTTGTAGACCCCGGCTCCGCCGAAGACGTGGGCCCAGAACACCACCACCGACAGCACGAACGACACCGCGACCCCGAGGATGGTGACGGTGTGGGCGCCGGTGCGCCCCAGCTGGCGGCCGAACAGGCCGGCGGCGATTGCGCCGAACAGCGGCGCCAGTACGACAAGCAGATAGATCGTATCCATGGCCCGTTATCCTTTCATTGCATCCAGGTCCTGGACGTTGATGGTTCCGCGGTTGCGGAACAGCAACACCAGGATGGCGAGGCCGATGGCCGCCTCGGCCGCGGCGACGGTCAGGATGAAGAACACGAACACCTGGCCCGCGAGGTCCTGCAGGAAGAACGAGAAGGCAATGAAGTTGATGTTCACCGCCAGCAGCATCAGCTCGATGCACATCAACAGCACGATCACGTTTTTCCGGTTCAGGAAGATCCCGGCCACGCTGATCGAGAACAGCAGCGCGGCCAGCACCAGGTAGTGCTCTAGCGTAATCATGTTTCAGCCCTGAGTTCTTTCGGGGCCCGGCCTCGCCGAGCCCCGGTGTCTTGGCACCGGCGGTCGCGCCGGTGTCCCGGTTGCGCTTGTGACGCCGACGGTACCGCTACTCGGTGGTTCCGCCGGAGGATGCCCCGCCGCGGTCACGCCGCGGGGCCTGCTTCTTCTCGGCCGCCATCGGCACCATGCGGACACGGCCCTCCCGCGATACGGCAATCTGCTTCGCCGGATCCATCTGCTTGTTGTCCGGCCGGCGGCGCAGGGTGAGCGAGATCGCGGCGATGATCGCCACCAGCAGGATCACCGCGGCAATCTCGAACTGGTAGACATACTCGGTGTACAGGATCGCCCCCAGCGCCTCGGTGTTGGCGTAGTCGGCATCGGCGCGTTCCGGGGCATCCATCGTGATGTGGCGGATGATCACCAGCGTCAGCACGGTCGCCATCGCGGCGGCCACAACCAGCCCGACCGGCAGATACTCGGTGAAGCCCTCGCGCAGCCTGGCGAGATTGATGTCAAGCATCATCACCACGAACAGGAACAGCACCATCACCGCCCCGACGTAGACCACCACCAGCACCAGGCCGAGGAATTCGGCCTCGGCCAGCAGCCAAAGCGCGGCAGCCGAGATGAAGCACACCACCAGGAACAGGGCCGCATGGACCGGATTGCGCACGCTGATCATTGCCAGGGCACCGCCCAGCAGGATCGCGCCAAACAGGTAGAAAAGGAAAAGCTCGAAAGTCATGGGGCGTTCCCTGCGTTACCGGTAGGGGGCGTCGATCGCACGGGCCTGCGCGATCTCGTTCTCGAAACGGTCGCCGATCGCAAGGAGCTTGTCCTTGGTCATGATCTGCTCGCCCCGATTCTCGAAGTGGTACTCGAAGATGTGCGTCTCGACGATGGAGTCGACCGGGCAGGCCTCCTCGCAGAAGCCACAGAAGATGCACTTGAACAGGTCGATGTCGTAGCGCGTGGTGCGGCGGCTGCCGTCATCGCGCTCCTCCGACTCGATGGTGATCGCCAGCGCCGGGCACACGGCCTCGCACAACTTGCAGGCGATGCAGCGTTCCTCGCCGTTGGGATAGCGGCGCAGGGCGTGCAGGCCACGGAAGCGCGGCGACATCGGCGTCCTCTCGTCGGGGTACTGGACGGTGAACTTGCGCTTGAACAGATAGCGCCCGGTCAGACCGAGCCCCACGGCCAGTTCCCACAGGAGGAAACTCTTGAAGAACTTGCGGACGGCATTCATCACGAACTCCTCACGCGAACCAGGGGCCGACCTCGAAGGCGACCATTACGCCTTCGACAAAGAGCCACACGATGGTCACCGGGATCAGGACCTTCCAGCCCAGACGCATGATCTGGTCGTAGCGATAGCGCGGGAAGGTGGCCCGGAACCACAGGAACAGGAACAGGAAGAAGGCGGTCTTGAACAGGAACCAGTGGATGCCGTGATCCAGGATGCTGCCGATGACCGGCCAGTCGAACACGGACTCCGGCAGGATGCCCTGGAACGGCGACAGCCAGCCGCCCAGGAACAGGATCGCGGTCAGCGCCGACACCAGGATCATGTTGGCGTATTCGGCCAGGAAGAACACCGCAAAGGCCATCCCGGAGTATTCCACGTGGAAGCCCGCGACGATCTCGGACTCGCCCTCCGCCACGTCGAATGGCGCGCGGTTGGTCTCCGCGACACCGGCAATGAAGAACACCACGAACAGCGGCAGCAGCGGCAGCAGGAACCAGTGGTACACGCTGCCCGACTGGGCGTGGATGATCTCGCCCACGTTGAGCGTGCCGGCGGCCATCAGCACCCCGACCAGCGCGAAACCGAGCGCGATCTCGTAGGACACCAGCTGCGCCGCGGAGCGCAGCGAACCCAGCAGGGCGTACTTCGAGTTCGAGGCCCAGCCGGCGATGATGATGCCGTAGACCGCCAGCGAGGTCATCGCGAACAGATACAGCAGGCCGGCATTGATGTTGGCCAGCGCACCCCCGTCAAAGAACGGAATCACCGCCCAGGCGGCGAGTGCGGGCGCGATGGTCAGCACCGGCGCGCTCAGGAACAGGAAGCGGTTCGCGTTGCTCGGGACGATGACCTCCTTGGTCAGGAGCTTCAGCGCGTCCGCGATCGGCTGCAGCAGCCCCCGCGGCCCGACCCGGTTCGGCCCGATGCGCACGTGGGCATAGCCGATCACCTTGCGCTCGGCGAAGGTGGCATAGGCCACCGCCAGCATCAGCGGGATCACGATCAGCTGAATGCCGATCAGGATCTGCATGACCGTCGGCAGGCTGTGGAAGAGGTCCATAATCCAGTTGAACATGTCTCAGTCCTTTCAGGCGCGCGCCAGCGTGACCGTGGC
>SL_3KL_010_SEDDRAFT_10005583_pt1 | contig 11263 bp, 5 predicted proteins | sample SodLakKL_010_SED_2_FD_10381 | JGI IMG/M metagenome (IMG submission 10381)
CTGTATCCACCGGGTATGATCAATTCGGTAAATGTTCCCTGTGCTGTTTCTACTTTCAAATAATTCAATACATCATAGGCAACATGCATTTTGGTTAAATTAAAGCTGTTTTCTGTGACTTCAGTTATGCTCCGTTCAGCCTGTAGTCTTAGGGAAGGCAAACCGGCAAAGAGCTGACCATTCACAAATATCAGAACGATCATTGCAAAGAACGTTCTGAATAACATAGTAGTCGGTTTTTTTTTCATGTTGGAAACATTCGTTATAGTTAGCAAATAAAGCGGTATCCGTGAAACTCTGCAGGGAAAAACCAAAAACAGAGTCCTGATATTTCAGGAATGGGTGAGAACTCACTCATTCCTGAAATATCTTATATGGCATATTATTGAGTCATGATTTTTTTGATGAAATAGTCTTCCCTGTAATCGACCCTTAGCATATACGGACCAGCCGACAGGCCTTGCAGGTCTAAGCTGATCAAGCGGATATTACCTGCCGGGACAGGCGTATTGTCCGGGCTGAATAACATGGTGCGCATTATCTCTCCGTCCTGCAAGTGAACCAGTTGAAAGCCCGGGATATCGAGCTGCATGTCCGGGAGATCTGTTCCGGGGGCAACCTCAAACTGCAGTCCGGCCAGTGTGCCGTCGCTGCGCAGGGAGATGCCATCGTGAAGCAGATACATATCCGCGGAATCTGACTCCATTCCCTGATGGGGTGTTGCCTTGCCCTGGGTAAACAGGTTTAGCGTGGCAATCACATCCAGCAGGTCGATGATACCGTCCTGGTTTGAGTCAGCATTGTGGAAATAGAAAGGCTCCGGATCATTGCCAGCAAAGTACTGAACAATGGTCACCACGTCAAGAATGTCAACCACTCCATCTCCATTGGCATCGCCGGGCATTATGGCATCTTGCATCAATACCACAGTCACTTCTGCGTCATTCTCAAGGTTCACCAATTCTGCCACGGGGACATAGCTTTCCTTTTCCGCTATAAAATGGTAGTTACCGGGCATCAGATCAAAGCTTACCTGTCCATGCACATTGGAGAACCTGGTGAGTGAGCCGATGGTTATACCGGCATCTCCCAGCAGGTTGTCCATGTTGTCGCGCACCACAAAGTCGAGCTTCTGCTCTTCCCCAATTTCGTCTGAAGTAAAAGCCAGCAATATATTTGGCCTTATAGCAGAGTTACCGCTATAGCCGGGGATATTTACCCAGTCACTGTAACCATAAGCCACCCTGTTGGCACCTACATTGGTGCTGGCAACTTTGTACCAATTGGTGGTCCAGTTGGGCAAACGCCCCCATACAACTTCCACCAGCAGGTTGTTTATCCCGTTGTACTCGAAGGGTGTATCAAGCTCCCAGTTGTGCCATCCGGGGGATAGAGGCATTGTATGCGGGTTGGCCGAATATACCACATCACCGGCGGATGTGGCTACAAAACCGCTCAATGTGGTGGCGGTTGTGTGTACCATCCGGATCTCGAAGTTGGGCAGCTCATTATGGCTTGTTGAAGCATTGATGATCTCGTAGGCAATCTCCTCAATGGTTTTTTGCCCGGCACCCAGCTCGCTTTGCAAATAGATCATCTGGCTCCTGTTGGCCCGGTAATAGTTGTAGAACGGGTATTGATTGGATTGATCGGTTCCTTCACCAATGGTCATTTCAGGTACCTGACCTATGACAAGTGGTTGTGTGGATTCAAAATAATGTGCACCATCAATGGCTTCAAACAGCAAATCCACGAGAGTTCCTTCAGCTGTGGCTTCATGCGCTTCTACCGTAAAAACAGCGTTCGAATGACTGCCTGCAGGAATCACACCATGCTCCATTTCATCGCTTAGAATGGTCAGATATGGGCTCTGGGCCGACATCCTGCTTATGGTGTTGCCGGATTGCAGGTTTCCGGTGTTTATTACTTGCAGATGAATGTTAACGGTTTCACCGGGGTTTAGTACATCTGCTTCCAGCCCTGTGTCCGGATAGGTCATAAAAAACTGAGAAAATTCAATAAAAGGTGCATGGGCAATTTCAGTGAAACTGCTGGTCCATGTTTCTTCCGGATCAGCAGCAGCGTAGGTTGTAACTGTGAATTCGATTTCATGGTTTCCGGGAATGTTATCTGAAGCTTCGAAAGCGAAAACACCTGTGAAGTTTTTTGCCTGTCCCGGACTGAAATTGCCAAGGTTGGCGGTATTACCGGTCAAAGTAATATAAGGTGATAAAACATCCAGTTGTGCTGTAACATTGTTGACGGCTTCCTCACCCGGGTTTTCAAATGTTATATCCAGCAGTATTTGTTCTCCGGGGTTGATGTTGCCATCGTTGTTTCCCTGGCTGTCGTCCACCTGGTGACTGAGATAACGTACACCCCCTGCTACAACTTCCGTTACGGCCGCAAGCGCATCCACACGCCCGCTGCCAAAGGTGTTGCTTTTTGATGTTGTTTTGGGTACTGCTGTTTCTTCGAGGATCCTGCTGATATCTTCGGGCAGGATATTCGGATCTTTGGAGATCATCAGTGCCATCACACCGGCTACGGCAGGAGTGGCCATTGATGTTCCGCTCATGGTTGTATAACCGGTATTGTTTGAATGGATGAGTGAAACGATGTTGACACCGGGTGCCGAAACATCGGGTCTGATGAGCCCGATACCCGGGTTGTAGGCGTAATCGTTAAATGGGGAAATGTTTTGCCATGTAACCGGGCCTTTGCTTGAGAAAGAAGCCAGGTTGTCATTGCTGTCGGTAGCACCAACCGAGACTACGGCCGAGTTGCCGCCGGGCTGTGTTTGATCGGGGTGCGTCCATGGGGGTGGCACATCACCAGGTGTACGTACTTCACTGGGCGGTGGTTGGCCTCCCCAGCCTCCTTCATTACCTGCTGCTACTGCTGCAATGACTCCTGCACTAAGGGCATTGTTCATGGTGGTGCGCCACATGGAACGGTCAGGTCCCCATTGGTGTTGCCAGCCAAGCGACAGGCTCATGACATGTGCTCCATATTCAACAGCAAACTGGATGGCTGCCCAAACCCCCGCTTCCGTTCCGCTTCCACTGCCACTCAATACCTTCAAATTCATGATGATGGCATCAGGTGCGATCCCTGTAACCGTGCCTGATGCACCATTTCCTGCAACCGTTCCGGCACAGTGAGTCCCGTGTCCCCCGTCGTCCATAGTCACGTGGTTGTTGTTTACAAAATTGAAACCATGGTTCGGATAGTCGGGATGCTCCCACATATTATCCTTGATGTCGTTGTGGTTATAATTGACACCTGTATCCATTACGGCAACAATTACTCCCTCACCGGTATAGCCTTCTGCCCAAACCTGGTTCGCATTGATCATTGTTACGTTCCAGGCCAGGTTCCTTGTCTGAAGTTTGTCGGGTTCCAGCACAGGATCATTCATACGGTTTTCCTGCGCCAGCATCACCTTTCGTTCCTTGTTATAATCAATTCTTGCCAGGTCTTTCCGGATCATCAGCTGATTTATTACGCCGGGTTTGGCCATACAATTCACAAGATTCCCGATCCAGAGCGGTCGAATATCTTTCACCATACCCGCGGCTTCCATCTCCTTTAAAAAGGACAACAGTTCTGTCTGGTGTTCCATGCTGAATTGCTTCAGTTCATTCACAACAAAAGCTCGTCTTTGGTCGCGGTCGTTGAATGTGCGGCTTTGCTGATAAAGCAATTTTTCATCAAGCTGACTGCTTAGCCGTAAATTTACGGAAATGAATGCATCATTTGTCTTATCGGCGAGTGCACTTTGCATGGCCGGCGTTACTTCTGGCTGTGCCTGAATCTGTGTAAGCCAGCATGATGTAAGGAGTAAAAACACTATCAATGGTAGATTTGGTCTCATTATATGTATTGGTTTAAAGTTTTTATTCAATGAGTTAGGAAAAAAAGAAAAAAACGAACCTTATTCAGTGGCTTGCAAAATATTCACCACTGCTATAACATCCAAAATGTCGATGTTACCGTCATGATTGATATCTGCATTATTGAAACAAAAAGGAACAGGGTTTTGGTTTTCGAAATACATCACCATGGTAATAACATCCAACAAATTGGTGATGCCATCATCATTGGCATCACCAATCACATTATTTAATATCGAAACCACCTCCTTATTCTCATTGATAACAACTATTTGGCCGTTGTGGTTTATATAACATTCGGCTTCTACAGTGTACGAATAGGTGCCGGGACTTACATTATAGAAAATATATTCTCCTGGTTCATTTTTGGTATCGCCCAAAGTAATCACCGCGTCGTTGACAAGATTGCCATTTCCGTCCAGCATCCATTCCTTGATCTCAAATCCTCCGTCAGGTGTAGCTTTAAACAGATCATCATTTCCTTCCTTTACATGGCCCCCACTTTCTAAATAATCATGCCCTGGTTTTGCGGTTAGAGTGCCGGATGAGTTAATGATTGAGAATTCTACTATGTATTGGGGCTCCTCCGCTGGTAAGATGCTGAAGGATCGTGCACCGGGGGCACCGATCAGCGGCCATGTTTCATTTCGTCCTGATGCATCGGCTGCAGAGAGGTAATAGGTGATCAGGGTGTCGGTAGTTGAAATGGGTATGGATGCCGAGAAGCTATGACCTGCCTGGTGGCTCAGGGGAATCGTTTCAAAGGGCCCTTCGTTGGCTTTATAATGTACTAACAGCTGATTGGTGAACAATTGGGCTCCACTGTATGGAATAATGTCTGCGGTAATATCAAACTCCGGTTGATATTCATGCTCTCCATGTATAGGAAAGTGCTCAATGTAAAGCATCCCAAGGTCCGCCACATCCTTTACCCTGCAATGCAACGCATCTGTTGACTGCCAACTGCCATGGAATCCGAGTATTTCATAACCCGGCATGGCATCGGCATAGGTTTGCAATGCGTCATCGTCCCACGTCGAACCGGTAATGGGTACATACACCCTTTCGTTGAGGATCAGTGAATTTGTATATGGTTCCCCGTTGGGTGTGTATATCCTTATTACTTCGTATGGTGTACCGTAAGAGCTCGTTTGATTGGCGAAATAGTCAGCTACCTGTTCATAGGCCCAGTATCGGGGGTGAGAAGCGGAAACCCGGGCAATAAGGATTTTGTCCACATCAAGAAATTTGGCCCAAGTGTCAATGTGTTCAATATATGAACCCGGAGCATCAATGGTAACATGATAGGTATGAATACCGAGATAATCCTCCATCTGGCTATTTACGAAGCTTTGATTGTTCTGATTCTCTGTGTAAACTAAATCTGTGGAAGCCGCCTGACCAAGTCCGTCACTCATATAATTGCCGCCGGTGTGGACAAGGTCCATTCCGTACATCTGCAGATTAAAGTAATTGGCCATGACACCCGGTATGGCATTGTCGTTTGGACGCGGCCTGTTATATGGAAAGTCAACAATGGCCACCTGGTTGTTGCCGTCAGCAATGAACCACGGTCCGTAATCTCTTGTCCAGTAAGAATTTGTGGCTGCTATGATAAACTCGCAATTGCTCATGTTGGCCCCTGCATTATTGTAAGCGTTGATGGCTTGATCTTTTTGCCAATTGCTGCCTGCGATGGTATAAACCTTTGCATGTTGGGACATGTCAGCTACAAGCCCCAAAGGGATACCAAGCGGATACCGTATCAAAACACCTTCCAGTCGCTCAAATTCGGCAATGCTTCTGATGGGTGACAGTGGTGCAGGGGTTTTAACAAAACCCAGTCCAATTTCATGAACCCTAAGCTTTTCTTCAGGAGTCATCCATTGCGGCAAACTTTCGGGATCGTCCCACTTTGGTGATTGTGGAGGCGAATCCGCGCTTGCAGAAAATAAAAACAAAATAGCGAATAAAACCGGTAAAACAGTATCTTTAATCATAACGTATAATCATGGCAGATGAATAGATTAGACAGTCATTTTTGGAAAAAGTTTTAATATCCGCGAATAATTTACCAACTCCAGTTTATGATAAGTAATAGACTTTTGCATCGTTTAAAGAGGGTAAATCTCTGAACTTGCATTTACGCGAACAAATCATAGAGACTGGCGATCTTTTACTCAAGTAGTATCATGCCATCAATTGTGGATGTCAATATATCTTTTGCTTCAATGTTTCCGATAACTGCCTGTACAGCAGAGAGTTTGTAGTTTGCCGGCTGTGATGAGGTTTGTACTTCGAAAGTAACCACAATCCCTTCATTCCCCGCAAAAGCTTTGTTACTCATTGATGCACTGATGATCCGAACAACGTTTATACCTGCCTCGTTGAGCAGTAAAAAATGGCCGTCATCCCTGTGCAGCCTTTCTGACCCTTCAATATATTTCATTGATGGTGGCAGCGGTATATCAAAGTTAAAGCCTACGAATGCCTGCTCGTTTATAATTTCCACCTTGATGGTTATGGTATCACCGGCTTGCGCACTTACATCATGTATTTTAATGTAGTTATTTCCGGAGGTAACTGTTGCTATACACGCGAAAAATGAGATAGTCAGGGCAAATAATTGCAGTCTCAGCATGGCCATAATAAGTAAGAAAAAAAAAGATGGTTACAAATGTAATAAAAAGATTCCTTAGAACTTGACGCCATTCCCCAATAAAACACAAGGCTAATTTCCATTTCGGGATATTTATTTTTTGGGGGCTAATCAAATAAAAGAGCACTATAGACTTTGGTGAATATTCCAATGATAAATAAAAAAATATCTAAAAAAAACATTTGCTTACATATTAAAAATGTATTTCATTAACAACTTTTGTTGAATTGATCATTATAGCCAAGCGAAAAAATAAATCATTAATAAATATTTGCTGTTTAAAATCAATTATATTTGCCTAACTGCTTTATTCGGATTACATCCTGAAAACTTGATCTTCAATCAAATGTTGATATTCTTTATATTTAATATTTTCAACGAAAGCAGAGAAAAAAACGGTTCGTAATCAATACTTTTTCTAAAAATACAAACCTGTTATGCAAAAAAGATTCTTTTTATTGGTGTTTGTTTTTGCCGGTTTCATTTCCAGCAATTATTCATGGGGCAACTGGGTTGAAATCAATCAGTCAAACCCTGTTTCCGCCGATGTTCAACTATTGTACAGCAATATTGATGAAAGCGGCATTCAATTTTCATTAGACGGTTTCTGGCAACGGGCATTGCAAACGCCCAAAGGCAGGGAGTTTCAGATCGCTGTTGAAGGTGGTGTCCAGATCTTCGAAAAGGGCATGCCCGATCTTGGAAAACTGGCTGTGAATATCATCATACCCGATCTGGATGACATGGAAATTCATGTTGTGCGGTCTGAGTATAGGGTATTTGAAAATATTCCGGTTGGACCATCCAAAGGGCATTTTACCAGGGACATAAGGCCTGGGGATGTACCTTTTGTATATGGTGACGCATATGAACTGGATGAATACTGGCCCGGTAAGCTGGCTCAACTGGAAGAGCCATTTATCATGCGTGACTTCAGGGGGCAAACAGTAACCATATTTCCCTTCCAGTACAACCCAGTGAAACAAACGCTGAAAGTATATACACTCATTGAAGTTGCTGTTGTTTCAACCGGCGATAAAGGTACCGATCCTTTCTACCGCACGCGGGAAGAAATCGTGCTTGAACCCGAATTTAACCAGGTTTACCAACGCTTTTTCCTGAATATGGATGCAACGAAAAGCCGTTATCCCATGCTCGAAGGAGAGGAAGGCAGCATGTTGATCATTGCTTATGACAGTTTTATGGAAGCCATGCAACCTTTTATTGACTGGAAACGGACAATCGGGCGCAGAACAGAAATGGTACCAAGTTCAGCAGCAGGTACTACCGCCACAGAAATCAAAAACTACGTGGTCAATTATTATAACAATAACCCGGATTTTGCCCATTTGCTGCTTGTAGGCGATGGGCCACAAATCCCTCCGATGATTTACAACAACAATCATTCTGATAATGCCTACGGCTTTATTGTTGGCAGCAACGCCTTCAACGACATTTTTGTGGGCAGGTTTTCTGCCGAAACAGTAGCACACGTCGAGACCCAGGTACAGCGTATGATCGAATATGAAAGAGACCTGAACGAAACAGACACCTGGCTCAATGTGGCACAGGGTGTTGCCCGCAACGAAGGTGCCGGTGGCGGACACTTTGGCGAAGCAGACCATGTGCACATGAATTTTATCAGGGATACCCTGCTTAACTTCACCTATACGCACGTGCATCAAAGATATGACGGCCCTGGCTTCAGCACTTCTGCAGCGTTGATATCTCAAGATATCAATAACGGTGTTTCAGTGATCAATTACTGCAACCACGGTTCTGTCACCGGCTGGAGTGTTGCATCCTACAATGCATCTCATGTAAACGCTCTGACCAATGTGGGCCGCTTGCCATATGTAACGGCTGTTGCGTGTGTAAATGGTAATTTTGTAAATAATCTGTGCTTTGCCGAAACCTGGCTGAGGGCAACCCATAACGGAGAACCAACCGGTGCCGTCGGGATGATGGCTTCTACCATTAACCAGCTCTGGCAACCACCCATGTGCGGTCAGGACGAAATGGTCAGCATCAAAACAGAAGCAAGCATACCCCATGGTCCAACTATCAAAAGAACGTATGGCGGTGTTTCAATAAACGGCAGCATGTACATGATCCCACAGTATGGGACAGGCGGGATCAACACTCACGCCACATGGATACTTTTCGGCGACCCCTCTTTGATGATAAGAACCGATGTTCCGACCGCATTTAATCCATCCTATACGCCAACCATATTTATCGGCGCAGATCAGCTCCAGGTTACAGTCCCCGGAGCCGAAGGCGCAGTGGTTGCCATATCCCGTTACAACGAGGTAAACCAGGAAGTGGAAATTGTTGGAACGGCTACAGTGAGTGGTGGAACGGCTACTATTGACTTCGCTGAACCACTCAGTGAACCCGGCGAGGTAACCCTTGCAATCACAGGCTTTAACAGGGTTACCTATATCAATGATGAAATTCAGGTCATACCACCCGATGGCCCGTATGTTGTCATGAAAGGATTTACCATCGATGACTCAGCCGGAAACAATAACAGCCAGGCCGACTATGGCGAATTGATCCATCTTGATGTTGTTCTGGAAAATGTTGGTATTGAAGTGGCAGAAGGGGTACAGGCCGAAATAACCGGTGCCAAGGATTATGTTACCGTCATCAACAGCCAGGCATTCTGGGGAGATATCAACGAAGGACAATCGGTGACGGTTAATGCCGCTTTCACATTGGAGGTTGATGAACTGATACCAAACAATCATCTTGTTTTATTTACATTAATCATTACCGATGCAGAGAATAACGTTTGGGAATCGAACTTGTCACTCAGGATCTATTCTCCGCAGTTTGCCATCAGCAATCTATGGATTGATGATGCAGAACACGGCGACGGCGACGGAGTGCTTGATCCCGGCGAAACGGCAGATGTAATGGTAACTTTTACCAACCAGGGAGGTGCACCCGCCATGGCACCCGTCAGCATATTTATGGCAAACAGTCCCTACCTCACCATTGTAACCGGTGAAATAGGACATGCCGTGATACCGGCGGGAGGCAGCGTAGATGCAGCTTATACCGTTGAAGCACACGCTGCCGCGATGGAAGGATTGCTGGTGGATGTTGAATTCGGGATCGAAGACGGACATATGTTTGAATCGGAACAGCAACTGGTGATTGGCCAGCTTCCGGAGATGACCATTGGTGAAGGCAGTGTGCAATCCAATCAATACCCGTTCTACAACTATTACCGGGCCAACAGGAGCCAGATGATCTATTTGCAAAGCGAGCTGGGTGCCGGGCAAAAAACCATCCAGGAGATCGCCTTCGAGATTATCCATGCATCAGCCAGCCATAATGAGCTGCCCAACTTTGAGATCCGGATGGTCCACACGACTGCAGCGACGCTAAGCGCATTCCAGGCCACCACCGCCGGTGATGTGGTATATTCGGCCAACCCGCATGTAATGCCCCTCTCCACCGGCTGGCACCACTGGGAACTTGATTCGCCTTTCGATTACGACGGGATACACAACCTGCTGGTGGAAGTTGTATGGGGGCGTTTGCCCAATTGGACGAGCGATTATTACAGGGTTGCAAGCACCAATGTAGGTGCCAACCGGGTGGCTTATGGTTTCAGCGACTGGGTGGACATTCCTGATTATAGCGGCAATTCTGCCGTAAGACCAAATATCTGGATGGGCTTTGCCTCTGCCGAAACCGGGGAAGAGAAGAGGCTGGATTTTGAAGTGACCGACAGTATGGACAACCCGCTGGAAAACGCCGGCATCACAATTGGTTCACTCACCAGGTTCTCCAATGTGCATGGGCAGGTAAGTTTTGATCTGATGTCCGGCAACTACCATTTCAAAGCCGAAAAGGAGAGCTATATCCCTGTGGAAGATATGGTGAATCTCGATGACAACATGGAGTTGACCGTTGTACTGGTATGCCCGGCGATGCCAACGGCGACGGAGTGGTTAACATTCTTGACGTGGTGACCATCGTAGAGTTCTTTGCAGGCAATAATCCGGACCCTTTCTATTTCCAAAATGCTGATGTAAACCAGGACGGTATCATCGATCTGCTGGATGTGATTGCCACGCTCAACCTGTTTACCCAGGGCAAGGCAACACCATATCAGGGCATGGAGTCGGACGCAGCGGATATGTACCTGCATCACGATGGTATATCCCTGCAAAGCGATGGTACACTTGCGGGCCTTCAGTTTGAGATTTCTTCAGGGACAGGCATCCTGGATATGCAAGTCGGCATTCCGGGTTACCAGCTGGTTTACGTAAAAGACAATGCGCGCCATGGTTTTCAGCCTTGGTAATACCCCCATCCCCGCAGGAAACATCCGCCTGATCAGTTTTGATTATCTGCAAGATATCCCGGTATGGATTGATGCTTTCGCCGGCAACCTGAATGCAGATAGGGTAGCTGTAAACACCCACACGGATGTTTCCACGGGTGTGGATATTTCCGGTGATAATTTGGCGTTCCGTGCTTTCCCAAACCCTGCCAGCGACATACTCCATGTTGAGTTTATTAACCTGAATAACGACCCGGTGAGCGTGAGCCTGATCAACGCACACGGCCGCATTCTGCAAACACAGCAGGCAAACAGGCAGGGTGCTGTAAGCATCAGCTTTGATCTGCAAGGCCTGCCGGCCGGTTTATATATGCTCAGGGTCGATTACAGGGACGACTATTTCAC
>SL_3KL_010_SEDDRAFT_10005584_pt1 | contig 11262 bp, 8 predicted proteins | sample SodLakKL_010_SED_2_FD_10381 | JGI IMG/M metagenome (IMG submission 10381)
GTTCTTGCAGGAAACTTACGGATGACGTTGTAATCGTGGGTAACCATTAAAACAGCCATCCCACGATTGTTGATTTGTTGCAGCAGCTTCATGATGGATGCACTGGCTTCCGGGTCGAGGTTTCCTGTAGGTTCATCGGCGAGAAGCAGACGAGGTTCGTTGGCAAGGGCACGGGCAATTACCACCCGCTGTTTTTCTCCGCCGGACAGATCATTTGGCATGGAGTTGCGTTTGTGGCTGAGGCCGACAAGACCTAAAACTTCAAGAACACGGCTTTTAATAAAACGTTTGTTCTGGCCGGTTACCCGCAGCGAAAAGGCAACGTTCTCAAAAACGTTCCGGTCAGACAACAACTGGAAGTCCTGAAAAACCACGCCAAGCCGGCGCCTCAGGTAGGGAATTTTTTTGTCCGGAATATTTGCCACATCATAATCGGCAACTTTTACCAAGCCTTTGTCCGGTTTTACGTCGCTGTACAACAGCTTCAAAAATGTACTTTTTCCAACGCCGGTTTTGCCGATTACGTAGCAAAATTCCCCGACATCCAGAGAAAAATCAATGCTTTCCAAAATTCTGTTTTGCCCGAAGGCAACCGAAACATTTATCAGTTCAATTACACCGTTTGCACTCATTGTAAAACCATGGTTATCCGGAGACTTTTCTTATGAGCCGGTTTCAGATCAAAACCGTCATACGCCTGCAAGATAGTGAAATCTGTTTTCTTTATAAGTGATTTGATATGATCAAAGGTATAAATTTTTTGCCGGTGCTCTTCTTCAAAAACCTGGGTAGGCTCATCCGATTCGGGATCCATCAATTCGATATGAAATGTGTTGGTATGAATTTGATTTCTTGGATCATAAGAACTTTGTCGCTCATATCTGAACTTTCCCTTCAGGTGCCTGTGTTCTTCGTTCAAATATTTGATAGCCTTGCGCGAATTCCGGGGCGTGGTGAAATCATAAATAAAAATTCCGCCCGGATTCAGAACCTTTTTGACTTCCGAATGCAGTTTCAGAATCTCTTCATCGCTGTGCAGATAGTTGAGGCTGTCGAACACCATATACACCACATCAAATTTCTTATCCAGCTGGATATCCAGAAAATTCATTGGAAGAAATTCGATTTCCGAGTTGATCCGGGCGGCCTTTCGTTTCGCGATCCGGATCATATCTGCCGACGCATCGGTGGCAGTGATATTATAGCAATCCAGCTCCTCGAGGTATAGAGCAATGGTTCCGGTACCGCAGGCCAGTTCCAGCAGTTCTTCCGATTTTGGTTTGTGCTGGAGAATAATTTCATCGATGTAGTCCGACCAGGTTTCGTAATCCACATCGGTCATTACCAGGTCATAAATATCAGCTATAACGGTATAGGGCGAACTTTTTTGGGTGGTTAAACTCATGATGATTGCTGCTTGATTCGGTTCATGGCCATTTCTACTGCCAGTTCCCAGGCCTGCAAAAAAGAACCTTCATTCGCCACATTCTTTCCGGCAATATTGAATCCGGTTCCGTGGTCGGGTGAAGTACGGATGATGGGAAGCCCTGCCGTAAAATTCACACCTTTGCCGAACGACAACAGTTTAAAAGGAATTAGCCCCTGATCGTGATACATAGCCAGTGTTGCGTCATAATTTTTAAACTGTTGATTTCCAAAATATCCGTCGGCAGCAAAAGGACCTTCCACCCGGACATCATTTTGGGAAACGCGGCGAACAACCGGCTCAATGATCTCAATTTCTTCCCGCCCGATCACACCGCCGTCACCGGCATGGGGATTAAGCCCGAGGATGCCAATTTTTGGGTTGCTGATGTTAAAATCACGAATCAGGCTGTCGTTAAAAATATAGATTTGTTCGGTCAGTTTTTCGGAATTCAGAGCCCCGGCCACTTTTTTCAGCGGAATGTGAATGGTTGCCAGGCCTACACGTAACACTTCACTGGTTAAAATCATCATCAACTTCTTGACGGATGTTTTTTCAGCAAGAAATTCCGTGTGTCCGGGCACTTCATAGCCGGCAAGCGAAATGGCCTCTTTCGATATGGGCGCCGTTACAAGGGCATGGCATTTATTTTCCAAACAGAACTGAATCCCAAGATTCACCGCTTTCATGGCAGCATCACCCGCCTCTGCAGAAATCTGTCCCGGATTTACTTCTATTTCCCTGCCGGCTGCAGATTCATACAGATATAGATTTCCGGTTTCTACAGAATCAAAACGTTTTAAAGGTTTGATGGGAAGGTTTATTTCCAACATTCGTAGATAGGTGCTCAGGACGGAATAACTCCCGATGATAACCGGAATCGTTTGGTCCAGGTTAATTTTTTTGAGTGCTTTTAAAACGACTTCCGGGCCAATGCCGTTAACATCCCCTAAACTGATTGCAATAATTGGATTCATATCCCAAAATAGTAAACTGTGAAGCCCCGGAAAAGTTTTGTGCCGGCAGATATTGAACAGCCGAATATCAGCCGGGTTGCAGTTTTTTCGGATTATGGTGATGCAGGTTCAGGAATGGTTCCAAGCGGCTGTTCCGGTTCGAACGTGCCAAACGGATATTCATCGGGAGTTACAACTACACCCGTTGTCTGTTTAAATGGAAGTTCGGTATTTGCATTATATGTGGCTTCCACGAACCAGGCGGTGAACCCGTCATTCGGAGTATTTAGTTCAACAAACAGTTCACCATCTTCTGGGATCTCCAGATCACGTGCCAGCCAGATTCGATCGATCACATAGAGCCGGAAATCACGGGCTTCGGGATTATGGGCATTCCAAAGAAGAAGTTCGTCCGGAAGGTTATCGGGATCGAGCTGAACTCGAAAACCGTTTTCTTCGGCCTGCCAGTTAAATTCCGGTATTTCTGTATCATTCAGAATGTAGTTGTAAAATGCTGCAAGGCTGATGGCAGCATCGGTATCGTTCAGAGAATGCCCCGCATTGGGTACGTAGCGAAGGTTTTTTTCTCCTAAAAGATCATCCCAGTAAAACTGCCAGGAATCGGGAAGGAAAAACTCATCACTTGCGGCATTTACAATGAATTTGGGCATACTGAGCTCATCGAGGTAGGAGTAAGGGTCAACCAGTTCCAGCATACGTTCAAACTCGGCTGAAAACTGCCAGTCCATAATCTGTTCATCTACATATTCCTCAATGGCAGGCGACCATTCACCATAAGCACGCCAGTGGTGTTCGAATGATGGTATGACATTTAGTAAATCAATCACAAAAGGAGCAATGGCAACCACACGGTCGTCAAAGATGCCTGTTGTCCAGGTGGTCCAGCCACGTTTTGAGGCACCGCCCACCACATAATTTTCAACAAAATGTCCCAGTTCATGAAGGGTAAATTCAGTGATGGTATCCATAGCCCGTATAGCGGCTGTCGTCATAGGCAGCCGTGCGAGCCACTCGGCATCTTCATCCCGGGCTCCGCCTTCGAGGAACTGCCTCCAACCATAAGCAATCAGGTCATCCTCGTAGCGCTGATCGAGCCGGGTATCTTCCAGAAAACGAATGGGCTGATAGGGGACATTGTGAAGATCTGCCACGATGGAGTTTGTAGCCAGCGCAGTCTCCAGAATATGTGCATCCACACCGGTGCGGAGTTCGCTGTAGTTGGTTCCGCCGCCAATCCACAACAAACCGGTACTGAAATCAACCTCGTCGGGCACAACAATCGTGAGCCAGTGCCACCATTCGGTTTCATTAACCAGATCATCGGTCAGCCAGTTTTGAGAAACCATCCGGATGACATAAGCGGTATAATCTTCGCCCTCTATGGTGTTTTGAAGTTCGTAATTGTAGGCGGGATCAGTTTCCAAAACATAGGCTTCAAACGGATGAACCGGTTCGGTTTCGGGGGCACAGGAGAAAAGAAATAGTGGTAGTGCAAATATGAGCAGGTTCCGGGTAAACTTCATAGTGTCTGTTTTTGGAATGTCAGAAATTATCATAAACAGATATATACAAATCCCAAAATATAGAGACAACGATTATTTGATAATTTTTTCAATTCAAACAAAGTCAAAGAAAAAATAAAAATACCAAGGTAACCCAGTTCTTGTGGCAGAGAATTGACAGTATAACAAAAAAGCCTTGCAAATATAATATTTACAAGGCTTTGAGTGCCCAAGGGGAGACTCGAACTCCCACGTCCGTAAAGACATACGCACCTGAAGCGCACGCGTCTACCAATTCCGCCACTTGGGCATTTCCAATCATTTCAAGATTCGTAATATAGCAACCTTTTCAGGCATCTTGCAATAGAAAAATGCGATGATTTTCTTATCATGCCCTGAAGAGAATTGTTCAGCTTTTGAAATTGCATGAACAAGAGATGAGCTGCGTGATTTATCCTCATCAAACTACAAAAAGAAAAAACGATCATATATGAGTATTGACATTGAATTAGACCAATTGGGACATAAAATATTTGAAAAAATTGATACGGACATCTATCCGGATGCAACAAAAGCATCAAAAGTTGTGGCCAGAGAAATTGCCAATCTTATTCATGCCCGCAATCAGACCGGACAAAACACCGTGCTTGGACTTGCCACCGGTTCCACTCCATTGCAGGTGTACAGCGAACTCGTGCGTATTCACAAGCAGGAGGGATTGAGTTTTCAGCGGGTAGTTACCTTTAACCTGGATGAGTATTACCCCATGCAGCCCGGCGAGTTGCAGAGTTATGTCCGGTTTATGAATGAAAATCTTTTTGACCATATCGACATCAAAAAGGAAAATGTACACATCCCCGACGGCACTCTGCCAAAAGATAAAGTGCATCAGTATTGTCGAGACTATGAGAAAAAAATTGAGGAGTCGGGCGGACTGGATGTGCAGATTCTGGGGATTGGCCGCACGGGGCATATCGGGTTTAACGAACCGGGCTCTTTAAAGAAAACACGCACACGGATCATTACACTTGACGAACTGACCCGATCGGATGCTGCGGCCTCGTTTTATGGTGAAGAGCATGTTCCGCGGCAGGCCATAACCATGGGTGTGGGCACCATATTGGGAGCCAAAAAAATATACCTGATGGCCTGGGGCGAACCGAAAGCCAAAATTATCAGGGAATCGGTTGAGGGCGAAATTACCGCACAGATACCGGCCACGTTTTTGCAGGAGCATGATAACACGAAATTCATTCTGGACGAAGCTGCTGCTTCCGAGCTGTCCCGGCGGAAAACACCATGGCTTGTAGGGCCCTGCAACTGGGATGAAAAAATGATTAAAAAAGCCGTGACGTGGCTGAGCCTTCATACCGGTAAGCCCATTCTGAAACTGACCGACGAGGATTACAACCAAAACGGGATGAGTGATATTCTGACCGAGTATGGGCGGGCCTACAATGCAAACATCCATATTTTTAATGTGGTGCAGCATACCATTACCGGATGGCCGGGAGGCAAACCCAATGCAGATGATTCGAACCGGCCGGAGCGTGCTGAACCATTTCCAAAACGGGTACTTGTTTTTTCACCGCATCCGGCTGATGATGTAGTCTCTATGGGGGGCACGCTGATGCGGCTGGTAGATCACGGCCATGACGTGCATGTGGCCTATCAAACCTCCGGAAATATTGCCGTGTATGATGATGAAGCCCTGCGCTATGCCGATTTTGTGACTCAGTACAGCAACAACGAAGAGGAGAAAAACCTCTACAAAAAACTGGCCGATTCCATGAGCCGGAAAAATCTGGGTGATCTCGACTCTCCCGAAATGCTGGAGCTGAAATCAAATATCCGTAAAGTGGAGGCAAAATCGTCGAGCCGGTACTGCAGAATCCCGGATGATAATATTCACTTTCTGGAGATGCCGTTTTACGAGACCGGCCGGGCAAGAAAGAACAAACTCGGTGAAAAAGATATCACACTGATCCGTGAGGTGATTGAAAAAGTGAAACCTCATCAGATTTATGCTGCCGGCGACCTGTCTGACCCCCACGGTACCCATCGCATCTGCTGGGATGCTATATACCGGGTGTTGAAGAATTTTGAGGGAGAGGACTGGTTTAACGACTGCTACGTTTGGCTTTACAGCGGCGTCTGGCAGGATGTGGATGTGAGCGGAATTGATATGGCTGTGCCACTGAGTCCGGGTGAACGGCTTAAAAAACGCCGTGCTATTTTCAAACATGCATCACAAAAAGATCAGCCCAAATATCCGGGAAGAATCAGCGGGGAATTCTGGATGGCTGCGGATGATAAAACAATCACGAATGCTAAAAACTATGACCGCCTGGGCCTTGCCGAGTACGACTCGATTGAAGGTTTTACAAGATGGAAGCCTTGATTTTGAGTTTGCCTGATTCAGAATTAAATCTGGATCGTTTGTCTTTCCGCTTCTTTTCTGAAAGTTTTCTACTGAGTTTGCTACATTGAAAGTATGGACTTAAAATAAAATCAAATACAGATAAAAGAATGGTGATGTATATGAAAAAGTTTACAGTTTTTTGTTTAATAATTGCCCTGACTGCAGGTTTTGCTAACGCACAAATCAACTCGCCTGATGATGATCCTCTTCGTGTGATTGCCATATTTGCCCATCCGGATGACGGCGATATCAAAATGGGGGGAACGGCTGCTATGCTGGCTGAAATGGGCCATGAGGTGAAGTTTTTATCGCTCACAAGTGGCAATGCCGGACATCATGAACTGGGCGGGAGTAAACTGGCAAATATTCGCCGGGCTGAAGCCGAAGAAGCAGCTCGCCGGTTTGGAATTGCCGAGTACGAAGTGTTCGACAATCACGATGCTGAACTGCTTGCCGAATTGCATATCCGCAATGATGTGATCAGGGCCATCCGTGAATGGAATGCCGATGTTGTACTGGGCCATCGCCCGAACGACTATCACCCCGACCACCGAAATGCCGGCCAGCTTGTGATCGATTCTTCGTATATGGTCATTGTTCCAAATGTAGCTTCTGACACGCCACCGCTGCCAAACAATCCGGTTTTTCTCTACCTGGAAGATCGATTCACGAAACCCAATCCGTTCAGCCATGATATTGTGGTTGGTATTGATGATGTGATTGAGACAAAAGTGTTGGCACTGGATGCGCACGAATCCCAATTTTACGAGTGGCTGCCATGGACAATGGGAAGGCTGGATGAAGTTCCGGATGATCCTGAAGAACGGCTCGAATGGCTGAGAGAATGGAGATTTGGAATGGAAATGTCGGACGAGCAGCGGGCCGGCCTCGAAAAATGGTACGGAGCAGAACGGGCTGCAGAATTCCGTTTTGCCGAATCGTTCGAAATTGCCGAGTACGGAATGTATCCAACCGAAGAAATCATCCGCATGATATTTCCCATGCTTGACAATTAATCCCTGTTTTCAGTTTGACCCTCCGGCCATCCGGACTGGCACCTGCCGGAAAGTGTGGCCGGACCGGTCAATGCTTCTGTATGAATGGCGGGATGCAGCGATTTGAGCTCACCGGAAAATGTAAACTCTCCGGATTCATTGATTCGAAGCAACGGCAATGGATTGTTTTCTGTATTTGCAATGCTGATGTGAAACACTCCCGGAGCAATTTCCCTGTCTATCTGAATTCGTCCGCTTTCTTCGGTTTTTGAAACCTGCCGTTGGCCGCTTATATAGAACGCTGAACCATCTTCCATGTTTCCGCTGCCCGATAAAGACATCAAAAACTTGTTGCCGAAAATTTCACCTGTAGGCCCCGAAGGATGGGTTCCGTGATTGGCACAGGTTATTTTTGCTTCCAGCCGTTCACCATCAATTTCAATAATAGATGTACCGGCTGGTGGCAATTCAAAAGGGTGTGGATCATTCCACCCGTTATTTTCTGTAAACGATTGGGCCTTTGTCCAATCTTCTTTAGATTCGTTTGTTGTTTGTTGATTGGACGGATCAGGTTGACTGCATGAAAAACCGATAAAAAGTAAAAACAGCAAGATATAGTGGCTTTGGTAAAAAAGGTCCATAGCTGAGCAGATGTTGAAAATTCCGTAGCTTCAATTTTCGGGCAATGTGTTTACCTGATACACGAAGTTTCGGACATAATCAGCTCAATACCGGAAATCCAAATCAACAAAGTGGAGAAATGGTACCTTTCTGTCAGTCATCCATCCGGTTTTTCAGTGATGATCAGAAGCTTGTGGACTGGAAAAGGTCTTTCATCATTCGGTGGTAAGCCGGTGTAAACGGCACCGATCGGCGTTTCATCATACGTTCCATCGCTTCAATGGCTTTGTCAAAATGGTAGGGTACTATGTCGGTTCCGCTCACCCAGCTGAATGAGGGGACAAATTTCGGCGGATAATCATCAGAAAAAAGGTTACAGCAAACCCCGCAAAGAGTTCCGGTGTTTAACATCGCATTGATGCCCGTTTTACTGTGATCTCCCATAATGGTGCCAATAAATTGCTGCCCGGTGTCGTACTCTTTGTTGGTTTTCCAGTCTACCACTTTTACGGTGCTGTAGTTGTTCTTCAGGTTGGATGTGTTGGTGTCTGCACCCAGATTGCACCACTGTCCGAAGACTGAATTGCCGGCATAACCGTCATGAGATTTGTTGGAGTAGGAGTGAAAAATTACATTCGCAATTTCTCCGCCCACCTTACAGACAGGGCCAATGGTAGTGTCTTCATAAATTTTTGCACCCATTTTTACGACAGACTTTTCACAAATGGCCGACGGTCCCCTGATTACCGATTTGGCCATGATATGAGCATTTTTTCCAACATAAATCGGGCCTTTATCTGCATAAAGCATGGCTCCGGGCTCAATAATNGCTCCCTCTTCAATATAAATATTGTCGTAGTTGATGAGCAGGGCATGAGGATATCTGCCGGTATCTTCAATCGNTTCCTTCCCGAGCAGGGAAATATCGTGAATGATCTGTTTACCATTGATCTGAAAAAGCTCCCAGCTGTTTTTTAAAACGGTGATATCGCTGCCGTTGAACCGATCGGTGTCTATGTCGTTGAAATCTATTCCTTCTGTCACCCATTTTTGGTGAGTTTGATGAGGTAAATTAGCCGCAATAAGCTGGCTGTCAGAAATCAATCCTTCGTTGGTTTTAAGCTGTTTAATATGATCGGCCAGCTTTTTTGTGGGAACAAAACGGGGGTTCAGCCATAAAACGGTTTCGTTTGAATCGGTTGATGAAAATTCTTTAAATACCCCGGACAGGTATTTTCTCAGAATGCCTCGAATGGGCTGCCCGGCAATTCCCAGGGCATGAAGCCATTTTTCACCCAGAGTAAAAATCCCAACTCTCAAATCATAAACGGGCCTGGTCAGGGTTAGGGGGTGGAAGTTTTCGAGATATTGATCTTCAAAAAAACAACAATTTGGTTTCATCTTCTGGATTTGATTCTTTTATTCAGCAAAGTTTGTACATTTAGCGATTGTAAAAATACAATAAAATAATAGTATATGTGTGGAATTGTTGGATATGTAGGTGGAAGAGATGCATCGCAGATTTTATTAAAAGGGCTGAAAAGACTTGAGTACAGAGGCTATGATTCAGCCGGTATTGCGCTGATAAATGGCGGTCTTAAATACCACAAGGGAAAAGGAAAAGTAGATGTGCTCGGCAAAAAAATCGAAGAGATTGGATTTGCCGGACATATTGGCATTGGGCACACAAGATGGGCTACTCACGGTGAACCGAATGACATAAATTCACACCCACACCTTAGTGAATCGGGAAAAATTGCTGTCGTGCATAATGGAATCATCGAAAATTACACAACCCTGAAAAAGCAATTAATTGAACGCGGCCGTACGTTTCAAAGCCAGACCGATACCGAAGTGGTAGCCCAGCTTCTGGAAGAAATTTATGCAACCTCAAAGGGTGTTTCTTTTGAGGAAGCCATACGCCTTGCACTGAAACAGATTGTGGGAACCTACGGACTGGCCATTGTTCACACCGACCGGCCCGACAGAATTTTTATTGCCCGCAAAGGTTCACCGCTACTGCTGGGAATTGGGGACGATGAAATGTTCATCGCATCGGATGCATCTCCGATTGTGGAGTATACAAATAAAGTAGTTTATCTGGATGATGGTGAAATGGCCATTGTTACCCGAAATAGTTATGAAGTAAAAACCATCGACGATGTGGCACTGACCAAAGAGGTTCACGAGCTTGCTATCAGCCTGGATGCCATCGAAAAAGCGGGATACCCGCACTTTATGCTGAAGGAAATTTTTGAACAGCCCCGATCTATTGCAGACTGCATGAGGGGGCGCGTGAACCCGGAAAACGGAACCATTCAACTGGGTGGCATCGAAGATGTTCTGGATGATCTGGTGAATGCCCGGCGAATAGTTATTGCCGCTTGCGGTACGAGCTGGCACTCTGCGCTGGTTGGCGAATATCTGTTTGAGTATCTGGCCAAAACCCCGGTTGAAGTGGAATACGCCTCCGAATTCAGGTATCGCGACCCCTTGATTGGTGAAGGTGATGCGCTATTGGTGATATCACAAAGCGGAGAAACGGCCGATACGCTCGCAGCTCTTCGTGAAGCAAAAAAACGCGGAGCGCTGACACTGGGAATTTGCAATGTGGTAGGGTCCACTATTTCACGCGAAACCGATGCGGGTGTGTTTACCCATGCCGGCCCCGAAATTGGTGTGGCGTCAACCAAAGCATTTACGGCACAGGTGGTAGTTTTAATGATGATGGCGCTGGCCGTTGGAAAAAGAAAAGGTGTGCTGAACCGGGATCAGATGCTGATCTACACCAAAGAGCTGGCCAAAATTCCGTCAAAAGTGGAATACATTCTGGAACATATTGATGAACCGGTTCAGAAAATTTCAGGATTGTTTACTTATGCACCGAATTTTTTGTACCTGGGCAGAAGTTACAATTTTCCGGTGGCTCTTGAAGGCGCACTGAAACTAAAAGAGATTTCGTACATCCACGCCGAGGGTTATCCCGCCGCAGAGATGAAACACGGCCCGATTGCACTGATTGACGCGATGATGCCCGTAGTTGTGATTGCCGCAACCGATCACACCAACGACAAAATGATCTCCAACATTGAAGAGGTGAAAGCCCGGAAAGGCAGAATTATTTCCATTATGAATGATGAAAACAGCGATGTGGAAGATCTGTCGGAATTTCACATCTCCATACCATCCACGAAAGACTGTTTTTCTCCATTATTAACGGTCATTCCCTTACAGCTTCTCTCATATTACATCGCTGTAAACAGGGGGTGCAATGTGGACCAGCCCAGGAATCTTGCGAAAAGTGTTACTGTTGAGTAAG
>SL_3KL_010_SEDDRAFT_10005585_pt1 | contig 11262 bp, 8 predicted proteins | sample SodLakKL_010_SED_2_FD_10381 | JGI IMG/M metagenome (IMG submission 10381)
AAGGGCTGAACTGGTCTTTATAGTTGGGGGGCTGGGGGCTGCTTACGACGATATCACCCGTGGGGCCGCGGCTGCTTTCCTGGAAAGAAAACTCAGGTTTTCACGCCGGGCGATGGCAAATGTTGCAAGGTACTTCGCTTCCAGGGGGGAGAAAGTCCCGAACTCCTGCGAGAAGCAGGCAGAGGTGATAGAAGGGGCTGAAGTGCTTGTAAATAACCGGGGGAGCAGCCCGGGGCAGATGGTGGAAGAAAGAGGTTTAATTTTAGTGCTTCTTCCGGGACCTGTTGCGGAGGTCAGGGATATACTGGAAGGAGGACTCCTTGAGAAACTCAAGTCCAGGTTCGAGAGCAGGATTATTCGTTCTTCAAGGATCCGGCTTCTCGGAGTATGCGAGGGGGAGGCCTTTGAGAAACTGGCAGAGATTATCAGAACCGAGAGGGAGCTTGAAGAGGGTGTTCTGGATTTTTCTTTTGAGGATACTCCGGCCGGATGTGATTTTATAATAAAGTGTTCGGGGACGAATGAGCTTCTGGTGGACGAACTTATTCATAAGACAAAGGCAGAGGTTTACGATGTGCTTAAGGAAAATATATATGCCGAGGGTGAGGAAACGCTTGAGGGAGCCCTGGGAAGGGTGCTGGCAGAGAAACGTATGACCCTCTCCGTCGCTGAAAGCTGCACAGGAGGGCTTCTCTCATCTAGGATAACCGATGCGTCCGGCAGTTCTGTTTATTTCCGGCAGGGCCTGGTAGTGTATTCCACCAGGGCAAAGACAAGGTTCCTGGGGGTAGATGAGGGTATAATAAAGAAACACGGTGCTGTCTCGGGGGAGACAGCTATAGAGATGGCACGGCGGGCAAAAGAGCTCTCGGGTTCTTCCTGCGCAGTTTCTGTCACAGGGTACGCGGGACCTGGGGCAGGTGAAGGCGGAAAGCCGGGGACCGGATACGTGGCATTATCCATTGGTGACGAGAAGAAACTGTTAAAGGTTGCCTTTACCGGGCCGCGGAAAGAAATTAAGGAAAGGTTTGTTGCGGCAGCTCTTGGATTTCTGTGGGAAACTCTGCAAAGCAACTGAGGCTGTTTATTGCGGTTCCTGTCCCGGAAAATATTAAAACCGGGATAAGAGGATTTCAGAGCTCTCTTGATTCCAGGGTTCCTGAAGAAAAGGTTTCCTGGGTTCCACCTGAAAATATTCACCTGACTCTGGTTTTTCTGGGAAATACTCCCGAAACTGCAATTGAGAGAATTTCGCAGGCCGCGCGCGAGGCTGCGCAGGAGGAAGAACCTTTCCATATGGAAGTCGGATCCGGGGGCGCTTTCCCGTCCCCGAAGAACCCAAGGATCCTCTGGGTTGGAATTAACGGAGCCGAACCTCTCTGCCGGATAAAAGAAAGGCTGGATGAGAAGCTTCTTGAAAGGGCGGGGATAAAGCCGGAGAAAAGAAAATATACGCCTCATCTTACTATAGCGCGGGTGCGCAGGCGGTATCCCAGGATGAAAACAGCTAAGCTTCTTATTGATGAAAATCCCGGGTTCGGGTCTTTCAAAGCGGAGTCTCTGGAACTGATAGAGAGTATCCTTCAGCCTTCGGGTGTCAGGTACAGGGTGCTTGAAAAATTTGAGTTCGTATAGCCCCGGCATTGATTGCGCTCTTTCTTGCGGTTAATATATTACCGTTAAGGCCCATGAGTATATACTTGCAAAAAACGATGAAAATGCTGACTCAGACTCTGCCGGCACGGTTTTCCTCATTCTCGCCTCCGGCTCCGAGGGGTTCCGTCCTTGGCCCGCAACAAACCCGGAAATCCGTACCGCCGGGGACTGTAAATATATTGAAGGGTATTTTTAGGTGAAAACAATTAAATTTATAGCAGTTTCGGCTCTTTTATTCTCAGTCTCAGCCTGCGCCCGCAGAGCAGGGGATACCAGGGATATAGAGATAAGAAAAGGGATGAGCGCAAGGCGGATATCTTATCTTCTGGAAGAAGAGAATATTATTTCAAGTTCCCGGTTTTTTCTTTTGTATATGAAAATTACGGGAGATGCCGGAAATATCCTGGCAGGTGTTTACAGGCTTAGAGAAAATATGAGGTTTTCTTCCCTGAGAAGAAAACTTACTACCGGACCGAACGTTCTTATCCGGGTCTCCATACCGGAGGGGTTTACCGCGGAACAGATCGCCGCCCGTCTTTACCGGGAGGGTGTGATAGATAGCCGTGAGGAGTTTATGGAGTATGTTCTTGATAGGAACCTGAGGGGTTTTCTTTTTCCCGATACATATGATTTTTTCCCCGGAGAAAGCATAAGAAGCGTTGCGGGTAAGATGCGGGCCAGGTTCCAGGCAGAGTTTACTGATGAGTACCGCAGCAGGGCAGAGGAACTCGGGATGAGTGTATCCGAAGTAATCACACTGGCTTCAATAATAGAAAGAGAGGCCCGTGTTCCCGAAGAACGTACCGTTATATCAGGGGTTTTTCACCGGCGGCTCAGAAAGAGGATGTATCTTGAATCCTGCGCCACTGTGCAGTTTGCGCTGGGAGAACACCGCGACAGATTGACATATGCCGACCTTGAGATAGATTCCCCTTACAACACATACAGGAGATTCGGGCTGCCCCCTACTCCTATATGCAGCCCCGGGTCTGAATCGATAAAGGCTGCTTTATATCCTGACGACTCAGGGTATCTGTTCTTCTTTGCTCTTGAAGACGGCTCCCATGAGTTCAGCAAAACCTACCGGGAGCACCTGAATAAACAGATGCTCTTACGTCGATAGTAAAGGTTTCTTTTTTCTATAGAAACATCCTCTTGTTTTTTTTTAATATTTATGTTAATATTAAAGCACATCAGGGAGGTATACAGCCTCTTGACACTCATAAAAAAATATATATAGTAGAAAGGCTTGACATGCGGTTGGAATACTGCTATAGTATTCGCCGCATTTAAAAATAGCTCATTGAAAATTTAAGAGTCGGGTCACTGGAAAGTTTAGCTTGAAGGTGTTCATGGAGAGTTTGATCCTGGCTCAGGACGAACGCTGGCGGCGTGCTTAACACATGCAAGTCGAGCGGGAAGCCGTGTCTTCAAGGCTTCGGCCAAGAAGATGCGGTGGAGAGCGGCAAACGGGTGAGTAACACGTAGGTAATATGCCCGTCAGAGGGGAATAACCCCGGGAAACCGGGGCTAATGCCCCATATTATTGCCCGGTGCAGGCCGGGTAATGAAACGGACTTGTTCCGCTGACGGATTAGCCTGCGTCCCATTAGCTTGTTGGTGAGGTAACGGCTCACCAAGGCAGTGATGGGTAGCCGGCCTGAAAGGGCGACCGGCCACACTGGGACTGAGACACGGCCCAGACTCCTACGGGAGGCAGCAGTGGGGAATCTTGCGCAATGGGCGAAAGCCTGACGCAGCAACGCCGCGTGGAGGACGAAGTCCCTAGGGATGTAAACTCCTTTCAGGAGGGAAGAAATGCCCCTTTATGGGGAGCTGACGGTACCTCCAGAAGAAGCACCGGCTAACTCCGTGCCAGCAGCCGCGGTAATACGGAGGGTGCAAGCGTTGTCCGGAATCACTAGGCGTAAAGGGTACGCAGGCGTCCCTGTAAGTCGGTTGTGAAATGCCCCTGCTCAACGGGGGACCGTCAATCGAAACTGCGGGGATTGAGAGCAGAAGAGGAGAGCGGAATTCCTGGAGGAGCGGTGAAATGCGTAGATTTCAGGAGGAACACCTATGGCGAAGGCAGCTCTCTGGTCTGCTTCTGACGCTCAGGTACGAAAGCGTGGGGAGCGAACGGGATTAGATACCCCGGTAGTCCACGCCGTAAACGATGGACACTAGGTGGCGGGCAACCGCTCGTCGCCGCAGCTAACGCGTTAAGTGTCCCGCCTGGGGAGTACGGCCGCAAGGCTGAAACTCAAAGGAATTGACGGGGGCCCGCACAAGCGGTGGAGCATGTGGTTTAATTCGATGCTACGCGAAGAACCTTACCCGGGTTTGACATCGTTGGGAATCTTCCGGAAACGGAGGAGTGCCTGCTTCACGCAGGAACCCTTTGACAGGTGCTGCATGGCTGTCGTCAGCTCGTGTCGTGAGATGTTGGGTTAAGTCCCGCAACGAGCGCAACCCCTACCCTTAGTTACCAGCGGATAATGCCGGGGACTCTAAGGGAACTGCCCAGAACAACTGGGAGGAAGGTGGGGACGACGTCAAGTCATCATGGCCCTTATACCCGGGGCTACACACGTGCTACAATGGTCGGTACAAAGGGCAGCGAGACCGCGAGGTGGAGCAAATCCCATAAAGCCGGCCCCAGTTCGGATTGCAGGCTGAAATTCGCCTGCATGAAGTTGGAATCGCTAGTAATCGTGGGTCAGCTACACCACGGTGAATACGTTCCCGGGCCTTGTACACACCGCCCGTCACACCACGAAAGTCAGCTGTACCAGAAGTCGCTGGTCCAACCCCTCGGGGAGGAAGGCGCCGAAGGTATGGTTGGTGATTGGGGTGAAGTCGTAACAAGGTAGCCGTATATGAATATGCGGCTGGATCACCTCCTTTCTAAATTCCCTTTTTAAGGGATACGGAAAGGAGATAAAGTTAAACCGGACATACCCGACTCTTTTACTCTTATATTAGGGCCTTTAGCTCAGCTGGTTAGAGCGCACCCCTGATAAGGGTGAGGTCTGTGGTTCAAATCCACAAAGGCCCACCATTATATGGGGAATTAGCTCAGCTGGGAGAGCGCCGCGTTTGCAACGCGGAGGTCGCCGGTTCGATCCCGGCATTCTCCACCAGAATTCCGGAGAACTGAAGCAAAACATATATAAAGATTTCGTTTTGTTCATTGAAAAGTAAATATAGGAAACAGGTAAAGCTATAATTTGTGCCGATAGTTTGTAAAGATATGACCAAGTTAGCAAGGGCATACAGTGGATGCCTAGGTATCGGGAGGCGATGAAGGGCGTGGTTAACTGCGATAAGCCCCGGGTAGGAGTAAACATCCTTTGATCCGGGGATTCCCGAATGGGGAAACCCGATTCCGTAAACCGGAATCAGCTGTGTCTGAATACATAGGGCATAGCGGCGAACCGGGTGAACTGAAACATCTAAGTAACCCGAGGAAGAGAAAACAACCGTGATTCCCCCAGTAGTGGCGAGCGAAAGGGGAAGAGCCCAAATCCCTTAGGATGTTAAAGACTGCGATCGTTGTCTTAGGGGAGGTTGCGGGGCGCAGCCGTTATTCCTTCGCAGAGGAATAGAGTAATCTGCTGTATCTAGTTGAAGCGTACTGGAAAAGGCGCACCAGAGAGGGTGACAGTCCCGTAAGCGAAAGATATAACAGAACTCAGGCAGCGTTCCCGAGTAGGGCGGGGCCCGAGAAACCCCGTCTGAATCCGGAAGGACCACCTTCCAAGGCTAAATACTACCCGATGACCGATAGTGAACCAGTACCGTGAGGGAAAGGCGAAAAGAACCCCGGGAGGGGAGTGAAATAGAACCTGAAACTGTGTGCCTACAAGCGGTGGGAGCCCTATGGGTCCTGCAGTCTTCGCATTCTTCGGAATCCGGAGACGGGGATCAACGGGTGACCGCGTGCCTTTTGCATAATGAACCGGCGAGTTATAGGATGCAGCGAGGTTAAGTTCTTTAAGGGACGGAGCCGTAGCGAAAGCGAGTCTTAAACGGGCGATCAAGTTGCATTTTATAGACCCGAAACCAGGTGATCTATCCATGGACAGGGTGAAGGCGTTGTAACAGGCGCTGGAGGCCCGAACTGATGAACGTTGAAAAGTTCTTGGATGATCTGTGGATAGTGGTGAAAGGCCAATCAAACCTGGTAATAGCTGGTTCTCCCCGAAATAGCTTTAGGGCTAGCCTGGCAGCTTAAGCAGCGGTGGTAGAGCACTGGATAGAATACAGGGGGGCAACCTCTTGTATCTAACCAAACTCCGAATGCTGCTGTGTATGCTGCTGGAGTCAGACTGCGGGGGATAAGCTCCGTGGTCTAAAGGGAAACAGCCCAGACCATACGCTAAGGTCCCTAAATGTAAGCTGAGTGCATCAAAGGAAGTGGGGTTACTCAGACAGATAGGAGGTTAGCTTAGAAGCAGCTACCCTTTAAAGAGTGCGTAACAGCTCACTATTCAAGCGACCCTGCGCCGAAAATTTGCGGGGCTAAGCTTACTGCCGAAGCGATGGATTTCGTTCTTCTACGGAGGAACGGAGTGGTAGGGGAGCGTTCTGTTGTAGGTTGAAGGTCTACCGTAAGGAGGGCTGGACGAAGCAGAAGCGAGAATGCCGGTATGAGTAGCGAAAATAAGGTGAGAATCCTTAACGCCGAAAACCTAAGGTTTCCTGAGTAAAGTAACTCTTCTCAGGGTTAGTCGGTCCTAAGGCGAGGCCGAAAGGCGTAGTCGATGGACAACAGGTTAATATTCCTGTACCGCCTGCAGCGCGTTAACAGCCGTAGAGAGACGCATTGGGGCAGACCATCCTCCTGCTGAAATAGGAGGTCTAACCCGGCGAAAGCCGGGGAATGGGACCCGGCGGCTTCGGCCAACGGGGAACTGGTTCATCCCGGTGACAGGAAAATCTCTATAGGTGAGTTCTGCAGGTGTCCGTACCGCAAACCGACACAGGTAGGTGGGGAGAGAATCCTAAGGCGTGCGAGCAAACTCTCGTTAAGGAACTCGGCAAATTAGCCCCGTAACTTCGGGAGAAGGGGTGCCTCCGCAAGGAGGTTGCAGTGACCAGGCTTGGGCGACTGTTTATCAAAAACACAGGCCTCTGCTAACACGTAAGTGGATGTATAGGGGCTGACGCCTGCCCGGTGCTGGAAGGTTAAGGGGACGTGTTAGCCTGAACTGATTTATCAGATCAGGCGAAGCTCAGAACCGAAGCCCCAGTAAACGGCGGCCGTAACTATAACGGTCCTAAGGTAGCGAAGTTCCTTGTCAGGTAAGTTCTGACCTGCACGAATGGCGCAACGCTCCGAGCACTGTCTCGACGAGAGACTCGGCGAAATTGTAGTATCGGTGAAGATACCGATTACCTGCAGCGGGACGGAAAGACCCCGGCACCTTTACTGTAACTTAACATTGGGTTATAATTTGGAATGTAGAGAATAGGTGGGAGGCTTTGAAGCCAGGACGCAAGTCCTGGTGGAGCCGCCCCTGGAATACCACCCTTTCCAAGTTGTAATTCTAACCTGCTGCCGTTATCCGGCAGGGGAACAGTGTTTGGTGGGCAGTTTGACTGGGGCGGTTGCCTCCTAAAATGTAACGGGGGCGCCCAAAGGTTCTCTCAGGACGTATAAAAGTCGTCCGTAGAGCGCAAAGGTATAAGAGAGCTTAACTGCGAGACATACAGGTCAAGCAGGTGGGAAACCAGGGCTTAGTGATCCGGCGGTTCCATGTGGAAGGGCCGTCGCTCATCGGATAAAAGGTACGCCGGGGATAACAGGCTTATCTCCCCCAAGAGTTCATATCGACGGGGAGGTTTGGCACCTCGATGTCGGCTCATCGCATCCTGGGGCTGGAGTAGGTCCCAAGGGTTGGGCTGTTCGCCCATTAAAGCGGTACGCGAGCTGGGTTCAGTCCGTCGTGAGACAGGGCGGTCCCTATCTGCTGCAGGCGTAGGATATCTGAGGAGAGCTGACCTTAGTACGAGAGGACCGGGTTGGACAGACCTCTAGTGTACCAGTTGTCCCGTCAGGGGCACCGCTGGGTAGCTATGTCTGGAAGGGATAACCGCTGAAAGCATATAAGCGGGAAGCCCACTCCAAGATAAGATATCCCCTCTGTATCCTTCGGGATGCAGACTAAAGGCAACCGGAAGACTACCGGTTCGATAGGCGGGATGTGTAAGCGCAGTAATGTGTGCCCTCCGTAAGGAGGGGTCGAATGAACCTGCAGATTCAAAGGAAGGGCTTCGGCCCCGACTGCGAGTCCGCAGAGGATTTTGTCAGCAGACCCGTACTAATCAGCCGTGAGACTTGGTCATATCTTTAGAAACTATGGCTTATAGTTTTACTTGTATCCTTTTCCGGCGGCGATAGCGGAGGGGAAACACCCGTTCCCATCCCGAACACGGAAGTTAAGCCCTCCAGCGCCGATGGTACTTGTCCGGAGACGGGCTGGGAGAGTAGGTCGCCGCCGGATTTACTTTTTAATGAAATCCGCAATTCTTGTAATATTACTTTTTGTCTGCAATATACCGGTATATTCCGGTATTTTGAGCATTTTCCCTGAGTACCCGGCCTTTGAGAGATTCAGAACTGAGTTTTCCTACACTTACTATACAAGAGAAACATCTTTTTTTCATGGCTATGAAAAAGAGATATCCGCCAGAAAGATATCCGCCGGGATAACCCGTAAGTCTCCCGCAGGCAGAACCTACGCTCTAAGTCTCACCGGGGGAGATATAGATGTGGAGTCAAGAGAGACATCCGATATGGGTCCGGGGATAAGAGCCTCGGTAAGCGGACGTATAGGCGGTGATCTGGTTGTTTCCCCGCTCTGGCAGTGGCATATAGGAGCATCCGCCGAAAAATACTCCCTAACTGATTTCAATGGGGAGGATATTGATATAAGCGCCTTGTTATGGGGGGTGCAACTCGGGGTTTCCGTATCCCGGGAATTAGGAGTCCTCCGGTTGTTTTCCGGGGCGGCTCTCTTTAACTATTACGAGAGGTACACGGAAGAGTTCTCCGGAGATGAGACGGATAACTTCAGAAGCGGTTTTTATCCGTATGCCGGGGTTAGCCTCTCTCTCTTAAGGAACCTGATCCTACAGGCGGAATCCCTCTTTCTTGATCTTACGGGAATTAATTTTTCCGTTGCCGTTGCATTTTAATCTGAAAATTTTTACAATGAAAAACTTAATCGCCCCGGTTTCCTCAGTTGAGGAAATCCTGATTCTAAGGGCTGTTATTTAGGGAAGAGAAGGCATAATAAGAGGAGGAGACATGAAAGTTTATGATACCGGGCAGGTAAGGAATATTGCGGTATGCGGAGCAAGCGGTTCAGGGAAAACTCAGCTTACGGAAAGCATTCTTTTCTCGCAAAAGGTTACAAACCGGCTCGGTCTTGTTGAGGAAGGAAATACTGTTTCTGACTACGAACCTATTGAAAAAGACAGGTCTTCCTCCGTTAATTCCTCAATTGTATCATTTGAAGTATCCGGAAACAAAATTAATTTAATAGACACACCGGGGTATGCTGATTTTTACGGTAACGTTATAAGCGCCATTGAAGTTTGTGAAACGGTTCTTCTTGTAATAAACCCTCATGATCCGATTGATGTAACCGCGAAGAAGATCTGGAGAGAAGCCAGCAGACGGAAAAAAGCTGTAATAGTTTATGTTAACTTTATGGATAACTCGCCTCTTGAGTACAGTCAGGTAATAGAAAAGCTTAAAGAGCTTAGTCCGAATATGGCTCCGGTAACAGCTCCTGTAGGGAAGGCTGAGGATTTTAAGGGAATTATACGGCTTATTGAATCAGATGCGGTAGTTGACGGAAAGAATACTGAGGTGCCAGGTGATCTTAAGGAGAGCTCAGAAGGCCTGACGGAAAGCCTGATGGATTCAGTGGCTTCTGTGGATGAGGCGCTGGTGGAAAAATTTTTAGAGGAAGGGGCCCTGACTCCCGAAGATATAAAGAAAGGACTTAGTAAGGGCCTCAATCAGGGTGATATCGTTCCGGTCTTATGCGGTTCTTCCATAAATTCAAAAGGGGCTGATGAACTTGTTAAGTTTGCGGTGAATTATGCTCCTTCGCCTTTAAGCGCAGTTTCTGAGGAGAGACCAATAGAACCTTCCGGAGAGTTTAAGGCGCTTATTTTTAAAGTTGAATCACAGAAACATGTAGGGCAGATAAGTTACATAAAAACCTACGCCGGATCCCTGGAAGCGGGAGAGACTGTATATAATGTCAGGAGCAAGGATAAGAACAGGATAAACCAGATAACTGTAAAACGCGGCAGTGAAAATTTTAATGTTGATGAGGTGAAATGCGGTGATATATGCTCGCTTGTCAAGCTTGACGGAATTCAGATTAACGATACTCTGAGCTTAAACCAGAATGCTGAGCCTGTCAAAGAAATAAATTTCCCTTCTCCTGTTGTAGAGCGGGGGGTATATCCTAAGACAAAGGGAGATGAAGAAAAAGTAGCAAGCGCGTTTTCTGCCATTACAAGGGAGGATCCCACTTTGGATTTCGGGTTCAATTCCGAAACCAAGGAAATGGTCTTAAAAGGGATCGGGACCCTCCAGCTTGAGCTTCTGGTAAAATATGTAAAGAACAGGTATGCCGCTGAGATTGAGCTTGCTCCGCCCAAGATAGCCTATAAGGAAACTGCAAGGAAAAAGGTTGAGAGTGTTCAGGGCAAGTATAAGAAGCAGACAGGAGGACGCGGACAGTACGGTGACTGCATTATACGCCTTGAGCCCAACGAGCGGGGCTCCGGTTTTGAGTTTGGGAATGAGGTTGTAGGAGGCCGTATCCCGTCAACATACATACCTTCCATAGAAAAAGGGGTGGTTGACGCTATGAGCAAAGGGGTTGTCGCGGGTTATCCTGTCGTGGATATAAAGGTAACTGTATTTGACGGTTCCTACCATGATGTTGATTCCTCTGATATGGCTTTTCAGATAGCCGGAAGTATGGCTTTTCAGAATGCAATGAAAGAGTCCGGAACCTATATTCTTGAGCCTATCATGAAAGTAGCCATCAAGGTAAGCAATGATTATACGGGTGCCGTCATGGGAGATCTTAACGCCCGCCGCGGGAGGGTCCTGGGGATGAGTCCCGAAGACGGGGGGCAGGTTGTAAACGCCCTTATCCCGAAGGAGCAGCTTACAACCTATGCCGAGGATCTCAGGTCAATGACAAGCGGCGAGGGAGAGTATACGGTTGAGTTTGATCATTATGAGGAAGCCCCCGCGGATGTTCAGCAGAGACTTATAGCGGCCTACGAGCAGGAGCGTGAGCAGGGGCGCTGATAGATTGAGGTAATAAAATATGTCAGGCCATTCAAAGTGGCATAGTATAAAACACCAGAAAGCAAAGGAAGATAAGAAAAAAGGGCAGGTATTTTCCCGCCTTGTCCGGGAGATAACCGTTTCCGCCAGGCAGGGAGGCGGTGATCCTGCCATGAACGCCCGCCTCAGACTTGCCGTAGAGAAAGCCTCCGAGGCAAATATGCCTAAGGATAATATAGAAAAAGCCATAAAGAGAGGCACAGGAGAGCTTCCGG
>SL_3KL_010_SEDDRAFT_10005586_pt1 | contig 11261 bp, 12 predicted proteins | sample SodLakKL_010_SED_2_FD_10381 | JGI IMG/M metagenome (IMG submission 10381)
TAAGATTTTCTCAAAATACATTGTTAGTAAGTGTAAGGCAAAGGTAATGAATATCGGTTTACAAATGAAGGCAAACAATGGTGTTTCTATTTGGCTGAAAATGGCGTTCAATGAAAATTACAAATGCTTCATGTCCATCAAGCGTGAAAAAGCCCTGTGTACATCTTTTTCTTCTACCACAAAAGTTACCTCATTGCTGGTTGATATTACCTCGCAAACATTTATACCCGACCAGGCAAGGTTTTTCAAAAGAAAATAATAAATACCCGACACCTCAGTATTACTTTCGGGAAGCCTGATGGTTATGGAACTGAGTCTGCTTTTCTGTGCAATTAGCTTTTCTTTCCGGTAAATTTCCTTAATACGTAATTCCAGTAAATTACTTACAACAAGGGTGGTTTCAAATACTCCTTGTGAGATGGTACAGAAAATTTCCTTCTCTCCTCCAATTTCATCCATAAGCTGGCGATTACAGGCTATCAGACCTGCCGAGTTTTCAAAGGTGTAATCTCTTAGATCAGATCTCACTATAACATCTCCCAGTTTACGCATAAACTCCCTGATCTCTTTACTGATGCGAAAGGATAAGCCCGATGGCCTGCGGTTAATCGCCATTACAATGGCTCCCGGCTGAACCTTTTTGTGCAATCTTTTCTCTATATCAGGTTGAAGTTTGCGCGCAAGGGATGATACATTGATCAGTTCATCGGCCAGGGCTTCTTCCAGGAAAGGGGAGGCCGAAATCAATTCATCTACTGCCTGTGCTATATTCATAATACATGATGTTAAAAATATAACACAAAGTTATAAAAAAGTTTATTGTTTTTAGAAATTTCACAGATTCATGCAAAACTATTTTCTTTGTACAGTTTATAACAAACAAGTCTTAGTCTTAATCTCAGCCTTAACCTTATAACATGCGTGTTCTGAAATTTGGTGGTACTTCCCTTGGTAGTGTGGAAAGAATCAAAAATGTTGCAGAAATAGTAAGTACCCACGATAACTGTGTAGTGGTATGTTCTGCCATGGCAGGTGTAACCAATTCATTGGATCAGATTAATAAACTTTGGGAACAGGAAAATAATTCAGGAGCTTTGGATATTCTTGCCAGAATACAATATAGTTTTGATGTACTTTGCCATGAATTATTTTATGAACAGGATGTCATTAACGCAAACTGCCGGGAAGTAGAGGAAATGTTTGCAACTGTGCGTGATCTTCTGCAGGGTTCTTTTTCAGGTTATATGACAGGCAATGTTCTTTCACTGGGCGAATTGGTTACATCCGGGATCATTAACAATTACCTGCGTCATACCGGGACGGATTCAAATTATGTCAATGCCCTTGATCTTATTCGTTTAAATGAACAGGATGAACCTGACCCATCTGACATAGCCCGGAGAACAGAAGAAACCGGCAGTTTCATACAACCTGGTACTTATGTTACCCAGGGCTTTATTTGCAGAGATTATCATGGCAGGGTTTCTAACCTGAAAAGAGGTGGAAGCGATTATACGGCCACTTTGCTGGGCGCCGTTCTCAATGCATCTCTCATAGAAATATGGACCGATATCGATGGGCTTCACAATAATGACCCGCGATATGTGGAAGATACAATGCCCATCCGTGAATTGTCTTTTGCAGAAGCCGCCGAGCTGGCCTACTTTGGTGCCAAAATACTGCACCCATCATGCGTGTGGCCTGCTCGTGAACATAATATTCCCATCCAGTTGAAAAATACCATGGACCCTGATGCACGGGGCACACGTATTCAGTCCAGACTGATTTCCGGGGGTATCAAAGCCATCGCCGCAAAGGATAATATTACTGTATTGCGTATCACTTCAGGACGAATGTTCAATGCCTACGGTTTCCTGCACAAGCTTTTCCAGGTATTTGATGAGTTTAAAATACCTGTTGATGTGGTTACTACCTCCGAAGTTTCAGTGTCAGTAACCATAGAAGATACCACTGCACTGGCAGGGCTGGTTTTGCGGTTGCAATCGCTGGGAAGGGTGAGTGTGGAAACCAACCGCTCCATAATTTGTGTTGTGGGAAATATTCAGGAACATCTGGCAGAAGTGATACAGGCAGTTAAACCTTTCAAAACAGATATGGTTTCTTTGGGTGCCAGTTCCAACAATATTACACTGGTTGTGCCACACGGGCAGAAAGTTGAAGCTTTGCAGGCACTGCACAATCTGGTAAATAATAATAATAATGTTAACCAACAGGAATCATGGATACAACTTCAGGCATAAAAACTCCTTACTATCTTTACGACCTTGACCTGCTCAGGCAAACACTTGACCAGGCCCGGCAGTCTGCAAACCATCATGGTTATCATATACATTATGCCATAAAGGCCAATAACAACCCCATTGTTACAGGTATTATAAATGATTACGGCTATGGTGTTGATTGTGTCAGTGGCAACGAAGTTATGGAAGCCCTGCACCGCGGATTTCCGGCAGGAAAAATCGTTTATGCCGGGGTAGGAAAGAGTGATGATGAGATCAGGCAGGCTCTTGAAAATGATATTTTCTGCTTTAATGTGGAATCGCTGGAAGAGTTGCAGGTCATTGATGAGATAGCCTCTGAAATGAATAGATCTGCAAGGATTGCCCTCAGGGTAAATCCAGGTGTTGAAGCACATACCCATAAATACATTACCACCGGGCTGGATGAGAATAAATTCGGTATTCATCCCTCGCAGTTGCAGGAAGCCCTGGATTTTTGCCGCAGTTCGCAGTGGCTGGATTTCATGGGGCTGCATTTCCATATTGGCTCACAAATCACATCCATGAAACCTTTTGCTGAGCTTTGCCGGAGAGTTAATCAGATTTGGGAAGAGTTTGATATTTCTTCTATGGGTGCTACAATTCTGAATCTTGGGGGCGGCCTGGGTGTTAACTATGAAGATCCTGATGGGGATCCTGTTCCCGATTTTCAATCCTTCTTTTCTGTGATTGCAGAAAATCTGAAAGTACCTGAACATATCCAGGTGCACTTTGAACTGGGTCGCAGCCTTGTAGCACAGTGCGGCAGCCTGATCACCCGGGTATTGTACACCAAAAAAGGTGTTGACAAAGAGTTTGTTATTACCGATGCGGGTATGACAGAACTTATGCGTCCTTCGCTTTACCAGGCAAGACACAGAATTGAAAACCTGAGTAGTTCGGGCGAGACTCAACAATATGATGTTGTAGGGCCGGTTTGCGAATCCAGCGATGTATTCGGCAAAGCCTTAGAGTTGCCCGTTACCCGCCGTGGCCACATGCTTGCCATAAAAAGTTGCGGTGCCTACGCTGAATCCATGATGCTCAGGTACAATATGAGGGCAAGGGCAAAAAGCTTTTTCAGAACTTCAGGGAAGATCACACCTGTTTCGCATTGCAAAGATGAAGAATTAATGAGTGCCGGAAAACGGAGAATAAGCAGGTTTAACTAAGTCAGGATAATTTGCTTTTATTTGTATTTGTCAGAAGCTCAAATTGAAATAAAAGAACACACCTGCGTAAATAAATGTAGCAAGCAAAATTCCCCTGCCGGTTTTATCGTACTTCAGGTTCACCATGTAATATCTGAAAGTGAAAAGGTTGCTGAAGATACCGATGAGCTGCATGGTTGATGGTTTCATCATGTATATTCCGCGAATTTCATCTACCACACCGTAGGTTCTTACAATGGTAAGAATTATTCCATACACGATCAGGGGGACCACAAGTCCCATAATAATTCCCAGGATCCAGTTATCTTTTTTAAGCATGAAATTTCCAGTCTTTTAATTTGGGAATGAGTTTATGTGCCGTGAAATCGTATTGAATGGGTACCAATGATATGTAATTATTGGCCAGTGCCCATTCATCNGTATCATCCACTTCTTCGTGCAACTGAAACTTTCCGGTGAGCCAGTAATAATCTTTGCCCCTGGGGTCCTGACGGTGGTCAAATTCTTCCACCCAATTGGCGTTGGCCTGGCGGCATATGCGAACTCCCTTTATCTCATGCTCCTTTACTGCCGGTATGTTCACATTCAGGCAATTCCCTTTTGGTAGTCCGTGTTTAAGAACGTTGCGTACAATATCCTGTACGTATTTACGCGCTGAAAGAAAGTCAGCATTCAAACGGTAGTCGAGCAATGAGAAACCAACACTTGGGATCCCTTCCATGGCACCTTCAATGGCGGCCGACATGGTGCCGCTGTAAATCACATTGATGGATGAATTACTACCATGGTTAATGCCAGATACCAGGATGTCGGGTTTGCGATGCAACACCTTGTTAACAGCAAGTTTTACACAATCTACGGGAGTTCCGCTGCAGCTATATTCATGGTGATCACCGTTTACGGCAAGTTTTTCAAGTCTCAGAGGCTGGGTAATGGTAACGGCATGGCCCATTCCACTTTGTCCTTTGTCAGGAGCTACTACTACCACTTCTCCGATTTCCAGCATAAAAGCAATAAGATTGCGGATGCCGGGAGCCATGATGCCATCATCATTGGTAACTAATATTATAGGTTTTTGCATTTTACAAATTTTTTTGGCAAAGCTATTAAGAATTAACCTTATGACAAGATTTTGACAGAGAAAAGTTTATAAACTTCAACTTAAACCCTTGTCACTCCGCCCGATACGATAAACTTCATGAAATCAGCTGAATTGGCTACCACAGGAATGACATTCTCTGCAGGTACTATAAACATATTACCTGAGAAGTTATAGGAGTGGGGCAGGTAAACAGCCACAAAATCACTGCTTATACCTATATTTTGCAAATCCCGTTCAGTAATAAATCCCAGTTTCCTTACATTGCTTTCCTTGCTCAAAATTACCATTACGGGTTCTGTAAATTTTTTCTTTTGCCCCACGAATGCTGATAACAGGTCAGAAATGGCTGTATAAAGCATTTTTACCAGGGGGACCTGATCCATGATCCTGTTAAATAAAAAAGAAAGTGGGGTTCTGATGATTAATGATCCCAGCATACCTATGAGGGTAATGGACCCTAAAATGATAAGCAGGCCAAGCCCGGGAATATTGAGAGGAATCAGTCCGTCAATAAACTCAAAGAGCTTAAAAATTACAAAAACTGTAATGGAAATGGGAGCTATAAGCAATAATCCCTGTAAAAATGAATTTACTATTTTACGAAGGGTTTTTCTGTAGATGTATTCTGATCTTTTCATAGGTTAATTTATTTTTATGATTTGCAGGTGTTAGATTTTATGCCGCCAACAAAATTAAACAAACCCCTTGAACGGTTGTTTGCATAATTGAATAAAAAGTATGTAAACAGGGCTTAACTATTTTTAACGCGCGACATAATGTCATGAAATCTTCCTGTGGTCTGCTTTTTGACTAATTTTGCTTCGATTTTCAAAACTGAAACTAAATTTATAAGATATGATATTCGACACTAATATTCTGATTATTTTCGGAGTTTTTATGCTCCTGAGCTGGCTGGTTGGTAACCGGCTAAAATCAAAGTTCGCTAAATATTCGCGTATGGGTTTGCGTTCCGGCTTATCGGGTCGTGAGATTGCCGAAAAGATGCTTCGCGATAGCGGAGTAAGTGGGGTAAGGGTAATTTCCACTCCGGGAAAACTCACCGACCATTACAATCCGCTTGACAAAACCGTAAATCTGAGTCCTGAAGTTTACAACGGACGCAGTATCTCTGCCGCTGCAGTGGCAGCTCACGAATGTGGTCATGCTGTACAGCATGCTCAAGCTTATTCGTTCCTGAAAATGCGCTCTGCACTGGTACCGGTTATCAGTGTCAGTTCACGTTACATGCAGTGGGTATTGCTTATCGGTATTCTTACCGTGCAGGCATTCCCCGGAATTTTACTTGCCGGTATTATCATGTTTGCCATGACAACTCTGTTCAGCTTTGTTACCTTACCGGTTGAATTTGATGCTACTAAAAGAGCACTGGTCTGGCTCAGAGATACCGGCCTAACCGTTGGCGAAGAACACAGCAACGCCAAAGACGCTCTCAAGTGGGCAGCCTTGACTTATGTAGTTGCAGCTCTTGCATCACTGGCAACCCTTATGTATTACATTATGCTGTTTCTGGGCAGCAGGAGATAAGCAATTTAATTGCTGAGAAAACAATTTGATTACTCATCCGGGTAGCAAGGTATGCTACCCTTTTTTTATGGCTTTTTCAATGCACTTCCAAAGGTTTTCGGCGGTTTGATCCCAGGAGAAAAGCTTCTTTCTGTCCTCTGCTTTTTTCAGCAATTCTGCCCTTTTTTCAGTGTTTGTGCTCATGGTTAGCATGGCCCGGGTTATTGAATCCACCGAGAAGGGGTCGGCCAGCAGAGCTGCATCACCGGCGACTTCGGGCATGGATGTAACATTGGATGTTATTACTGCTGCACCCGAGTTAAAGGCTTCCAGTATGGGAATTCCAAAGCCTTCAAAATAGGGTACAAACAATAAAGCCAGTGAAGCTGCATACAATTGATTGAGTTCTTCAACTCCCAGTCTTCCCAGAAAAATCACATCATTCTTGTACTGAAGTTTTTCCCATGATTCATTGATCTTCGGGGTCCACCATTTTTTCTCACCCACAATAAGCAGTTTTGTATTTTCTGTATCCTGCTTTTTGAAATCATTAAAGGCTTCAAACATCCTTGAAATGTTCTTGCGGGGTATCAAAGCACCTACATATAAAAAGTATGGAAAACCACCGGAGTATTTTTTCAGGGTGCTTTCTTTTTCTCCAGGGCTGGTGAGTTTATAGTCCTCATTGCATCCGTTGTGGGTTACGTCAATTTTGGCAGGTGGTATTCCCCATGTTTTAACAAGATCATTTTTCGAATAATGACTTACAGTCGCAATGCGGGTGGCCTTGTGCGCATATTTCCGGAACAGAATGTTGTAATATTTGCGTGTGAGAAAGGGGATGTCCTCCGGGAAATGCACAAAATTAAGGTCGTGTATCACCTGCACACATGGCACCGGTGAATTGAGGGTCATCCAGCCATCGGGAGTTACAAAAACATCGGGTTTGATTTTTCTTAGCAGAAAAGGCAGAAATATTTCAAACCGCACAAACCAGAGCAAAGGATGCCTTGCCGGTGGTGGTAATATAACGATACGGGTATTTTTGGGAAACTTAAGCTCTGCAGGAGGCTTCCGGTCGAAGATCAGAATAAACTCATGCTCAGGATGTCCGGCAGTGAGGCGTTGCACATTCTCAAAAGTAAACCAGCCGATGCCATCCAGTTTCCCGGGTATAAGCAAATGGGTATTTATGGCTATCTTCATCTCACCTGTTTAGCTGATTTTATCCGGCAAATGTAATATCATTGTATTGGATTATCCAGAGGAATATGATCTTTTATGAAGTCTTTCAGATTGCGGTAAAGGGCTGCAACAGGCAAGCCCACCACATTGTGCCAGGAGCCTTCAATCCGATCCACACCTGTTAACCCTATCCACTCCTGTATACCATAGGCACCTGCTTTATCAAAAGGTTTGAAATTGCTGATGTAAAAGTCAATTTCTTCGGGACTTAAAGAAGCAAACGTCACCTGTGTATTTTCATAAAAATCCACCTGTTTTTTCCGTGAGGTCAGGCAAACTCCGGTTATGACCTGGTGGGTTGTGCCTGATAGCAACGTCAGCATTTGCCGGGCCTGCATAACGTTGCCGGCTTTGTTCAGAATTTGTTTATCCTTAACTACAATGGTATCGGCAGTTATGACAATACTTTTATCCGATATCTGAGCTTTAAAAGGTTCTGCTTTCTGTCTGCAAAGGTGCAGTGCTATGTCATGGGGTGGCAGTTCTGCCGGAAATTTTTCATGACAGGGAATGGCCCAAACCCGGAAAGGGATCCCGGCATCCTTTAGTAATTCCCTGCGCCGGGGTGACTGCGATGCAAGAATAAGATCAATACTTTTGAGCTGCTCGAAAAACTTCATGAATTCAAAAAAATGGATTATAGCGGAGGCAAAGATAAATGCTTTGCCTTTGCCTTCCAAACTATTTATTCCAGTGGAAATCCGCCTTGCAGATAAAAAGAAAAAATAAACATGGAAAAAATTCCTGCAAGCATAACCAGTTTTGAAAAAATACTGAGATTCCTGTAATCTGCTTTTTCCTTGGCGGTCATGATTTTATTTATCATGATGATGAAGGGTATCTGCACTGCCAGCAGAATATAGGCAAACAGGAAATCGAAGTCGCGCATAAGAATAAATATCTGGAACCAGCCAATAAGAATAATGATGGTTATGGTAAGAAAGATGAGCAGTCTTTTTGCAGAATGTACTCCTGCCGCAACAGGTATGGTTTTGCAGCCGGTTTTGGCATCTCCTTTAATGTCTTCAATATCTTTGATGATTTCGCGCAAGAGTGTGGTGAGAAAAGCAAAGAGGGCATAAACCCTGGAGAAATAGGAGATATTCAGGAAATCCACATCCCTGATACCCTGGGCAGCAAGGGCATGTGACTCAAAAACCCATACAATGGCCACCACAAAGCCTGCAAGCACAGCTACTATGATATTTCCCATCAGGAATTTTCTTTTGTACCTGATGCTGTAAAGCCAGAGCAGGGTAGGAACGATGAGAAATACAAACACCAATGGCCAGTATTGGACCCTGAAAGCCATATATGCACCCAGTAAAACGGCAATAATATTGAATAGCGAATGGTAAAAAATGGCAGAACGCCGCGAAATTTTCCTGCCCAGGATGATCCTGCCGGGTTTGTTGATGCGGTCAGTCCGCAGGTCAAAATAATCATTGATGGCATAACCGGCAGCAGTTATCAGCAGGGTTGCCAGTACGATCAGAAAAAATTCGGCATGCGACAAAGCGAGCTCAAGTTCTTTACTCTGCAAAAGGGGCTGAATAATAGCATACCTGAACAGATACTGAATGGCCGCTACCATCAGCAGGTTGGGCCAGCGAAACAATTTCAGGTATGCCACCATACGATTTTATTTAGGGATTTATGTATTCCTTTCTAAATTACCAGTGAAATCCATCTTCATCAAACCATTTATCCTGTACTTTCATAACCTGCTCCAGTACATCCCTGGCACAACCTTTTCCCCCGGGAACGGGAGAGATGTATTTGCTGATGTGTTTTATTTCCTGCGCTGCATCGGCCGGACACGCAGCAACGCCCACCTCTTTCATGATCTCATAATCGGGAATGTCGTCACCCATGTACAGGATATTCTCCATTTTCAGATTATCCCTTTTTACAATTTCATGAAATACCTCCAGCTTGTTGCCAATGGCAAGATAAACCTCCTTAATACCCAGCCCTTCAAATCTTTGTCTTACTGCTTCGGAATTACCCCCGGTAATGATTATGATGCGATAACCTTTTTTTATGGCTAGCTGCAGGGCATAACCATCCTTTACATTCATGGAGCGGAGCATTTGCCCTTCGGGGGTAAGCAACACAATGCCATCGGTCATTACACCATCAACATCAAAAATAAAAGTATCAATGTTGGCGAGCAGGGCTTTGTAATTAGACATGTAGTTTCAGCTTTTCTTGTTTTTTCCTTTGCTTTCTATTATGCTTTGGGAAATAAAATTATAAATTTTTTGATAAGCGGGCAAGACAGAAAGTTTATCAAGATGTTTTTGCATGATTGCATGGTCTTCACGAACTGCCGGACCTGTTTGCACATCAGCCGGTTTATGGGTTTTTACTTTACGCAAAGTTTCTTCAAGCAACGGTTGCATAAGCTCAAATGAAATTTCTTCTTTTTGAAGTATTTCATCGGCAATGGCAAACATGTGGTTGGTGAAGTTGGATGCAAAAACTGCTGCTATATGCAGTGTTTCGCGTTGCACGGAATTAATATGCTTTACCTTGCGGGTTATTTTGCGGGCAAGTTTCATAAGTAACATACAGTGCTCATCGTCCTGTGCTTCAATGCAAAGCGGAATATTGGAGAAACTGAGTTTTACTTTTTTAGAAAAGGTTTGCAGAGGATATAAAACACCGTATCTCAGGTTCCGGCCTTTTAAAATATTCATATCAAGACTTCCTGAAGTATGCACCACAAAGGCATTCTCAATGTCAAATTCATTCAGCACTTCTTCCAGTGCATTATCTGAAACTGAAAAAATATACAAATCGGCATGGGGCAGGATCTTTTTTATATCTGTGGTGCAGTAACAGTCAAGCTTCTGGGCCAGCGCCGCAGCCGGTTTACCGGTGCGGCTGAAAACCTGCAGCACTTCAATTCCATTGGCTTTAAGTGCCATACCCAGGTGGGTTGCCACATTACCTGCCCCGATCAGTATAACTGTTTTTATTGACTTCATACAAGTTTATTCCTTCGTTTCCACCTCCTGCGAAATGCCATCCAGAAACCGGTAAGCATTACCAGGCAGCTGAACCATAACAGGTTGATATATGGGAATATAATGGTTTTGATGATGATAAAATCAGGATGTTCACGGTAAAGGTCCACAACAATGGTATAAGGCTTATCGGAAACTTCACTGAAGCGGAACCGGTAATCCAGATCGCGGATTATATCGTCATTATAAAAAAGTGATTGTCCCTGCAAAATAAACTGTGGCTTTGCCGTAAAAGTTTCACCAAAATGTGTGATTACATCAATGGTAGCCTCTACGGTAATACCCCGCCCTGTATCTGAATGGCCATCATTGGCTTCAATGGCACTCACCACCATATGATTGTTGTCAATGTGCAGGGTATCATGAAGGGTCATTTCATAAGTACCCAGCAGATCGGCCTCGTGATGATGGTGATTATGGCTGTGCTTATCAACATCGGCAAATGTTATGTAGGTAAAAATATCCTTGTTCAGATAAACCTTTGCAAAAGGATTGTAAACATTGCCCATGTTTTCATTGAGTTTGATGGATGGGGTTGACTGGAAAACCTTGTAATACTCACCATCTTTGTTTTTTCTCAGAAAATCTATTTCATAAAAAATATCTTCTCCTTCGCGGTAGTGGCCCCTGTAAGTTACATAATAGCTTCCCATGGGAAGAATTTCATCCTTGATAAGCAGCAGGTTTTCATTTTCTGCAAAGGCTTCTCCCAGGAAATATCCTGAGGTATTTTTGGAGATGGTTTCCTGTTGCGAGAACGTCATCAAAACTGCTATCAGAAAAAGTGCAATGCCCAGGTGGCTGATTATAGTAGGAGTGTTTGCCAGGACGTTTCTGAAGCGCAGCAGCATATCCATGGAAGAGAAAAAAGCAAACAAACCTGCAAAAAGAAATACAATATGCGCAA
>SL_3KL_010_SEDDRAFT_10005587_pt1 | contig 11260 bp, 13 predicted proteins | sample SodLakKL_010_SED_2_FD_10381 | JGI IMG/M metagenome (IMG submission 10381)
GAAAGCAGCCGCGGCCCCACGGGTGATATCGTCGTAAGCAGCCCCCAGCCCCCCAACTATAAAGACCAGTTCAGCCCTTTCAGAGGCCCCGGAGAGGATATCCTTAAGCTCACCCGGGTCATCCTTGGAGGTTATTATTCTCTCCGCCTGAAGCCCTATGGATGAGAGTCCCCGGCTTAAAAAAGCGCAACTTTCCGAAACCCGTCCTGAAAGAAGCTCATCTCCTACATTTATTATTTCAGACCTCATTCTTTTCATGCCTCCACCTGATCTTTGAAACCGCCACAGCAGCAAGAAGTGTTATTATTAACCAGCCGTAACCTATAAGAAGAAGCCACCTTATCGGGTACCCGCCATAGGGTGAGATAATCTCGCCATAAAGCCCGGTTATGAAAAAATAAGCTAAAATAGCCGGGGTTATGAACCCTATGGAATACTCCCACCATTTACCTGTTTTCAAAGTAGATACACTGTTTATATATTTCCTCATACGTGAAGTCTTTATCAGCCAGGCAGCTACCACGCACTCAAGGATAGCCACAACAGTCAACCCGTAATTTGTAAGGAAATGGTCAGTTATATCAAGCCAGTGAAGTCCGGCGCCGGTAGTAAAGATAATTCCTCCCAGAAATCCGGCCAAACATAAGACAGAGACGACAGACTTACGGGAATAATGAAACTTATCCATCACCGATGAGGCAAAAGCCTCTACTATTGAAATTGACGAGGAAAGTCCTGCAAAGACAAGGATCCCGAAAAAAAGAACCCCGAATATATGAGGGAAGGCCGGGATTATGGATATCGCCTGGGGATAAGCAACAAAAGCAAGCCCCACTGACTGATCCACGACCTCCCCCACACCGACACCTCTGACCCCGGCCATATATCCCAGAGTTCCGAATACTGCCAGACCGGCGATAAGAGAGAATATGCAGTTTCCGATTGAAATAACATAGGCATTTCCGGCAAGGTCAGTCTTTCTGGGGAGGTAGGACGCATAAGCTATCATTATCCCGAAACCCAGAGAAAGCGTAAAGAATATCTGAGAAAAAGCCGCCATCCAGACCCCGGTATCGCCTAAAGCGGAAAAATCAGGTCTGAGATATTGCTTCACCCCTTCAGCGGCATTAGGAAGAGTAAGGGCCCATATAGCCAGCGCTATTATCATAAGAAAGAGCGCGGGCATTAAAATTTTGGTTGCCCGCTCAATTCCCTTTTCAACCCCTGCGTAAACAATGAGCCAATTAAGGAACCAGACAAGCAGAAGCCCGGATAGTATGGGACGGCTAAACCCCGTGATATCCCCGGGTCCGGAGCTTAACTGAAGAAAATCATTAAAGAAAAAGCTGTTGGGGTCAGCGCCCCAGGCGAGATTAAAACTGTAAAACAAGTAGTTTACACACCAGGATATAACTACCGAGTAGTATACCACTATTCCGAACATCACAAAAATAACGGGCCACCACCCCAGCCACTCAAACCGTCCTGATATACTGTGAAAACTCTTGGGGGCGGATCCCCTCTCGCGGTGACCTATCCCAAACTCAAGGATCATAAGCGGAATTCCTACTATAAAAAGAGCAGCAAAGTAAGGTATGAGAAAAGCACCCCCGCCGTGCTCATAGGCCAGATACGAGAACCTCCATATATTCCCCAGTCCCACCGCAGACCCTATAGCGGCAAAAATGAAACCGGTTCTGGTTTTCCACTGAGCTCTGTGTTCCTCGCTGAAATATTCACGTTTTCTTTTAGCCATGTCGCCTCCAAGTATTCGTTAACTGACAAAAATCAACTCAGGGTAAGACCGCTGTATCTAATATATGTATTTATATATTAGGGCGGGTTCTGCTAATATCCCAGATAGTTTTTCTCAGGCGAAGCCTCTGAAGAAAACCCGTTTTATTGAACCTTACCCCGTAGACGTAAGCGCCGATCCTGCGGCTGACTCTTATAACCTCTCCCCTGATCACCTGGACTCTCCCGCCTGGAAGGGAAGTAAAACGCATGGAAACCCTCTCTCCCGCAAAAAATTTCTGATGGCTTTCAAAAGCCAGGCCGCCCACGCTTATATTTATTACAGCCGCCCGGACAGATTTATCCATATCATCCATTGATGATACGTTAAGAAGAACCAGGGTGTCTTTTCTTTCATATTTTCTGTAGTTTTTCACCCTGTTTCTTTTTTTGAAAATCATCCGAAGAAACCTTTTTTAATCCAGAAGGGCGCAGTATTCCCCGCACATGGTGCAGGCCTTATCTTCTCTTACTGGACGCTTCTTCATAGATTCAGAGACCGCCCGGGGATCAAGAGCATGCCGGAGCATTTGCTCCCAGTCAAGATTTCTTCGGGCGCGAGACATGAGATCGTCCTGGGCGCGCAACTTTGACGGGTTACGCGCTATATCCGCGCTGTGAGCCGCTATCCTGGAAGCGATAACCCCCAGCGCCACATCCTTTTCATCCGGAAGGCGAAGATGCTCCGCCGGAGTAAGATAGCATAGAAAATCCGCACCCTTCCAGGCAGCTACCGCTCCCCCGATAGCCCCTGTTATGTGGTCATAACCAGCTCCGATATCCGTTGTAAGCGGGCCCAGGACATAAAAAGGGGCTCCTTTGCATACCTCTTTCTGAATCCGAACATTCTCTTCTATCAGGTTAAGCGGAACGTGACCGGGACCTTCTATCATCACCTGCACCCCCTTTTCCCGGCACCTTTCTGCCAGCTTTCCCAGTATCCTGAGTTCCGCGTACTGCGGCGCATCCGAGGCGTCAGCAAGACAACCCGGACGCAGCCCGTCACCCAGAGAAAGCGTTACCCCGTATTCCGAAGCGATCTCAAGTATCTCATCAAACTTTTCATAAAGCGGGTTTTCCAACCCGGTCTTCTTCATCCACCTGTAAATTATCTTTCCGCCCCTTGAGACTATACCGCCAATACGGCCGGAAGACTCATACTCAGCGATAACCTCCCGGCATACACCCGAGTGAACTGTCATAAAGTCAACACCCATCTCAGCCTGTATTCTGAGAGTATCAATGAAATTTCTGTCTGTAAGATCTTCAACCTGTCCCGCATCGCAGAAAGCGCCGTAGACAGGTACGGTGCCTACGGGTACGGGGGAGTTTTCAAGCACGCCCCTTAAAATTTCCTGCCACTTTTTTCCTGCCGTAAGATCCATCACAGTATCTGCGCCGTATTCTACAGAAACTTTCAGCTTACGGAGCTCATCACCTGTACGGACCAAACCGGGAGCCCCCCCTATATTGGCATTAACTTTTACTTTAAGTCCTTCCCCTATGCCGCAGGGAGCATCAATATCTCTCCTTGCCTTATTCAAAGGAACTACTACGACACCTTTTTTTATCTTCTCTCTCAGAGTATCGGCGGTAACCCCTTCGCTTACCGCAATCTTATTAAGGGCATCTCTCATAAAACTCTCTTTCAATCTCATATAAGCTGAACCTCATTTTCTTAAACTCAGCAGAGGATTCTGAGGATATGAGCTTCCCCATCTCCTCCAGAACCCTGAGCCCCTCTTTGGCCCGGTTGAAACTTGCCCGGGGTATATCTTCAACCCGGGCGCGCTCGGGTTCCCGTATCCCGGCAAGTATATCTTCTCCTGAAGAACGCCCTTTTATTATATCCGGATACTGTTTCTCAACAAGCTTCCAGAGCCCGTGCCTTATATTCCTCAGTTTTTCAGTCAACCCCGTATCCCTGAGACAGAAACGGCTCCAGTCCTCAACAACTCTCAACCCCTCGCCAACGCGGTTTATATTGGCGTCTATAACTGCTTTTTCTCTTAGACTAATCCCCCCGGACACAAGCTCTAATCCTCTCAATTACAGCAGTCGTTGAGTACCCTTTCAGCATAGGTATCCTTACTGTCTCAACTACAGACTCCTCTCCTACTATCTCCCCTTCACCGTACTGAGCCCCTTTAACCAGAACATCCGGTTTTATTTTTTTTATGATCTCAAGAGGCGTATCTTCATCAAATATAACCACAGCATCAACCGCCGAGAGAGCCTTAAGAACTTCCGCCCGGGATTTCTCATCCTGAACAGGACGACCCGGTCCCTTGAGCCTGCGGACGGAATCATCGGAGTTAATCCCCACTACCAGAATATCTCCCAGGGCAGCAGCCTCCTTAAGAAGCCTGACGTGACCGGGATGAATGATATCAAAACACCCGTTTGTAAATACTACCTTCCGCTCCCTCCTGAGAGACTCAAAATCTTCGGGAACTCCCCTGAGGTCACTCATCCGGAAAAAAGGAGTTCTCCAGGAGAAGACAGATAATATGGATTACGGTTATGTGGGCCTCCTGTATATGAGAGGTAATATCGGAGGGAACAGCAACCATAACATCGCAGAGATCTTTCAGTAAGCCGCCTGAAGAACCGGTCAACCCCACCGTTTTTGCGCCAACCTCGCCGGCGGCAGCGGCAGCCTTGAGCACCGGATCAGAATTTCCCGAAGTGGATATGAGAACCACCGCGTCATCATCCGCAGCCAGGGCTCTTACCTGCCTGCTGAACACATGGCTGAAATCATAATCATTGGAAACGGCTGTAAGAAGCGAGGTGTTTGTTGTAAGCGCCAGCGCCGGGAGCGGAGAACGGTCTTTTCTGAACCTGCATTGAAGCTCAGTGGCAAAATGCTGCGCATCCGCAGCCGAACCTCCGCAGCCGAGAACCAGCACCCGGCCGCCGGAGTCCAGGGATTTTTTCAGAATTTCCGCCGCGTGCTCTATATCTGCGGTAATCTCCCTGAGCCCTTCAACCGCGTCGGATGCCTTTTCAAGGTATGCGGTTATCACACTGCGCATGGGTTTAAAGACTCATCTCATCCTGGATAAAATGAGTATTGAAACTGCCTTTTAAAAACTTCTTGTTCTTCAGAACTTCTATATGAAAGGGTATCGTGGTACTGACCCCTCCTATTTCAAACTCGTTTAAGGCCCGGCGCATACGGGCTATGGCCTCTTCCCGGTCGGAACCGTGAGAGATAACCTTGGCGATCATTGAGTCGTAATAAGCCGGTATCTCATACCCCGCATGAACAGCCGTATCAACCCTTATACCGGGACCTCCCGGAAGATTAAATACTGTAATGAGCCCCGCTGAAGGCATAAAGTCCCTCGTGTGATCTTCCGCGTTTATCCGGCACTCTATGGCGTGTCCGTAAGGCTCTACATGTCCCGGACTGAGCTCTTCACCGGCAGCCAGCCTTATCTGCTCCTTGACCAGATCAACTCCGGTAACCTCCTCGGAAACCGGATGCTCAACCTGGATCCGGGTATTCATTTCCATAAAATAAAAATTCTCATTTTCATCCACCAGGAACTCCACCGTTCCCACGGTAACATAGTTTATTGATTTTGCCGCCCTTATGGCAGCCTTGCCCATCCTCTTTCTCAACTTCATATTAACTGCGGGGGAAGGAGATTCCTCAATGAGTTTCTGGTGCTTACGCTGAATAGAACACTCTCTCTCCGGGAAATAATGCACGTTCCCTTTCTTATCCGCGGATATCTGGAACTCAATATGCCGGGGAGCCTTGAGGTATTTTTCAATATATATGCCGCCTTTGCTGAAAGCCTTTTTCGCCTCGTTCTGAGCCGAGACAAACCCCTTCCTCAGGGACTCCTCGTCTTCCACTATGCGCATACCTTTTCCTCCGCCCCCCGCGGCGGCCTTAAGGATAACCGGATATCCGATCTTTTTTGCTACCCTGACGGCTTTCTCAACCTTGTTCAGAATAGTCTTGCTTCCCGGTATTATGGGCACTCCTTCGCGGTCCATTATTTCCCGTGCCCGGGCTTTATCCCCCATGGAGAGGATAGCCTCCTTGGAGGGACCTATGAACTTAATGCCGCAGGTCTCGCAGATTTCGGCAAAATGAGAATTTTCAGCAAGAAACCCGTACCCGGGATGTATGGCATCAGCGCCGGAGATCTCCGCTGCGCTTATAATATTTGCCATATTAAGGTAGCTCTCAGAGGCAGGGTCAGCCCCCACGCATATACTCTCGTCGGCGTTACGGGTGGCAAACGAGTTTCCGTCAACCTGCGAGTGTATCACCACCGTCTTTATACCAAGCTCCTTGCAGGCTCTTATTATCCTAAGGGCTATCTCCCCGCGGTTTGCTATGAGTATTTTTTTAAACACTTTCTTCTATCTCAAAAAGTTCCTGTCCGTACTGCACAGAGTCGTTATTTTTTATAAGCTTAACGGCAATACGGCCGGAGACCGGAGCAAGTATCTCCTTCATTATTTTCATGGATTCAACCGCTCCCAGAACCTCTCCTTTATCAACCTTCTGCCCGGACCTCACTGATGCTTTCCTGCTGGGCGGGACCACATCCCGGTATATCCCGACCGAATGGGAATAGACTGTTACTTTTTTCTTTTCACCGCTTTCTTCAGGGCCCCGGGCCTGTTCCTTCCCGGGTTCAGCAGCAGCCGTTTCCTCTTTATTATCCGGCATCCTGACAACTAAAATATTATTGCTTCCCGAAGCGTACTCTATCTCCTGAATATCGGTATCCTTCATAGCGGAAGCAAGCTCTTTTATCTTTTTTTCAGCATCCTTAAATCTCATGAATCTGCCCTCGAAATATACTCTCCCGTCCTTGTATCTACAATCACTTTTTCCCCCTGCTCTATGAAAAGCGGAACATCCACCTCAAGACCGGTCTCAAGCTTAACCTTCTTTGTAGCACCGCTTACCGTGTTTCCTTTAACCCCCGGGGCTGCCTGGGTCACTTCCATAACAATTTTGGGAGGAAACTCCACATCAAGTATCTCGGTTCCGTACATTATGAGGTCTGCTTCGTTCCCCTCTATCAGATACTCTTTTTTATCTCCTATAAGAGTGGAATGAACGTTCAACTGGGAGAAATCACCCGTATCCATAAAAACAAAAGATTCCCCGTCTCTGTAGAGAAACTGCATTGTCTTTTTTTCAACTATAGCCTGGGTTACCTTTTCCGTGGCCCTGAAAGTTTTCTCAACTATCTGCCCAGTGCTTACATTCTTTGCCTTAACCTTCATATAGGCGCCGCCTTTGCCGGGTTTATGATGCTGAAACCAGACCACGCTGCATACCGAACCGTCCAGGAGAAGGTAGATCTTGTTGCTTATTTTATTTACGGGGATTGTCTGGTTAACTGTTCGCTCCCTTCCGAAGTTATAAGATACGTATCCTCAAGCCGCATCCCTCCTGCCCCGCGGATATATATCCCGGGCTCAACCGTAACAACCATTGATTCCTTAAGCACAGTGCGGGATTCCGGAACAAGCCGGGGCCCTTCATGAACATCAAGTCCCACCCCGTGCCCGAGCCCGTGAGTAAAATATTTCTCAAAACCGTAACGCTTAAGCACGCCCCGGACCGCGGAATCAATATCGGAACATACGGCCCCCGGACGAAGTTTTTTTTCCCCGGCAGCCTTGGCCTCGCCAAGTATTCCGAGAAGGTTTTCCGAATCAAAATTACTAACAAATTTAGACAAAATAAGCGTTCTTGTCAAGTCACTGCAGTATCCTTTGTATCTTATCCCGTAATCAATTTTCAGCCACCCGAAGCCTATTATATCGTCTGAAGGCATATGGTGGGGCCTGGCTGAGTTTTTACCGGAAGCAACCACGGGAGTAAAAGAGCATCCGGAAAACCCGTCCTGCCAGGCCTTCATCTGCAGGTACCCGGCAAGCTCCGCTTCAGTTTTCCCCATCCACCTGCCGGGTTCCACAGATTCAACTATCTCCGCAGCCTTCCGGCAGGCCCGCCTTATCAGCTCAATCTCACCGGGCTCTTTTACGGACCGCATCTCCGAAACAAACCCGGCCTGTTCGCCTCCCAGGGAAGTTAATTTACTGAAATTCTCGCAGGAAAGAAGCTCGGCTTCAAAAAAAAACCTGCGGCGGCCTATAAACTCCTTAAGCTCCTCCGGCCACCCCCCCTTGAACCTGCGGCACTCCACAGCTTCTGAAGATGTTTCAAGGGCCTGAGTAAAGTTTACAGGAGGGCTGAAAAGGATACTTCTCTCTGAATCCACAAAAAGGACCCCGCCGCTCTGGGAGGCGGTCAGGTAGTATATGGAAGAGCTGTCAAGTATTACACCGGCCTCAAACCCCCCGGCGGAGGCCCTTTTTATCAGTCTATCTATCCTTGCTTTTTCATTCACCTGCCGCCGCCTCAAGCGCCATAATATAACTCTTTGAACCGAAGCCGCATATAACTCCTTCAGCCGCGGGGGCCGTCACCGAACGTCGCCTCGCCTCGTCCCGGCCCAGAATATTGCTCATATGCACTTCTATAACCCTGCCCCGGAAAGCCTTCAGCGCATCCAGGAGGGATATACTGGTATGGGTAAGTCCGGCCGGGTTTATTATTATCGTTCCGGCATCAGAAGATGATATGCGGTCTATTATAGCTCCTTCGTGGTTTGACTGGAAAAACTCCGCCGCCACATTGAGTTCTCCGGCTTTTTCACGTATTCGGCTGTTTATATCATCCAGTGTCTCAGTCCCGTATATCTCAGGTTCGCGGGTTCCCAGCGTATCCATATTAGGCCCGTGAATCACAAGTATTTTAGCGCTCATTTTTGCCGCCTCCCTTCAGAAAAGCGTTCAGCAGGTCCACGGGGACAGGAAATATGGTTGTTGAATTATTCTCCATTGCTATCTCCGTGAGAGTCCTTAAAAACCTCAGCTGTATGCCTACAGGATTTTTTGACAGAACTTCCGCGGCCGCTGCAAGCTTCTCCGAAGCCTGGAACTCTCCTTCGGCGTTTATGATCTTGGCCCTCCTGTCTCGCTCAGCCTCCGCCTGCGCGGCTATCGCCCGCTGCATCTGCTCAGGTATCTGAACATCCTTTATCTCCACCATACTCACCTTTATACCCCAGGGGTCGGTAGCCTTGTCTATTATACTCTGCAGTTTGCTGTTAAGTTTCTCCCTCTCAGAAAGGACTTCGTCAAGCTCAGCCTCCCCCACTACGCTTCGCAAGGTCGTCTGCGAAACCTGGGAAGTTGCCATAACGTAATTCTGAACCTCTACTATAGCCTTTGAAGGATCCATAACCCGGAAATAGACTACCGCGTTAACGCTTACAGGAACATTATCCCTGGTTATGACTTCCTGAACAGGCACATCAAGGACTATTGTCCTGAGCGATACCTTGATTATCTTGTCTACCATAGGAATTATAAAGAAAAGCCCCGGACCTTTCGCCCCTACCAGACGCCCCAGCCTGAAAATAACCCCTCTTTCATACTCATCCACTATCCTTACCGCTGAAACAAATATTACAACAGCTACAATTATTACAGCATACATCCGAGAACCTCCTTAATCATTCTTCTTTACTCTGACCCTGTTTCCCGAAACTTCCGTTACCGTAACCTCAGATCCTGCCGGGATGAACCCGGAGTCGCTTACAGCTGCCCATATCTCTCCGCGCACAAAAACCTCACCTGACGGCTCCAGAGGAGTTCTTGTCTCCCCTGAAAGTCCCACCATACCTTCGGATCCGGTACTTACTTTCTTTAGCTGCGCCCTTATCCCGGAGCCGGCCGCAAATACAAAAAAAAGAGCTGTAGAGGCGGCGGCGCCGGCTATAAGGCTCACAGAAAGATCCAGGGGAAACTCTTTTATATCGTAAAGAGTAAGAGAACCTATAATAAAACTTATAAGCCCGCCGGCCGTTAAGACCCCGAATGAGGGAACCCATATATCCATAACCATAAGCATAACACCCAGGATTATAAGCAGGAGACCTGCAGTATTTATGGGAATCACCTGGAAAGCCAGCATCGCAAGAAGCAGGGAAACCCCGCCCAGGGCGGCCCCGAAACCTATTCCGGGGTTTGTAACCTCATAGATAAGCCCGTATACTCCAAGCAGCATAAGGATATAGGCCAGGTTGGGATGAGCTATATGATTGAGGAACCTCCTGGAGAAACTCATAGCGTGCTCCTCTACCCCCTCCCCGAAACTTAACGTATGCTCCACCCCGTGCTTAAAGACCTTTTTCCCTTCAAGAACTTCAAGCATTCCCACAAAATCGTCCGTGAGATATTCAATCACGTTTTTCTCAAGAGCCTCGGAAGAAGCGGCGCTTATGCTCTCATATACAGCCCGTTCTGCCCAAGAAACGTTGCGGGAACTTTTCTCCGCAAGTCCCCGCATAAGAGCGGCGGCGTCCTCCGCCGCTTTCTCCTGCACAGTATCACTGTCGCCTTCGCCGTCGCCGCCGGAACCCATTCTGACAGGATGGGCGCTTCCGATACTGGTCCCCCGGGCCATAACCGCTATATCCGAAGCCATTACTATGAAGGCACCCGCAGAGGCAGCGCGCGCCCCGCTTGGCCCCACATAGACAATTACAGGGAAAGGCGCCGCCTGGATATCCCTTACTATCTGCCTCATAGAGTCCATCAACCCGCCCGGGGTATCCACTCTTATTATGACAGCCGAGACATCATCCCTGCCAAGCCCCTCCGATATATAATCGGCAACCACAGGATTCACGGGCCCGTCCAGCTCAAGAAGATATACCCTGCCGTAAGCAGAAACGGCGGTAAAAGCAAAGATAACCGGAAGAAAAAGCGCCTTAAGCTTGTTCAAGTTCCCTTATAACCTCTTTTATAAGCTTCTCTTCAACCTCCACGCCGGGGCGAACCTCACCCGGTGAAAACGGCAGCACAAACTCTATTCTGCCCCGGCGGACCTTCTTATCAAGTTTCATTATCTCAATAAGCTTCTCCGGGTCATGGTCTCCGGTTATGCCGACCGGAAGCCCAAGCCTCTCAAGAACCTCAACGACCTCTTCCGTAATTGATTTACCCCCCAGGTACTCCGATATACGGCAGGCGGCGACCATACCTATTGATACCGCCTCACCGTGAGTCAGCTTCCCGTACCCCCCGGATGTCTCAAGGGCGTGCCCGAGAGTATGGCCCAGGTTAAGAACCCTCCTTAAACCTCTCTCTTTCTCGTCTTCAACCACAACCGAGGCCTTTATCTTAACGCATTCCGAGACCGCCACCTCCATAACCGCGCTATCCCTGGATAATATGCTGTCAGCGTTATCCCGGATAAACCCTAAAAACCTCTCTCCCTGGATAAGCGCGTGCTTCACCACCTCGGCAAGCCCGCTTGCGTACTCGCGCTCCGAAAGCGTTCCCAGAAGCTCTGTATCGGTGTGAACATAAAGGGGCTGATAAAAGGTGCCCACAAGATTTTTTCCCG
>SL_3KL_010_SEDDRAFT_10005588_pt1 | contig 11254 bp, 3 predicted proteins | sample SodLakKL_010_SED_2_FD_10381 | JGI IMG/M metagenome (IMG submission 10381)
CTGATATATCCCTCCGCTGGTAAAGCTGTTCTTTATGGTACCTTCGTTGTTGCCTGCCAGGCCGCCGACATACCTGTTTCCAGTTACATCAGCATCAATAACACCGAGGTTTTTTACGGTACCACCATCTATCCATCCAAATAAGCCCTGGGTATCACTATCGGGGCGATTGATGTACAAGCCGGAAATCGTGTGTCCGTCACCGTTATATGATCCCGTAAACCCGGATGAAGACCCGGCATTAGAATTATCGGCAATCGAGCTGAAACCCTCTCCTTCATTCCAGTTTCTGGTATCACTCGCATCGATATCGGCAATCTGGATAAAGTGGTTGTCCAAATGGTTTTGGATTTCCTGGAGCTGTTCTACTGTTTGGACCTGATAGGGATCATCGGCAGTCCCCGAGCCTCCGGCAAATTGGGCGTGCGATGCAGACAGGGCAAATGCAGTAATGATAATAGTCAGTATCACTTGTTTCATGTGTTTAAAATTTTCGATTTCTAAGGTCACATAGAATGCCCATGACGTTATAATCATGCTCCTGTGTGTCCGGGACTATGCCCGGTCATGGGCATTTCATCTGTTTAAATCAATTTAGATTCATATGGACAGAATGAACTCACATGACAGGATTCAATCATGCTACTGTGTCTCAGAGGGTAGCTGTCATGTTCGTTTCATGTGTTACTCCCCCTTTTGTCGTTGAAATAATTACCGCTTGTAGATGATGCAATCTAATAATTTCAGATAATAAAGCCATCACATTTCGGCAGGTATTCGATTGATGGTCACATATATCCGTCAATTAACTATCCGGATCCAATCATCGATGGGGTAGTTTGCCGCAATGGCATTCAGCAGTTCATGCCCTTTATAGTGATAGGAGGAATGCAACCTTTTACCCCTAAAACCCTATGTTAATTATAGTAAATTTTTGCAAAACTTAATTCCGGCTTTTCGTATCATGCCTTTATACTATTTTACAACCAACGTGGGGTGAGGGTACCATGATACGAATCCATTCCGCAGTTCCAGCTCCTATCATTATATCCGTTGTGCTGGCTTTTTTGTTCATCAGTTCGACAAGACAGTATGAGGTGACCGGTATTCTGGTCGATCGGGATCAAAACCCTGTTGCCGGCTTGTCTGTAATGCTGTTCAATGACAAGGACGAACAAATTGCCTCTGATCAAACCGACAGCCAGGGGCATTTCTCACTTGTCTATCAGGTGGAGCCCACATCGGCCGATCCGTTTGGCAGCCCGGACATGCCCACGGAATTCAAACTCGGATCATCCTATCCCAATCCGTTCAACCCACAGACCACCGTACCTTTCTATGCACCCGAAAATACCCAGGCCGTTATTTCGGTTTATAATATCCTCGGCCAGCAGGTTTTGCGCACTCAGGTTGATGTAAGTGCTGGCAGCCATGAGATACAGGTCAACCTGGGCGGCAGGCTTTCCCAGGGGCAGTACATCTTGAGAGTTCAGGGGGATGGGTTCTCCCTTACGCAAAGCATGACATTCGTGAGTGCGGGAGTGAGTAGTGGAAGAATCGGGATTGTATTACGTCCTGCAACCGGACAATCCGTTGCCAATTTGTCTTCGCAGGCGCTACAGGCGGCGGAGGAAAAGGGTTACCGGTTGGTTGTGGAAGGAAGTGCTGCGTTTGAAGTAAAGGAACTTTCCATTCCGATAAATCAAAACCACGATTTGGGCGCGATAAAACTCATTCATAATGAATACCCTCTCAAGATCATTGTCGAGGGACAGGGCTCGGTCGAAGAAGAGATTCTCACGGCCAAACAGTATGAGCATGGCACAGTCGTGCGACTGACAGCGCTGCCAGAGCAAAGGTGGAGATTTTCAGGATGGAGTGGCGCCGTGGAGGATCTGGAAGAAATAATTGAAATTGAGATCACACAACCTGTTACCATTCAGGCTTCCTTTGAACTCGCTGAGGCAGATTTTACGGGAAAGATCGTTTCCAGTGAAGACGGTGAAGGCATTCCTTTAACCCAATTGCGTCTTCAACGAGACAGTCTCATCTTTGAACAGAAAACGGATGAGCACGGAGCGTTTGCATTCAGAGAGATTCCTGTAGGTGAATACGAAATTTCAATACGTTATCCTCTGGGTTATCGAGGTGTGGATGAACTTGATTCGTTGCTGCTGCTCGACCGGGATCTGTCGATGGAACTAATTGCTGAACCGGTTCGCGAGATCACCAAAATCATTTCGTCTGGACAACGTGATACACTGAGCACCGTCACGGGAGCGGTTGTTGTAATTGATTTGTCAGACTCCTCTGTGGATATAGAAGTGGAGGTGAGCCAGGTAGAGAGTCCCCGGCTTACGCAAAACAATCACGCGGTAACGGAGCCTGTAAGAGTTCGGATTGGAAATCCTGCCCATAACAAGCAACCCGGTTTACATATGCCGCCTGCCGAAAGTGATAGCATAACAATAACGCTCATACAGCAATTTACGGGCGATGACGACAGTGCCTTTTTCCTGCTGGATACCGGTTTGGAAGAAGAGGAATCTGTATCGTATGCTAATGGAGTACGGGCTATCTATACAGATCTACTCGGCAGGGTGACCGAGGTGATGAAACTTACATATAAAGTGTCTGCTCAAATCAAATCTGAACTCACTTATGCACTGGCACTTCTTGATTCTGAGTGTAGCAGTGAGGATCGTTCACTGTATGAACTATCGGAAATTCTTGATGGAGAGAAACCCCTGATATTAATACATGGATGGCAACCTTTTAAAGTTCGGTGCAGTCACTTTGCTGACTACGATCCGGTGGAGGAAGTGTTTTCGGGACTCATAAAAGAACTGAAGGATGATCCGGAAATCTCTTCTACCTACAAACTTTATATCTTCAAATATACATCCAACACTTCGGTGCTCAGTAATAGTGAGGTTTTGTGGCAACGAATGAATGAAATGGGACTGGCAGAGAAGAAACCTTTCTTAATAGGCCACAGCATGGGCGGCCTTGTTGGCAGAGGGTTGATCAATATGTATGGGGAAGATTTTGTTGATGGTTTGATTACTCTCGGTGGTCCGCATGAAGGCATTCCGTTGACAAGGACTCCAAAGTTACTAAGGAGTTGGGGTCGGCTCGCTGTATGTGCATATAGTCAATTTTTATGTACTCTAATGAGAGTTAATAGTGGAATAGTCCCGGAAACACCCGGTTTTATGGATCTTGATCCTGAAAGCCAATTAATAAAGAGTTTTAAAGCAGTAAAAGGAAGTTCCGAACACATATTTGCCCTTGCAGGGAGACTAGACTCTCGCTCTGAAACAAATAACTTCGTATATAAACAAGGATATTCAATATTGCGTTTCGGTGACTCAAGGTATAGTGAAAATGACGGAATCGTGCACGTGCAAAGTGCCATGCCATACTGGACAGGTTTGAGGGTAATTTTGGATGCACATGATCACAGTGAGGTGGCAACCGGAATTGGCTCCAATGCAAAAAATGTATTTGATGCAATAGCCCCAATTCTGAAAAAGCAGGACGAAGTCGGCGATTGGCCCCGAGATACCCAAACTGCAGTAGTGGAGGTCTTCAATCCAGCAACAGGCCGCACTTGGATGGACCGCAACCTTGGCGCTTCGCGTGCCGCGACCTCAAGCACCGATGAAGAGGCCTACGGCGACTTGTATCAGTGGGGTCGAGCAGCTGATGGTCACCAGAGGCGCAACTCTTCAACCACATCCACTTTAAGCAGTACCGACCAGCCGGGCCATGGCAGCTTTATCACAAGTAGCAGTGGTGCCAATTGGGATTGGCGCAGCCCGCAGAACGATGATCTTTGGCAGGGGGTAAACGGTATCAACAATCCCTGTCCTGTCGATTACCGATTGCCAACCGATGCGGAGTGGATTGCCGAAAGAAACAGCTGGAGCAGCAACAACGCGGCTGGGGCTTATGCCTCCCCGCTCAAACTGCCCATGGCGGGCATCCGCTACGGCAGCAGTGGTTCGCTCGGCAATGTCGGTGCCGGCGGCGGCTATTGGTCGAGTACCGTGTCCGGTTCTTACGCACGGTACCTGCTCTTCGGTAGCGGCAATGCCTTCATGTACAGCTTCCGCCGGGCGGACGGACTCTCTGTGCGCTGCCTCAAGGATGAATGACCCTTTGATTTATTGCCTGAGCGCCCCATTGCCTGGATGGCACCGTTGGGCCGCTTGCAAACTATATTTAGAGCCGATTCGGAGCTGGAGATGGAGGTGTTGAGAACCCTCAGGTCATGGCGTTTTTCAAGGCTTACTGCCAATATACCCCAAGAATCCTTACTAAGAAACGTGTGACGTTTTGTGCTATTGAAAAAAGCCCTCACGCAGCGCGACTTGAATATTGGCCATCCTGCGCATTTCAAAGTCTTCAATATCCTTATCGAAAAGCGCCTTATCCCACAGCAAAACGCGATACGGAAAAACTTCCTCACTTGACCAGCAGCAACTTTCTGGATTTGTTGAAACTGCCGGCCTGAAGCCGATACACGTACATGCCACTCGACAAGTGCGATCCGTCCAGCATAACGGTGTGCCTTCCCGCTTCAAAAACGCCCTGCTCAAGTGTGGCTACATGCTGTCCCAGGATAGTAAAGAGTTCCAAGCGTACCGAAGCCGCTTCAGGAAGCTCGAAAGCAATAGTTGTGGATGCATTGAATGGATTGGGATAGTTCTGCATTAATCCGTATTCCTGTGGCAGCTGGCGCTCTTCCTGCCGGTCCGCTTCTCCCGAAGTGGAAATTACACCTATGACGCGCAGGGAGTCATTGAATATGCCATCAAGATTGGTATCTATTAAGATTTTTATCGAATCGTGCAAAAAAAGATCCCTTCCCGTCTGAAGCAGAAGCCGCGAATTCGGGTTGATGGTCAGGCCCGGAAGATCCATCTGCAGCGCCCGATCGTCCTGCGGCAGCTGGATTACCCGCAGGTCATAGCTTTTCTCCTTTCCCATGTTGAGTATCTGGATGGAGAGATCTTCCCCAAGCGTTACATGAATGGAGTCATTCATGCTCAGATCCATTTTTTGCATGAGATACTGTCGCTCCAGTTCTGGTTCCCTCGTGAGGATCTCCAGTTCCATTTTTTTATCGGCGGCATCCGGATTGATCACCGACAGGCCGTTCTGAAAACGGATGATCTCCCGGTCTTCCAGCTCCGGTGCCAGGTTGCGGAAGGTGTAGATCCGGTTATCCCCGATCATGGATAGCTGCGAGGCTTCCTGGGCTGAATGATGCATGCTGATGCGGTAATTATCCACCGGAACAAAATAACCAAGTGGCTGTTTCGCTTCCGTTTCGGGGTTCATGGGCATGATGGGCATGCTTTGGTCCAGTGTGTGCGTGAACCCCCCGTCTGCATTGATCCCAATCTGTCCGCCCTGCATGTTTTCAATCAAAAGGCCGCTTCCCGGCGATGCGACAATGGTCATATGCGTAGGCGGCTGGCCGGATCCTGTTGTTTCCGTGGTTCGGGAGTTCAGGGGCTGACCCGGGCTGGCATCAGCCAAAAGGTCGCCTTCCTGAAGCTGCGCCGGTTTTTTCAGCAACTCTTCGAGCGCAATGAATCTCGATAACGGCGGTGAAACAAACAATCCGTTTACGGCATCCTCCACCCCAAAACGGCTGTAGGTCCATCTGTTATGCTGCAGGTCCACCTCAAGTTCCTTGACTTCCGAGGGTGTCTGGTTTTCATAGAGGTAGATCGTTGCCTTGTACCCGTCTTCGCTTCGCTTCACTTTGATGGGGAGCACCGTATGTACTTTCAGGATTTCTTCCAAAGCCCACCCGGGATGCATAACCAGCAACCCCAGATGATCCATATGGTTGTCAAGGGAGGCCTCGATTTTTTCAAGTGTGGTGACAGGCTTGTCGTTCCAAACTTTGAGGCGCTGCAGGAGCAAATCCCCCGCAACCGGTTTCAGGAACCGAAGCTGGTTGATGTTCAGCATCTCCCGAATCTGATCGTCCACAGGCACATCATAGAGATGGTGATATCCAGGAAAGGAGGCTGTGACACTGAAATAGTCGTTGAAATACATAAGGCTGGTCGTTGTAAAGCCCGAGCATGAGCCCTGCCAGCCGAAGATCTTCATAATGCCCCATATAGTCAGAGCCCAACGACGCGGTACTCCCAGTAAGTTGTAGCAGTGATGATTACCCATAGCCCGGCAGTAGAGGTCCCATTCCGGGAAGCGTTTGTCATAGGGCCAGATATGATCTCTGCTGTTAGAGAAGTGCCATGCATGTATGGGTCGACGGAAGATGTCGTAACTTCCGTCTCCATGGGCCACTCTGAGGTGCCGGGACATCCGTTCCGGGGTGTATACCGAAAACGTGCCGCTTGTGTCATGGATTTCCGGGTGGTTCCTGTCGGCTATCCACAGGCTGACGTTTTCAAGGATACTGTCACCGAATTGAATGGTATAGTGGCCGGTTTCGGCCGGTATGGAGTCGACCAGAACCTCCCATCCTGAATGGATGTCGCCATGACGTATTTCCAGCCGGACATTCTCCACTGCAGGTGCATGTGTCCACTCCACGCGAAATGTACTGCCTGTTTCCACGGCCATTCCGGCCCCGGGTGCCTTTGAAAACATGAGCATTTCGAAGCGCTCTGCGGACCTGTCGGCCCATGAGGCGAAATGGTTGGATGGAAGTCCGGCCGCCGAAATGAAATACCCGCCGATGTAGATATTGTTTTCCTGAACTGCCAGGGCGTGCACCAAACCCGGGGCGTCCCCCATCTCCAACCTTCCGGGCAGGCGGATCCAGCGTCCATTTTGCCAGCGTGCTATTTCACCTTGTGAAAGCATGCCACCTGCATAAAGAGAGCCTTGTTTCCAGGTCAATGCAAAGACGAGGCCGTCCAGCCCGCCATGCATGTCATGCCACTGCTCGCCGTCCCATGCTGCGATATAGGAAACGGCCTTGTTCCCGGCTGCGGAAAATGCGCCGCCTGCGAAAATGGTGCCGTTTCCGTTTGATGCCAGCGATGTCACCGTGCTGTTGGTGCCTCCGCCTGTACTATGCCATTTATTTCCATCCCAACGGGCTATGAAGTTCACTGTTTCTCCCCCGGCTTGCTGAAACAGGCCGCCGGCATAAATCTGATCGCCAGCGGCTTCCAGTGCCAGGACCCTGTTGTTCATACCATTGCCCGGTGAGTGCCAGGAATTTCCGTCCCACATGGCTATAAAGTTTACGGAAACGGTGGATCCGTCGGCATTGGTTGCCTGCGTGAATTCTCCTCCTGCGTAGATCATGCCGTCATCCCCAACAGCAATAGCGTTCACCTTGCCGTTCAGCCCTCGTCCGAAGCCATGCCAGTTCATTCCATCCCACATGGCAATTCGATTGACCTCCAGATCGCCGGCAAACCGGAATTCGCCCCCCGCATAAACCTTACCCTCGTGAACAGTGATGGTTTCAACGGAGTTGGAAAGCCCTCTTCCGACCTGCCGCCATGCTGAGCCATCCCAGCGGGCGATATAACTTATGCGTGCCGTACCGGCATGTTTGAAAGCGCCGCCGACGTAGATACCGTGCTCTGTAGCACCCACGGCGAGGGCATAATTGCCCAGGCCCATCTGGGAACCATCCCCCAAAGGATGCCAAAAGAAGCCATCCCATCGGGCGACATTGCTCGCAGCAACTTCCCCGGCCACCCCGAAATAACCGGCCGCATAGAGTTGCCCGCCCGAAACGGTCAGATCCTGAATGGATGCCAGGCCCAGGGTGCCGCTTTCCATGCCCTCCAACATGCCATACCAGCGGCTGCCATCCCAGCGGACTATCTGATTGGCTTGAAACCCGTAGATCTCGCCGATCAAACTTCCTCCGAAATAGACAAAGTTTTCATCCACTGCTATGGCATTGATGGTCGGACCGATGAAACCGATTCCCTGATCCAGCGGATGCCACTGTTGACCGTCAAACCGTGCGACATTCGGGGTGAAAATGCCACCGATCATCATAAACAAACCGCCAACGTACAGATCTCCGTCATGTCCGAAAGCCATGGCGTTGACCACGGCGTTGGTTCCGGCATCCACTGGAAGAGGCGACCAGTTACGGCCGTCCCAGCGGGCAATGGAACCTGCGGTGGCGTCACCGGCCCGTTGAAAATTTCCGCCGGCATAGAGGATACCGTCCTTGCCGGCAAGCGTTTTGACTGGCCTGTCGGTTCCGGTCTGCAGGGGAAACCAGTCTCCATTGTGCCATCCGGCAATGTGGTTTACTTCCATTGTGGATCCGTCGGGACGCCGTACACTGGAAAAGGTACCGGCCACGTAGACGGTGTCGTCCATGACCAGGATATCGCTCACGCTTTGATTTGGTCCGTTTTTGTTGTGATCAGGATGACCCATGGGATACCACCACGTACCGTCCCACATAGCCATGTTATGGGCATTTATCGAGACTTCCTCATTCTGCCAGGCACGCGAAAAAAAACCTCCTGCATAAAGATTGCCCTCATTGTCCACTTCAAGTGCATAGACACGGCCCTGGATCCCCCCTCCAAGCGGGTGATAGTTCTGCCCGTCCCAGCGGACTATGTTCCTGACCGGGATATAACCCGTCCCGTCGTTCACATGGCTGAATTCTCCGCCAATATAGACGTTACCCTGATCGTCGGCTGCAACCGCATGCACAAGGCCGAATATTCCCGGATGTCCGAAGCGGTCTTCCCAGTCTTCCTCCCCCGGGCGATGCTGACCGTACAATGGAGCGCTCAGCATGATTATGATCGTTGTGAACAGCAGGATTTGAAACCCGGAATGACAGTGATGCTCTCTCATAATCCCTCCGTATTATGATATGAACTCCAAAAAACCGGCTGCTTCCCCCTATAAAAAAACGGCTACCTGTAAAGGTATGCTGCACAAAGCCCTGGAATCAGGCTGTCCTAAATATATCCTCTAATAAATATCCGAAGAAAAAAAATAAAAACAAGATGTTTTTCAGGGTTCACTACAGTTCCTTTACTATCATGAAAAATTTCCTGATAATAAAATAGGCCGTTCGATAACGGAGGTGTGCTATGAGCAGGAGGAGAAATCCAAAGAAACAGCCCGGATGCCTTGCTTACGTGATTGCTACCATCGTAGTGCTAACACAGGTAATGCTTGGCTGCTGATGTCACGCATCTTCCATATCCACCCGGCCACACTCCCCGCTCACGTCCCGCAAAAGGTCTGATACCCGCCGTCGCCATCGGGCGGAGGCGCCTGCCAGCGCGCCGGCTCCTCGCTGCACTCCCAGGGGTTGCGCAGCACCGCCAGAAGCGCATCAAACGAATCCATGCGGTTGTGCTGAACCGCCTCCTCCAGCGCATTTTCCACCAGATGGTTTCTCGGGATCACGGCCGGATTCGCCGCCCGCATCCTTGCCACCGCCTCTTCAAACGGAATACCCGCATCACGCAGCCTGGCCTGCCATTGCTCCCTGATGCCGCCGAACCTCTCAAGCGCATCCTGCGGGGAACCCGCCGTAAGGAGCAGGGCCTCATCCACCAGATCCCCCTGCAAGGCAAGAAAACTGTTGGTGTAATCGACGCGTATCTCCTTAAGCTGCTCCAGCAGCCCGTCCACCCACGGGCGGTCCGATGCGGCCAGTTCAGGAAATCCGAGTTTGCGGGCCATCATCTCCATCCGGCGGGACTCGAACATCCCCGTAAAACGGTGCAGCAGGTCGTTGGCCTTGTCGATGGCCGCCTTCTCATCCGCATCGATGGCCGGCAGCAGCGCCTCGGCAAGCCGGCTCAGGTTCCAGTGGGCAACCTGCGGCTGATTCCCGAAAGCGTAACGCCCGTGGTCGTCAATGGAACTGAATACGGTGCCGGGATCGTAGGCGTTAATGAACGCGCACGGACCGTAATCAAACGTCTCGCCGGCAAGCGACATGTTGTCGGTGTTCATCACGCCGTGGATAAACCCGACCTGCATCCACTGCGCCACCAGTGCGGCCTGCCGCTCCATCACCCGCACCAGCAGATCGACCGCCGGGGTTTCGGAATCGGCCAGATCGGGGTCGTGGCGGAGGATCGTGTACCGGATCAGCTCGTCGAACTGCTCCGTCGGAAGCGCAAGCCGCGCATACTGAAACGTGCCCACCCGGATGTGGCTGGATGAGACCCGCGTCAGCACCGCGCCTACGTGGATCACTTCGCGGAACACCTGCTCGCCGGTCCGCACCACCGCCAGGCTTCGGGACGAGGGGATCCCCAACGCATGAATCGCCTCGCTGATCAGATACTCCCGCAGCATCGAGTACAGCGTGGCCCGGCCATCCCCTCTGCGCGAGTAGGGCGTGCGCCCCGATCCCTTGAACTGGATATCATATCGGCTTCCGTCCGGGGCAACCTGCTCTCCCAGCACAATCGCCCGACCGTCCCCAAGCATCGTAAAATGGCCGAACTGATGCCCTGCATAGGCCTGCGCAATGGGCTCGGAGCCCGGGGGAAGCCGGTTGCCCGACAGCAGCAGCGCCGCATCAAGCGTATCATCCGGTTTTCGGGTGGATGCGTCCGGCGGCCTCGCAGGGTTGTCATCCTGGTTTCGGGTGGATGCGTCCGGTGGCCTCGCGGCACCTGGAGTTTCACCCGGCGAAGATGGCGATGCCTGCTTACGGCTGGCGGATGCACCATGAGCGCCGGAATCGCCAGCTTCACCAAGTATAAGCCCAAGTTTCTCCGCGAGCGGTTCGTTGAAAAGCACCAGTGCGGGCTCGGCAACCGGCACGGGGTGTACCCTGCTCGCCAGCCGTTCATCCAGCCGTGCGTAACTGTTGTCGAAATTCCATCCGGTGAGTGTCTTTGCTGCCTTTTTTTGCATGTTTACGAGTTTTTGATCATCCTCGTAAGTAAACAGGCAGCGCCGCTTATCAATTCCCGGCCGGTTATGTCACGAATTCCTGTAAATCACCCGGTTGCTCATCCGGTAATCATCCGGTGAAACGCCCGGTAAAACATCCGCAAAATCAATCGATTTCGTAGACCAGCGTCACGCTGTCGCTTGCACTGACGTCATCAGGCTCGATGTCAACATCGTAATCCGGTGTCGAAAGACTCTTGCTCATCATGCTTGCCTCTCTGTCATAAATATGGACCTCGGCCCTTCCGTAATCTATCTGTATCAGTTTCCCCAGCTTTACTCCCGCTGCCGATGCAAGCGTCCCGGCATTCTCTTTCGCTTTCTGCACCGCATTCGCCAG
>SL_3KL_010_SEDDRAFT_10005590_pt1 | contig 11252 bp, 12 predicted proteins | sample SodLakKL_010_SED_2_FD_10381 | JGI IMG/M metagenome (IMG submission 10381)
AAACCATTCCTTGCCGAGGCCGGCTTCCGCAATCGCCCGGAAAAGTGCCTTCGCGCGCTCGATATGGTCAGGATGAGTCCCGATGATATTGTCATCAACAAAAAGGACTCTCTTCTCGGGGATGGCCCTTAATTCCCGGACAACATCCTGAACGGGCCTCTGCCGGTAACGCGCCCCGTTAAAAGAGGTAACGCTGCAGAAGCTGCAGTTGAGCGGGCACCCCCGGGTTGTCTGGATTGCCCCGAAAGCATACTTATCGGGAAGAAGATCATGCCGGGCCGCGTGCATATTGACTGTATCGGCAAAACCCCCGTCATACCTGCGTTTCAATTTCCCTCTTTTTGCGTCCTGCAGCACTCTGCCCCAGATGTTCTCCCCTTCACCTGTGACAACGGAATCAACCCGCTCCATTGCTTCATCCAGCCGCATTGTGGCATGAATGCCTCCCATTACCACCGGAACGCCTTTGCCCCTGAAGTACGCGGCACATTCATAGGCGCGGTTTGCCTGCGAGGTGAAAGCAGTTATACCCACAAGGTCCGGAAGCGGCATCGAAGTATAATCGGGGATGCCGAGATTCTCGTCAAAAATTTTTACATCCCATTCCGGCGGAGTGCTACCAGCAAGCACCATAAGGCTAAGCGGTTTCCAAACACGGAAACGGTTCCAGCGGCTATGCTTGATTTTGAGTATGCTGACAGCAGGATTAGACGGGTTTATCAGATATAGGAGCATATTGAAACTTTCTGTGTTTTTAGTTTTTTAAGCGTTTTCTTCGGCCTTGCCGTGCTTTTTCTTAAGAATCTTTTTTATCCTTAAGCTGTCTTTCAACCACATCTGTTTTTCATGGGACGCGTTGAGGCCCTTTATGAGCGAAAATATCATAAGCGTAAGTATGACGGCCAGGGGAAGCCCCACAGCAGTTACAGCCGTTCTAAGGACGTCGATGACCCTGTCCCCCCCGATAAGGAGGAGGGTGGCCGCGAGAAGGCCCTCTATGGCCGCCCAGAACACTCTCTGCTTAGCGGGAGAGCCTATTGTTCCGCCGGAGGAGATTTTGTCAACCACCAGAGAACCCGAATCGGAGGAGGTTATAAAGTAGTTTATTACAAGGGCGGTGGCTACTATATATATAAGGACGCGAATCAGGTTTGCTCCGAAAGGCATATTCAATAAACTGATCAATTCAAAAAGGGCTACCGGCAGGTTGTCCTCTACCACGCTGAAAAGAGCCCCTTCAGAAATCCGGTCGATGTTAATCGCGGCTCCTCCGAACACCGAAAGCCAGAAAAAGGATAAAAGGGAAGGGACTATTAAAACTCCCGTTATTAACTCCCTCACCGTGCGCCCCTTGGAAATCCTAGCAATGAACATGCCTACGAAAGGACTCCAGGCTATCCACCATGCCAGGAAGGGTATCGTCCATGTGCCCTGCCATCCTTCTCCGTCCACGCTCAAATAGGAAGAATATTGAATCAGGGAATTGAAATACAGCCCGAGGGAGTTGGAGAACAGCCTTAGAATATAGGCAGTCGGGCCGAGGATAAAAACAATCAGCATGAAGATAAGCGCCAGGCGCATGTTTAAAGTGGCGAAGAACCTGATTCCTTTATGCAGGCCCTTGACTATGGAAGCCACCGCTATAAGCGTGATGAGAATGATTAAAATTACCTGCGTCCAGACATTTATGCCTATGCCGAGCAGGTACTCAAGTCCGCTGTTAATCTGCTGCACTCCCAGGGCCAGTGAAGTCGCCAGGCCGAACAGCACCGATAAAACGGCGAAGGTATCTATGATATCGCCTGTCTTTCCGTAGACTTTGTCCTTGAAAAGAAAGTAGAAGACCGAACGCAGCGAAAGCGGCATCTTCCGGTTATATGCGAAAAAAGCTAAAGCCAGGGCCATGAGGGCGTATATGCCCCACGGGTGCAGCCCCCAGTGGAAGAACGTGGTCGCCATCGCCGTAAAAGAAGCGTCCGGGTGCCCGAAAATGGGCGGCGCATTATGGAAATGGCTCAGGGGTTCGCCCACCGCCCAGAACATAAGCCCTATTCCCATTCCGGCTGATATCAGCATGGAATACCAGGAGAAGTTCGTGAACTCTTTTTCGCAGTGGGCGCCGCCGATGCGCACCCGCCCAAGTTTTGAAAAAGCCAGGTACAGGCAGGTGAGCACGATAAAATTGCTTGAGAGGATAAAAACCCAGTCAAGATTTGCTGTGATGAATTCCTGGACGGCCAGGGAGAGGGCGAAGGCCCTTTCAAGGTTTGAAACGGCGTACAAGCAGAAAAGTATGATGACAATCCCGCTGGACAGCGAGACGAACAGGTTAAGGTCAAAGCCGTATTTTTTAAAGTTTCTCGCGGAAATCTGCCCCCGGGGTTCTCCGCCGCGGTTGTTTTCATGACCGGGCACGGCCTTCACTCCTTCTTGTCCGCTTTTTGAATTTACTTTGCGCGGCAAAAAATATCTTCCACGCGCCGCGAGTTTTATGTTGCCATGCTGATTCTTTGCTTATATCATGTCCTTAACAATGATAAAGCTTATGTCGGCATATTTCAAGAAAGAAATCGGGAAGAGAGAATAATCGGCGCAATTCGGAAAAATGAAAGCGCGAAAGGAGTCCCCGCATGGAAGAGAAAAAAAGAAAGCCCCTGACCCAGGAAGAGCGGAATGAGCTCCGGATGACGGCGGAGAATATTATCGCGGTACAGACTGCCCGGCAAATCCTGGAAGCCGGCCCGGTTGAAGAAATGGGTGCGGAGGAGAAAAAAGAATTTGTGAGGATGAATAAAATTGTCAACTTTGCCGCCGACCTCTTTGAAAACCCCCATCTTGCCGGGGAGGACTCCGAACTCGGCGCGGCGGCTGAAAGCTGGAATGCCTTCCTTCATTTATTCATGAGGTCAATTCTGTATGAGTGCGAGAACGTCAAAAAGAAGATAGAAAACGTCTATAACGAGATGAAAGAAGAAGCGGAATCAGCCGGCGGAGAAGATAACTGAGATGCCCGTTCATATTCTAAGTCGGCTTTCAGCCGTAGCAAAAAAGGTCCGAAGATATACAAAGAGGAGCGGCAAGAGGCGGGTAGCGGTTATGTGAGAAGGAGGAGGGATTAATGTCTGATAAAGGAACAAACTTGATAATCCGGGGGGTCCCGATCTCGCCGGGGTTGGCGGAGGGGATTATCCATGTACACCGTGTCCCCTTAGGCCCCATAGACGCCCCGGAGCATATAAATCAACACGAGGTCGACGAAGAAGTTTCACGTCTGGATGCCGCTACGTCGAGGACCTCGAATGACCTCTTTGCCCTGGTAGCGCGGGTAGAAAAGGAAATCGATTCTAGGCTTGCTACAGTCTTCGAAGCTCATAAAATCATGTTGCATGATTCTTCCCTGCAGGAGGAATTAAAAAGGGAGATCAGTGAAAACCTGCTAAGCGCGAGCGCCGCAGTAAAAACGGTGCTGCTGCGCTGGGAGAAGAAGTTTCTTCTAATGGAGTCACAGGTATTCAGGAGCAGGGGCGACGACATTCGGGAGATCTCAATCCGCCTGTCCAATGCCCTTGCGGGGATTACGCTCCACGCGTTGGATGAAATCCCTCGCGGCTGCGTCCTCGCGATCCCGCGTCTGCTGCCATCCGACACAGTCTTTCTCGCCGACCGATCCACATCGGCGGTTCTTTTGGAGTACGGCAGCAAAGGCTCTCATGCCGCTTTGTTTGCCCGCGAAATGGGTCTGCCATGCATCTCGGGGCTGCATGGTCTGCTGACCGCGGTGTCCGATGGCGCATCGGCCCTGGTGGATGCGGACATAGGGACCGTCACAATCCATCCCCGGAAGGGACAGAAAGCCGTATTCCGGGAAAAGAGCCGCGATAGAAAGCGCACTTACCATTTGCAGCTGGAGCATGCTCAAAACCCTGCTGTCACAAAGGACGGCGTCAGGATTTCCGTCCTGTCCAACGTGGGATGCAGTGATGATACAGAAAGGGCCATGTTGAACGGTGCGGAGGGAATCGGGTTGTATCGTGTGGAGCAGATATACCTTGGACGCGTCGCGCCGCCCGGCATCGATGAACTCCTCGAGGAGATGCGCCGGACGCTGGAAGCAGCCAAGGGCCGTACCGTCTGCGTGCGCTTTCTGGATATCGGTGCCGACAAGCCCCTGCCCTTTATGAGGTTCTTAGCCGAGACAAATCCCTCGCTGGGGCGTCGAGGCATCCGCTTTCTTCGCGAGTATCCCAATCTTCTGGAGACGCACCTGCGGGCCGTGCTGAAACTTGCCGGGGAATTCGACGTTCGCCTTCTGGTTCCCATGGTTACGCTGCCAGATGATGTCTCGGCGGTGAAAGAATGCATCTCACAACTTGTTTCGGAAACGCAGTCCTCTCCCATCCCCAAGCTGGGAGCCATGATAGAGACTCCGGCCGCGGCTCTTTCGGCGCGAGAGATAGCCGGGCAGGTTGACTTCCTGTCCTTCGGCACAAACGACCTGACGCAATATGCGTTTGCTGCTGACCGGGAAAATGCGGCTGTTGAGCGGTACTTCAACGATTCTTCGGATGTCATATTCAGACTGTTGCAAATGACACATGACGACGTACCTGATATGCCCCTTTCCGTGTGCGGCGAGCTTGCGGGGCGGCCAACGCACGTTGAAAGGCTTCTACGGTGCGGGATAAGAACGTTAAGCGTCGCTCCGCCATTGGTTCCGGTAATCAAGGAAGCAATACGCAATTCCTCCTGTACATGAGCGAGCACATCCCTTGAAAATGTACCCCCGATCGTCCCCTGCAACCCTAGGGTGAGTATCCTCATGGTCAGGGAGAGCCGTTGGAACCGTTACCAGGCGTGGATGAGAACCTCGGTGTACCGGACTATTGAAGTAAAATAAAGCGGTTTGGAGTTTAAAGGTTGCATTTTTAATCTTCTCCTTTTTCTGGTAGATAAACCTTATAGGTTGTCTTCATCTATTCGCGGTCATATGCCGCCAGAGAACGAGTACACGGGGGCCGGGCTTTCTTCACGTTATCGCGGTCGAAAATCCCTGCCGCCAAAGGCAGACAAAGTCACCGGCCTCCCGTTCTTACCTACCAGGTTAACGGCCAGCTTCAGCCATGGAAGCTGTTTGTTTATAAGACGCATCGCAATCCATAAAAGAGTCAATAAGCGCAGTTGAAGCAATGTGCAAAAAAATTTCCAGTGATGACAGCGCTACTCTTATTAATTGAAAAAAGCGGGAAGGTTCAATTACATTCTGCTCTCAAAGATGCTTTTTCGAAATTATTCGAAATTATATGGTTATACAAGTGATTCAGATGGGATTAGACATGCATTACTAAAAGAAAATAAGTTAAATTTTGAAGATGCAAAATTTATGTTGGTCTCTTGCTCAGCATTTGTTAATTATCTTACTATTAAAGCAGATAAATCCGGGATAAAAATGTGAAAGTGGCAGGGGGAACTCTTCGGAATTTGCAGCGAACTTTTGTTTCACAATGAACCCATTGGGGGTAGGTGAGGGATTCGTGTGATAAGCGAAGGGATAGAGCCCCTTATATGGCGATGAAAACAAATTGACTGCCGACTGGAAATGTGGTTTAATCTCTTCCGACAAGGAGGTGATTTTAACATGGCTGAGAAAGTAAGGAAGTGTGGAGTGAAAAGAGAAACCGGATACCTGTATTTCATAGACAAGGACGGGGATATCTCCAGGTCAAAGATGGCCCGCGGCGGAGCGAAGAAAAAAGCAGCAAAGAAGGCTGTCGCGAAGAAGAAAGCCCCCGCTAAAGAAAGCAGCGGCTCAGAAACCCGCACGGGAGCGAAGAAGTAATGATTGCCCTTTTTATATCATGTGCTTATAATGGGGGGAGAAATTGATTCGCTCATGTGCGGAAAGAGGCATATCAATTCTCCCCCCCAGTTTATTTCTCCTAACGACAATAATATACCATCATACATATATAGGGCTGAAACGGGATAGTTTTCTATATTGTCCTCAATTTCCTTCACGTTGGCGGTATCGAGCAGGTAGAGCATTTCACCCTCCTTCGGTTACAAAGTTTAATTGAGATATTCCTGCTGACAGATATCTCTGGTCAGTGAACCTGATTTTTCCCCGTACTCTATGTTCACGCATCCTTCATATCTTATGCATCCCCGCCTTGCGGGTTTAACCGATAACGGTTTACACAAAACGAATGCCGGGGGGTTAAAATGATTTGCATAATGCAAAAAACACCCGTAATTCAGCTTTTAAAACCCCTGAAAACAGCATTGTAAAGCCTTATGCCGGAAACCTCCCTTGAATAATCTTTTACGGGGATTTCTGCGCTGGAAAAACCTGCCTCGCGGAACATCCTGAGGTAAACCTCATCCGGGACCGCGCCCGATACGCATCCGCACCAGAGCTTTTCATCTTCTTTCAGTTCATCCGGAAATTCCCTGTCGCTTGAAACATCGGCTATTACCGCCCTCCCCCCGGGTTTCAGCACCCTGAACATCTCCCGGAAAACCTTCCCCTTGTCCGGGATGAGGTTGATTACGCAGTCGCTTATAACAACATCAAAACTTTCATCTGAAAACGGCATGTCGTCCGCGTCGCCCCTGACAAATTCCAGGTTCTTTAATCCCGAGGCCCCCGCGTGTCTTTTTGCTTCGGAAACCATCTCATCGGTCATATCAAGGCCCGTGATTTCACCATGCTCCCCGACGATTCTTGCGGCCTTCAGGCAGTTGCCCCCTGCGCCCGAGCCTATATCAAGAACTTTTTCGCCGGGCTTTAACCCGGCGAATTCAACGGGGGTCCCCACTCCGAACGAGGGAATATCCGAAACGGCGCAGGAACAGGCATCGCAGCATGAAGATTTTCCCTTTATCAATTCTCCGTATTTATCTTTAACCGTCGCTTTATAATCCATCGCTCATCCTTTCTTTTTTCATCGCGGGAAACCATCTTCTTGTCTTGAGACATACCGACACAAGAAGCAGCATGACCGGCACCTCGATTAAAACCCCGACCACGGCCGACAGCGCCGCCCCGGACTGCAGCCCGAACACGGTTACGGCGGTGGCTATAGCCACCTCGAAATGGTTGCTCGCCCCTATCATTGAAGCCGGGGCGGCTTCCTCGTAGGTAAGCTTTAAAAACTTCGATGCCGCGTATCCGAGCGTGAATATAAGCACCACCTGCAGGAAAAGGGGCACCGCTATCATGCCAACGGCAAGGGGCTGTTTGATGATCACGTCCCCCTGGAGCATAAAAAGATAGACGAGCGTCGCGAGAAGGGCGAGTATCGAGATATTTCCCATGTTCTTCATGAACACGGTGGAATACCATTCTATGCCCCGTGTCTTAATCAGCCTGATGCGCGTGAAGAATCCCGCTACTACCGAAACCCCGACATACAGCATCACGCTGAAAAATATCGTCATAAACGGTATGGGCATATCGGCCACTCCCAAAAGAAAATTTCCAAGCGGCGCGTAGAGGACAAGCATCGTGAGCGAGTTTATCGCCACAAGCACAAGCGTGAGCCCCATGAAGCCTTTGGCGAGATAGCTGAACACAAGCACCATCGCCGTGCAGGGGGCGATGCCCAGAAGTATCATCCCGGCAATGTATTCCCCGGCTATTTCCTCCCCCAGAAAAGGCGCCCAGATAACGCGGAAGAAAAGCCACGCGAAAAAGAACATGGTGAAGGGTTTGATTCCCCAGTTTATAACCAGCGTAAGGATCACCGCCTTGGGGGCTTTTGTCGCGTTCACCACTTCCCTGAAATCAATCTGGAGCATGATGGGAAACATCATCGCGAAAAGAAAAATCGCCATCGGGATATTTACCTGCGCCACCTGCAGCCCGCTCAAAAACGAAGCCACCTGCGGGATGAGCCTTCCGAGCCCTATCCCCGCGAGTATGCAGACAGCTACCCAGAGTGTGAGGTACCTGTGAAAAAAACTAAGTTTATAGCTTTTATCATCTGCCAATTTTTCTTCTCCTTATATTTTTAGCTAAAATAATACAAGTCCTTACTTTTTCGCGGGCGGAATCAAAAGTACGGGCGCGTGCGATTTTCTTACGACCGCATGGCTTGTGCTTCCCAGGAAAATCTCCCCGATAAAGCCGCGCCCCTGCGCGCCCATGACAACAAGAGAGACGGTTTCTTTTTCCGACTGTTTTATGATTTCCCTCTTAGGAGAGCCGGTCGTGATCTCAATATCAACCTCTCCGGCGCCCGCTTTTTGAAGGTCGTCCTTCAACCGCTCCAAACGCTCAGCGTCTACGCGGTTGAATTCGTCAAGCTTATCTTTAAGATGCGGCTCAATCCTCCCCTTCTCCTGGACGTGCAGGAGCGTAACCCTCCCCCCGACCGCACCCGCGATATGTTTAACGCACCCGCAGGCGTTCTCGGAATTATTTGAAAAATCCGTCGGGAAAAGGATGTTCTTGAGCCCCTCGCACCTCCAGTTCTAATAACAGGCTTCCGAGGACTCCTCGTTTGGGGAAAACCTCAACACAAGCACCGGCCGGTCCGCCGATTGCGTGACAGCGCTCGCGGTCCCTCCCAGGAAGATTTCACCCAGCATTGTTTTGTAGCCCGCCCCCGCCACGATAAAGGAACAGCCATGTTCAGCCGCCTGCCTGTTTATTTCTATCTCGGGAAGCCCCACAACGAGCTCGCCCTCGGTCTCAAACCCCATATCAGCCAGCAGTTTCTTCTGTTTCTCGAACTCCGGCTTCATGAGTTCGATAAGATGGCCCGCCTGTGTGCCGACATCCCGGATATTGAAACAATATACGAGCCTTGCCGCTTCCGTGCCGATTTCTTTCAGGCTGGCCAGGGAGCATATGGCGTCTCCGCACGCTTTTGAAAGGTCGGTCGCCACAAGCATTTTTTTAAACATCGCGCTTCCCCTTTTTTTTGCCCATATTTTTTAAATTTTCCGGCATTTCCTCCACGAAGCTTTGGATTTCATCGCGCACGCGCCTGTAATGAGCGATTTTTTCCTTTTCGGTCTTTGCCTTCTTCGCGAGAGCGGGCGGGTCGTCGAATCCTCTGTGGATGACCTTTGCTTTCCCCGGGAAAACCGGGCAGGTCTTCTGAGCATCAGAGCAGAGCGTTATAACATAGTCAAATTTTTTATCCAGAACCTCGAACACCGTCTTTGATTTCTGGGAGCTTATGTCGACCCCAGCCTCTTTCATGACCTTAACGGCAAGCGGGTCGACGCCTTTTTTCACGACTCCAGCCGAATAAGGTTCAATAGAGCATTCCTTTAACTTATTCGCCCAGCCTTCCGCCATCTGGCTGCGGCAGGAATTGCCCGTGCAAAGGAAAAGAACCCTTAACGCGGGCGGGCATTTTACCTTATCGGCCCGCTTCAAGTCCGATTTGACGGTTCTACTCTCCGCAACCGTTTCGCGGAGGCATTTGAATGCGTATTCTTCGAACTTTGACCCCGGCTCCGCGAGATTGTAATACATCCACGTGCCCCTGCGCCTTGCTTTTACCATCCCGGCCGAGCGCATGACGCCGAGATGCCTTGAGATTTTAAAATTCTCTTCCCCGAGCGCCGCCGCGAGTTCGCAGACGCAGGTTTCGCCGCGCACCGCCAGAAAGGCGGCGAGCCTCAGCCTTGTGGGCTCGGATAATGCCCTGAACCATCCGGTCTCTTTTTCCATTTTTTATCCCCATATGCTTATCTGCGCTAATTCACATATATTATAAAAAAATCTCCACGGGATGTCAAGTATGTATTTCCGCTTTTTTGGCCAAAGCCGGCGGTATTAAGAAGAGTTTATTCTGAGCATGCTTTTTATGGCATCAGCATCGGGCACTTTACCCGCGACTTTTATTTCTCCGTCCACCGCGAGAGCGGGTGTAATCATCACGCCCATCTCCATGATTTTATTTATGTCTGTCACCTTTTCCAGCTCATATTCTATCCCCGCGGCTTTGGCGGCGGCTTCGGCGTTCTCGGCTAGCTTTTTGCACTTGGGGCATCCCGTCCCGAGTATCTGTATTTTCTTCATTCTTTTTCCTCCCCTGTTATGCGGTTAATTCCCCGGCTTTAGCGATTGTTTTATCCACCTCTGCATCAGTGCCGCGGACTTTCTTTTTTTTCTCTATGCCGAGGTCCGTCACTCTCATATGCCTGTAATCGGTGATGCCGCGGCTGTCAAAAATCTTCCCGGCGCAGTCAACCGAACATCCGTCGATGACAAGATTGAGATCGGAGTCTTTCGCCGACGCGCCCGGCCCTGTCTGATATCTCGCCCACATTTGAGCACCCCGCCGCAGGCATAGAGCAGAACATTCCTTCCCCATCCGCAGCGAAAGAATTGTCGCTGCCCCTGAGATAACATCCCTCCTCCGGGGGATATCCTTCCGGAACTTTAATTTTCTTTATTGTAAATCCCTCCCCCACTCATGCAGCAACCCGCCCGAATATCATACCGCTTAATGTCGCCATAATAATCACAAGCCCGACGAAGACGACGGTTTTTTTTGTACCGATTACCCCGCGGATGACCAGCATGTTCGGAAGGCTGAGCGCCGGGCCGGCAAGAAGCAGCGTGAGAGCCGGGCCCTGCCCCATGCCCGCTCCGATCAGGCCCTCGAGAATAGGGACTTCGGTCAAAGTCGCAAAATACATGAACGCGCCGATAACGGAAGCAAAAAGATTTGCCGAGAAGGAATTGCCCCCCACAGCCCTTTCTATTATGCCCGAAGGTATAAACCCTTCCTCGCCCGGCCTTCCGAGAAAAAGCCCGGCCGCGAGAACGCCCAAAAGAAGAAGCGGCATAATCTGCTTCGCGAACCCCCATGAAGCCGAAACCCAGCCTCCCAGCTCGTCTTTCTTAAACCACTTGAACAGAACCAGCGCGGTCAGCAGGAGAAAAAACCCGGATATGTACCATTTGGCGGAATAAATAAAAACCCACGCGGCATGGCTGTCCGGGTCAGGCCTTGCCCAGTTGGCGAACACAAGAAACCCCACCATAGAAGCAAAGTACAGCGCGTTCTGCCCGAGGGAGCGTACGGATTCCTCCTCACCGAGAACCATGTTATCCGCCGAATGCCTCTGCCTTTCCTCTTTGAGGAACACAAGATGCATCAAAAGCCCCAGTATTATGCTGAAAACTATAGCCCCCACGGCTCTTGCGAGCCCGAGCTCCCAGCCGAGCACGCGCGCGGTCAGGATAATCGCGAGGATATTTATCGCCGGGCCGGAGTAAAGAAAGGCTA
>SL_3KL_010_SEDDRAFT_10005591_pt1 | contig 11251 bp, 8 predicted proteins | sample SodLakKL_010_SED_2_FD_10381 | JGI IMG/M metagenome (IMG submission 10381)
GAACACCTGCGTGACGGCGCTCCGGTAGCCATCATAGGGAACAACATCCGGGCGATCTTTTTTGGCAACACCGACCCCATAGGACGCCAGATCAAGGCCGGCAATAACTGGCTTACGGTGATCGGTGTGGTGGAAGACCGGATGGTGACAGCCGATGCCGTGGAGAACCTTGGCGTCAGCGAGTTCAATAATGTAATCTATACGCCGGTACAGACCATGCTGCTCCGCTTCCGTGATCGCTCAGCCATTAGCATCACAGAGATACAGCAAACAAGAACACGGGGCAGGAGGGGTGGAGCAGTTGTAGCCAGTATCTCATCAAACAATAATGGTGATGACGAAAGGTTTGAGAATTATCATCAGCTCGACCGTGTGGTTGTTCAGGTGGATGAGTCACATCAGCTCACCCCTACGGCAGACGTGATAAGGCGTATGCTGCAAAGGCGGCACAACCAGGTGGAAGACTTCGAGGTGATCATCCCGGAGCTGCTGCTGGAACAGGAACAACGCACACGCGATATCTTCAACATCGTGCTGGGAGCCATCGCCGGCATATCTTTGATCGTAGGAGGGATCGGCATCATGAACATCATGTTGGCCTCGGTGATGGAGCGCACCCGGGAGATAGGTGTGAGACTGGCCGTCGGGGCGAAAAAAACCGATGTCGTGTTCCAGTTCCTTTCAGAGTCTGTCCTTATCAGCGTGGCGGGAGGCATCCTGGGCGTCTTCCTGGGTATAGGGCTTTCGCGCGGAATCATGCAATTTACCGACATCCTCACCATCGTATCCCTCAGCTCAGTGATCATCTCCTTTGGCGTGGCCACCGCAGTAGGCATTATCTTCGGCTACATGCCCGCGAAAAAAGCCGCAGAGAAAGATCCCGTCGCATCACTTCGCTACGAGTAATACCCCTCTGTGTCAAACCCGTAAAACCCGGCAACACATAACCCCCATCCCAATCATCATAACCGCCTCGGACAACCCAGAACCCACAACGCAGAACCCAGAACGCAAAACGCTCCCCCTTTTCCTGATTTTTCATTATATTTGTGTGTGTTGAACCCCCAAAAGAGATGAGATATGAAAAAATTTGCAGTTGTACTGGCAGGAAATGGTGTATTTGACGGATCAGAAATTCATGAGGCCACCTTGTCGATGTATGCGATCAAAAAACAAGGCGCCACGTATGATGTTTTTGCACCAGACATGGAACAGCACCATGTGGTCAACCACATGAATGGTGAAGAAATGGATGAGAAGCGCAACGTGCTGATTGAAGCTTCACGCATAGCACGCGGGAACATCAAGGCATTGGATGCCTTTGACCCTAAGGACTATGATGCCCTGCTATTCCCGGGAGGCTTCGGCGCTGCAAAAAACCTCTCCTCGTTTGCTTTTGACGGCCCCGAATGCAAAGTGCAGCCCGATGTCGAAAAAGCTATCAAAGGAATGCATAAGGAAGGTAAGCCCATCGTGGCGCTTTGCATAGCCCCTGTAATTGTCGCCAAAGTGCTGGGCGATGTAAAACTTACCATAGGTCAGGATCAGGCTACCGCTGATGCAGTGGGGGAAATGGGCGCATCCCACGAAAAAACAGATCATGGCCAGGTAGTGGTGGATGAGCAGAACAAGGTATTTACCACACCATGCTATATGCTGGATGCCGATATCGCACAAATTGGCGCAGGTGCCGAAAATGTTGTACGCGCTGTCCTCAAGCACCTGGCATAGGAAGCGGGCAGCAGAATGCCTGACGCTTAACGCAATTCCGCCGCGTCGCCGAACTTATCAGCAAACACAATCGCTGAAAGTGCCTTGCGGTCGCGCGGAGCTTTCTCCATCTCCTGGAAGTCCTTGTTCAGGTTCTCAAGTTTCCCATGGTACCCAATAGCCATCATGGCAATAGGTGTGTGGTCATCCGGAATGGAAAAAAGCTCTATGGCCTTATCCTTGCTGAAGCCACCCATCTGGTGCGCAACCAGCCCTTCTTCCTCAAGCTGGAAGGTAATATACGCCATGCTCTGACCTACGTCATATTCGTATACGGCATTTTTGCCACCCTTGGCAGACTTCGTGTTGCCGATGGCCAACAGCAATACAGGTGCTTTGCCCGCCCATAGCTGGTTGAACTCCACCATGCATTCATGAAGCTTACCCCAGGTGGCATCACCTTGAAACCCAATCATAAAACGCCATGGCTGCTCATTAAAGCTGGATGGTGCCCAGCGGCCAGCCTCAAGAATACGCTGTATCTTCTCTTTCTCAACAGGCTTGTCAGCAAAAGTGCGCGGACTCCACCGTTTCTTAATTATTGGATGAATATTCAATGAAGTATCTGCCGGTTTTTTCATGGCTTTTGTTTTTTTGATAATGAAATTATTGTACTACACATTACAACAACCTGACCATGGCATTGTTTAGACGGACATATTGACAAAGTCATTATCTTTGTAAGTTCCTAAGGAAGGTTCAAGTAACAACACGTAAATAACATACTGAATAAGATGAATTTTGTTGAAGAGCTGAGATGGCGGGGCATGCTTCATGATTTCATGCCGGGCACAGAAGACCAGCTGCAGAAGGAAATGACAACCGCATACGTGGGCATAGACCCTACAGCCGACTCCCTGCATATCGGTCACCTGGTATCCATCATGATGTTAAAACACCTGCAGCGAGCCGGACATAAACCGCTGGCATTGGTGGGAGGAGCTACCGGCATGATCGGCGACCCCAGCGGGAAAAGCGAAGAGCGTAGCCTGCTTTCAGAAGAGGAACTCAGGCGTAACGAAGAAGCCATAAAAAAACAGTTGCTTAGATTTCTTGATTTTGACGAAGGACCCAATCATGCAGAAATCGTAAACAATTACGATTGGATGAAGGACTTTTCCTTTCTCGGTTTTCTGCGGGAAGTAGGAAAGCATCTTACCATAAATTATATGCTGGCAAAGGACTCGGTAAAAAAACGACTTGAAACAGGCCTGTCATTCACTGAATTCACCTACCAACTGGTTCAGGGCTATGATTACCTTTATCTCTATAAGAACAAAAATTGTAAGTTGCAGATGGGCGGCAGCGACCAGTGGGGAAACATCACCACAGGTGCTGAACTCATTCGCCGAAAAACAGGAGGTGAAGTCTATGCCCTCACCTGCCCCCTGATAACCAAAGCCGACGGCAATAAATTTGGGAAAACAGAGCAGGGTAACGTATGGCTCGATCCACGATATACATCACCCTATCATTTTTATCAGTTCTGGCTCAATTGCTCTGACACCGATTCGGAAAAGTACATCAGGATCTTTACGCTCCTGTCAAAAGAAGAGATCGACAAACTTATTGAAGCGCATCGTCAGGAGCCGCATAAGCGCATGTTGCAGAAAACATTGGCCGAAGACATTACCGTGAGGGTGCATGGCCGCCAAACTTACGAGACAGCGGTGGAAGCATCGGGAATCCTCTTTGGCAAAGGTACTGCGGAGGCACTTCACAAGATCCCGGAAGATGTTTTCCTGGCCGTCTTTGAAGGGGTGCCCCTGTTTGAAGTGGCGTATGATACCATCAGCCAGGGTGCCGACATCGTTGATTTCCTGGCGGAGCATACAGGCATCGCCAAATCGAAAGGCGAAGCCCGACGCATGCTCAAAGAAGGCAGCGTGAGCATCAACAAGCAAAAAGTTTTGGATGCCACCACCGTGGATGAGACATATCTCATCAACCAAAAATATATCGTGGTACAACGGGGAAAGAAGAACTATTTTTTGGTTAAAGCCAAAAGCTGATACCCAATACCAAACAGCCAACAGCCAAGAGCCAAATAAAACACTGAAGGCCAAAAATAAATACAAAACTATTGGCAAATGAGAATTATGAGCAAAAAATGTTTGGCACTGTTTGCATCCCTGCTGATGCTTGGTGCGATGTGGTCGTGCCAGACGCGGCCCGACATGATATTTCCTGATGGTGACGCCATCTTTGGTCTTGCATCACCTGTGCAGCTCGAAGGGGACACCACGAAGGTATATCTTACCGATTATTTTGTGATGGGCACCGAAGCTGATATCGACTCGGTCACTGGCACGGAAAGGCTCGGCTATCTGCTTGCGGACGACCGGCAGGAGCTTCACATAGTAGCCCGTTCAAATTTTATTCCTCACCTTTCGGAGATGAAGATCTGGAAGGAAGGAACACCCTATAGCATTATGGTAAAACGCAGCAAAAGGGAGCAGTTCACCTTCAGGTTTGACCCCCAGGGCGAGCGCTACAGGAGGGTGGCCCTGCGTGGTGAGATGAACGACTGGAATGCCGGGTCAAACCCCATGCACCTTATCGACGGGGTATGGCAGACGGAGCTGGACCTGAACCCGGGGCGCTACCAGTACCAGATCAGGGCCAATGGCGAAGATATGCTGGATCCTAACAACCCCAATGTGGTGGATAATAACGTGGGCGGATACAATTCCCTGCTCGAAGTAGGGCAGGTGGACCGTGACGTGGCTCCGCGCCTTTACCCGGAAAGCCACAGGCGCTACAAGGTAAATGTCGTCAAAGAAAATGAAGTGGATGAGGTATTTGTGTTCTGGCAAAACTTTCGCCTTCCCGATATATATGTAACATCGCATGACGGCCAGATCCTTATCCAGGTGCCGGGTGATGCCGCTGAAGAGCAGCGAAGCTTTCTCCGCATATGGGCACAGAATGAACATGGCCCGTCTAACGATCTGCTGATCCCGCTCGAGTACGGGCGCCCGGTTACAGATCCCGAACAGCTGACTCGCGAAGACAAAGAGGCCACCATCATGTATTTTCTGATGATAGACAGGTTTTATAACGGGAATCCCGATAACGATGAGCCGGTGGATGATCCTGAAGTGGCTGAAAGGGCTAACTACCACGGCGGCGACCTGGCGGGCATCAGGAAGAAGATAGAAGAGGGCTATTTTGAGATGCTGGGCATGAACACCATCTGGACAACCCCCATCACGCAGAACCCATTGGACGCTTACCGTGAGTATCCTGAGCCACAGCGCAAGTACACAGGGTATCATGGTTACTGGCCGGTAACGCTGACTACCGTCGATCATCGCTTTGGCACGGATGAGGAGCTGGAAGAATTGCTCGGCACCGCTCATGACAACGAGATGAATATGCTTCTCGACTTTGTCTCAAACCACGTGCATGAAGAAAACCAGCTGATCAAAGATAACCCGGACTGGTCTACTACGCTCAACCTGCCCGATGGTCGTAAGAACATTCGTTTATGGCACGACCACCGTTTAACCACGTGGTTCGACACCTTCCTTCCGAGCCTCGACTACACTAAACCGGAGGTGACAGACCTGATGTCGGATAGCGCCTTTTACTGGATAGAGAACTTCCATTACGACGGCTTCCGCCACGATGCCACCAAGCACGTACACCTGGAGTTCTGGCGTGAGATGACACGCAAGCTGAAAGAAGACTATATGATCCCTGAGAACCGCAGACTTTTCCAGATAGGGGAGACCTTTGGCAGCCGCGAGCTGATCGGCGAATACGTGGGCAGCGGCCTGCTCGACGGCCAGTTCGACTTTAACCTGTATTTCGACGCCCGCTCGGTGTTTGCCCAGGAGGAAACCTCTTTTGAGACCCTCGATTACAGCATCTATCAGACTTTTGATCACTATGGCTATCAGAATCTGATGGGTAACATCACGGGTAACCACGATCTGCCGCGTTTCATATCCCTTGCGGGCGGTGACCTGCGCTTCGATGAGGATGATACGGAGGCCGGATGGGAGCGTGAAATAGGTGTGGGCGATCCGGTGGGCTACGACAGACTGTCGCAGCTTACCGCTTTCATCATGACCATCCCCGGTGTGCCCGTGCTCTACTATGGTGATGAGATAGGAATTCCCGGCGCCAGCGATCCCGACTGCCGCCGCCCCATGAAGTTTGAAAATCTTACCGAAAGACAAAAGGATGTCAGGGACAAGGCAGCACGACTGGCACACCTGCGTAAAGACAACCTGGCATTCATCTATGGCGATTTTGAAACACGCAAGCTGGATCAGCACATATGGGTATACAGCCGTTCCTATTTCGGCGAAAACGCCATCGTCATCTTCAACAAAAGCGATGAAGATAAAACCATCCATTTCGACATACCCGAAAAATTACAGCAAACAGAATATGATGCCCATTTTGGTCATGAGTTTGCCGTACATGACAACGCGATGGAGCTCACGGTTCGCGCCAACAGCTATGAGGTTCTTACCGGCAGGTAAGGTTTGTGACTTTCGTCTTTTTTAATAACCAATAAATCTGAAACAATGAAAAAAACAGCATTGCACATGTATCCGGCTCTCCTGATTGCCTTTATGGTGATGACCATGGCTGCATGCGGACCGGCTCCTGAAAGGGATGATGCCGTGGCCGAAAAGGAGATAAGCGCAGTAACACACCCTGAGTGGAGTATAAACGCAAACATCTATGAGGTGAATACCCGGCAGTTCTCTGCTGAAGGCACATTCGAAGCCTTTGAAGAGCATCTCGACAGGCTGGAAAGCCTGGGTGNAGACATCCTTTGGTTTATGCCAATCCAACCCATCGGCGAGAAAAACCGGAAGGGCCCCCTGGGAAGCTACTACTCCATCAAGGATTATAAGGCAGCCAACCCGGAGTTTGGCACCCTGGCCGACTTCCAGCGCATCGTTGACGGGGCCCACGAACGTGGCATGTATGTGATCCTCGACTGGGTCGCCAACCACACCGCATGGGACCACTACTGGACAGAGTCTAATCCGGAATATTATGAAACAGACGAAGAGGGCAATTTCTATCCTCCCATTGAAGATTGGTCGGATGTGATACAGCTCGACTACGAGAACCCTGAGCTTTGGGATGCGATGATTGACCAGATGCGCTTCTGGGTTGAAGAGATAGGTATTGATGGATTCCGTTGTGATGTGGCATACATGGTACCTACTGATTTCTGGAACCGTGCACGGATGGAGCTCGAACGCATTAAACCGGTTTACATGCTCGCAGAGGCAGAAGAACCTGAGCTGCATTATCATGCTTTTGAAGCAGGTTATGGCTGGACCCTTCATCATATCATGAATGACATAGCAGAAGGTGAAAAAACCGTGGAAGACATAGATGAATATTTCTTTGTGGAAGATGCCGGCGGATTTCCTTATGGCGCTTATAAGATGTATTTCATCACCAACCATGACGAAAATTCCTGGGCGGGTACTGAGTTTGACCGGCTGGGAGATGGCGTGGAGGCCTTTGCCGTGCTCACTGCCACCGTACCCGGGACCATCCTGCTGTATAATGGGCAGGAAGCCGGTTTCGACCGGATGCTTGAGTTTTTTGAAAAAGACCAGATCGACTGGGGTGACTATGAATATCATGAGTTTTATCAAACCCTGCTCGGCCTGAAATCCGAAAATAAAGCACTCTGGAATGGCGATTTTGGCGGCGAGATGATCCGGGTGAATACCAACAGTGACCAACAGGTTTTCTCTTTTGTCCGGGAAGAAGACGGCGACAAGGTATTCGTGGTGCTGAACCTGTCAGACGAGCCTATAGATACTACCTTTGAAGGCGATGCATTCATTCACCGGCCGGTATGTGGAATTATTTACGGAGGAAATAGTAGAGGTGGATGAAGATTTCACCCTCAGCATGGAGCCCTGGGGTTACCATGTATTCCACCGTTAGCAGGCAGTTCATTTCTGGGCAGGGTTGTAAGAGATCAGCAAATTTGAAACATGTCAATACATTGTTTAACCATGCGTGAACACCTATGAAAACGAAGATATCCAGGCTTTTTCAGGCAATCAGACAAGCGATGCACTTTGCCAGTGTTGAAATTTGGCGCATGCCGCTGAAGGATATGCCACCGCGGAAGTCCTTTCTGATAAAGCAGCTTCGCATCCTTGTGCTGGCCTTGCGGGGCTTCAGGGAAGATAAGGTGATGCTCAGAGCCCCGGCCCTTACCCTTTATTCGATGCTCAGCATTGTTCCCATTGTGGCACTGGCCTTCGGCATTGCCAAAGGATTTGGACTGGAGATGTATGTGGAACGACAACTGGAGGCTGCCCTGGCAGGCCGTGAGGAAGTATTTAGCTGGGTCATGGAGATAACACAGTCCTTTTTTGCCCAGACCCACGGGGGAACCGTGGCAACGGTGGGTTTGCTGATCCTCCTTTACACCATCACGATGCTGCTGACCAATATTGAGCAGTCATTTAATGATATCTGGCAAGTGACAAAAGCCCGCAGCTGGTCAAGAAAATTCAGCGACTATTTTTCGATGATGTTTCTGGCACCTCTTTTCTTCATTGTAGCCAGCGCGCTCACCGTATACCTGAACACGCAGATCCAGGAGCTCAGCGGCACACTCATCAACCCTATTTTGCTTTTCATGGTTAGAATGATCCCATACCTGCTGATCTGGGTCATTTTCACGCTGCTCTACATGATTATGCCCAACACAAAAGTGAGGCTCAGCTCTGCGTTAATCGCCGCCCAACACAAAAGTGAGGCTCAGCTCTGCGTTAATCGCAGGGATCATTGCAGGCACGATCTTTCAACTTATTCAGTGGGCTTACATTGCCTTCCAGATAGGTGCTGCCAGATATGGGGCCATTTATGGTTCTTTTGCCGCCCTGCCGCTGCTTATTCTCTGGATGCAGGTAAGCTGGATCGTGGTGCTGTTTGGCGCAGAACTCTCTTTTGCCAATCAGCACGTAGACAACTATGAGTTTGAAGCAGAAACAAAGAATATTAGTCCTTTCAGCAAGAAAATACTATCCCTCTACATCATGCACCTGCTGATATCTCATTTTGAAAGAGGCGAAAAGCCCCTGAATGCTGACGAAATCTCTAAAGAACTCCAAATGCCCGCCAGCCTGGCAAATAACATCCTGCACGATCTTTTCATCACCGGCCTCGTGAGTGAAACGGAAACCCAATCTTCCCGCGATAGCGCTTATCAGCCCGCCTTTGACATCCATAAGATCCGGATCAAAACGGTACTCGATAGCCTCGAGCACAAAGGCAGCGATGAACTTTTTGCCGAACCTTCAAAAACCCTTGATAAACTTAAAGAGGCCGTGGAACAATTTAATCGGGCCATCGGAGAGTCCGATCACAACAAACTCCTGAAAGACGTATGACAGGGTAACAAAAAAAAGCGGCATCAGAGACGATGCCGCTTTTTTTATGTAGGTTGCCTGGTGATTTATTCAATAACGAAAAAACCTTCCTCCAGCCCGGTGTTGATCTCGACCGCATCAAGCGTCATTTCTACCCGTTGTGGCCCGGCCTCCTGCTTCACCTCATGGGGAAAAAGAATGCCATCCACCTCTTTGTATTCTGAGAAATGTGACTTGCTTTCGGGAGTCTCTGACATAACCTTAAATCCGGTTTCCACGCAGTAATAATCGTGGACTTCCATACCGGAGGGGTAGGTGAGTTGCAGTTTATAGGCTTCCATGCCATCCAGGGGCTTGATGCCAAGGAGGTCTGCCTCAATACCGAACGCATCATAATGAAGTTCTATGTTCATCACTGCCTGCAACTTCACCTGATCGAACTCAGGACCTTCTTCAAACTCCTGACGACCCATTTGTGATGTTACTACGGCCTTGTCACCATCAAAAAGCTGTTGTGATATGACCATGTCTCCCATTTTGGTTTTTACCAGCAGGTAGTGGGGAGATTTCTGGAAGTTTTCGATCTGGATTTGCATGCCTTGCACACTGGCTGTCATTGTTTGGGTGATGTCTTCCATGTTTTCCAGCTTTTCTTTGCCGCCAATGGCTTCGATGTAGTTGTCGATAACCGTTTGTGCGGTATACCCTTCTGGTGCCTCTATCAGCTCCGTTTCTACCACGGGCTGTCCGAAGGCATCGAAAAACTCCACTTCTCCTGTAGCACTGAAGGGAATTAATCTTTCAGCTACTTCGTTCTGATTTCCGGCTGCCACGATGATGGCATTATCGGGCTTCAGATATTTTGCGGCCATTTCCTGCACATCTTCTGCTGTAACTGCATTAAGGCGTTCGAGGTATGTGGCATAATAATCGTCAGGAAGGTCGTAGCGAAGCACGTTCCTGGCAAACCGGGCAATGGTTTGCGGGCTCTCCAGCGAGCGGGCAAAGCTTCCAGTCATGAAATTCCTGGTGAGCTCCAGGCTGCTTTCGTCCACGGGCTCGTTGATCATGCGTTCCATCTCGTATAGGATTTCGGTGACCGTGCTGTCGGTTACCTCGTTGCGCACCTCGGTACGGGCCTGGAAACGACCAACACGTGGATCCGTAGAAAGGTTTGACCTGGCACCGTAAGTATAGCCCTTGTCTTCGCGGAGGTTCTGCATAAGCCTGCCNGAGAAGGCACCTCCTCCAAGTACGGAGTTCATCACGCTGGCCTTGATGGCATCTTCATGTCCGGGAGTAAGCTCTACGGGATGGGTGACGACAACCACGCTTTGAACTGCACCTGCACGGTCGGCAAAGGCCACACGCCGGCCTTCCGGGGGTTGCGGCGTGGGGAAAGTGCGCTCCGGAACATCACCGGGTTCCCATTCTGCAAAATATTCTTCGGTTAATTCGCGCGCCTCATCCACACCCATGTCGCCTACAATGACAAGATATGCCACGTTGGGCTTGAAATGGTCTTCATAATACTGCCTGATCAGCGCTATATCCACATTGTCGAGGCTTTCTTCCGTGGTGATCTCACCGTAGGGATGATCATGTCCATAAACTACTGCCCTGGCCACGTTGTTGGCCATGGCACTTGCATCATTCTGCACGGTGGCGAGGCCTGATTTGTTCTGGTTGATAAGCCTTTCCAGTTCTTCCTCAGGGAAAGTAGGATTATACAAAATGTCAGTCATCAGGTCCAGCAATACATCTTTATGGCGTGTAAGTGATGACGCGAACATGCCGGTAGAAGAGGTCGACAGGTTTGCGCCAATGAAGTCTATGGCTTCGTCTATCTCTTGCTTGCTGCGGTTGGTTGTGCCTTCGCTCATCAGGGATCCGGCAAGGCTCACGTAACCTTTGGCATCACCCTCGTATACGGGATCAATATCCAGCGAAAGCTGAAAGGAAACTACAGGAACCTGGCGGTTTTCCACTACGATCACCTGCATNCCGTTTTCCAGTTCAAACGATTCGAACTCACCTAACTGGATTTCCGGGGCCGGACCCGGCTCAGGACGCTGACTCCTGTCTATCTGTGCGCTGGCCGTCAC
>SL_3KL_010_SEDDRAFT_10005592_pt1 | contig 11251 bp, 9 predicted proteins | sample SodLakKL_010_SED_2_FD_10381 | JGI IMG/M metagenome (IMG submission 10381)
CAGGACGTACCGGCGGCAGGGCTTCCCGGCTGAACGTCTACCTGGCTTATGATCGCAGCCGCGCACGCGAAGACAACAGCTATCAGGCAAAAACAGCCCGTTTCTGTGAAGTTCTCCGGGATTTCCAGTACAAGGTTATTGAACGTCCGGTGGACCGGCTCATCGATCCCGATACAGGCGAAGTGGTTTCGCAGGGTGTGGTGGATGTGGATATGACCGTGGACATCATGTCGCAGGCAGGCGAACTGGACCGGCTGGTGCTTCTGGCGCATAACGAAAAATTTGTCCGTCTGGTCAATGCCATGCAGGACAACGGGTGCCGTGTGGAGCTCATCGGTTTCGACAACATGGACTCCGCTCTCAAGCAGCAGGTCGACCTGTATGTCTCGGGATATGTGATCCCCGGCCTGCTCCCGGTGAAATCACCGTATGAGTGGGGCGCAGTCGGATCGCGGGTACGTGGCGTGTGCTATGATTTCTCGCACAACGAGGGATATGGCTTCATGCGATACCTGGCAAAGATCAATGACAAGCTCTGGGTCACCGACTCACGTTCGCCGGAATCCCCGTACTGTACGGTGTTCGCCCATGTCTCCCAGTTTGAAGCCGATTTTGATACCAGCTATCTGCCCAGCAGGGAGCTTATATTCGAATTCGATCTGGTGGAAAACGAAAAAGGCCTGGTGGCACAGAATATCGTTCTGGTATCGGCGCCATAATTCAGCTGACAAGTTTATTGAGACTAAACTTGTCCTGGTCTCCTTTGTGTCACACATGGCAACAAATTTGGTTTTACCTTGCCCTGTGGACCCTGATTGTGGATTCATTTAAAACAAATCACAATCGCAACCATTGACGATTTCGGTCGTATGGTGCCACACATTGTAAAAAAAGATCTGATTCTGAATCTTGTCTCGTTTACACTACCGGGGTGACACCGGGTACCGGTACGGGATAAAACCCGTTTTCATCGGGCAAAACGGGTGGCGCCGTGTTCCAATCGACATCTTCAGGGTTCAGGTCATGATGCGGATACATCTTCAGGTTGGATTGGAGTGCCTGGTCCCACTCAAGAAACTGTCCGGAGTAGGTAGCCATATATCCCATGATGGCGGTCATGGTTGATTTGGTTGCATAGTCCGTATTGTCGATGATATCTCCTTTCCTTAGTGCGGCAAACAGCTCATTGTGTTCCTGTTGATAAGGGCTTGGGTCGTTCTCGCTATCGTAAGAAAAACGGATATTTTTATTTCGATCTCTTATTATACCGGTTGGTGAATCATCGGTAAAAAGGGAACCCCTGGTACCCAGAAAGTTTTCGGCCACCTGGTTCCAGCATCCGGGAATTTGCCGACATTGAGCGGCAAGGATTACACCACTCGGATAGGTGTATTCCACAAAGTTGTGGTCATAATTTTGACCATATTCTTTGCCCGACCGAACCTCTCTTCCACCCATTCCCTGGGCGGTAATGGGATATTCACCGATAAACCAGTTTGCAACATCGATGTTGTGGATCAGCTGGTCAAGGACCTGATCCCCAGATTGCCAGATGAAATGGAAGTGGTTTTTGATCTGATGTTCCAGCTCCGACCATTCCGGTTTGTGTTCTCTTGTGCGAAATGGGCCTTGATGCCAGTAAACTTGTGCTGAAATAATTTCACCGATCTCACCGCTTTGAAGTCGCCGATACATCTCCCGATAGTTGTTCTGATAGCGGCGTTGCAGGCCAACCACGACGTTAAGCCCTTTTTCTTTGACAATTTTTGCAGACTCCATTACTCTGCGAACGCCGGTAGCATCAACGGCTACAGGCTTTTCCATGAATACGTGTTTTCCCTTTCGAACGGCTTCTTCAAAATGCAGAGGACGGAAAAAAGTGGGGGTGGTCAGTAGAACAACATCGGCAAGTGCAATGGCGTGCTTATATCCGTCAAAGCCGATAAATTTGTGTTCGTTCGGTACATCCAGCTTCCCGGTGTCTCCATATCGCATGTTCAGCCGGTCGTAGCTATCTTTGAGATTATTCTCGCAAATATCGGCCATGGCAACGAGCTTAATGCCTTCATCGGCATTTAAAGCTTGAAAAGTGGCACCAGTACCCCTCCTGCCACATCCAATAAGTGCTATTTTTATTGTATCACTGCCTGCGGCATAGGCACTATGTCCCATCGACAAGGAGCCTAACATCACCCCCCCAGCCGCAATTGATGAAACTTTTACAAAATTACGTCGCGAGAGCGCAAGGGGGAGTTCTTTTTTTTCAGTAATCATTAGTTTTTTGCATCAAAAATGTTGCATGGAATCACAGCAACTATACACTTGCTTTTGTAAAAAAGCCAATTTTTTTCGTTTCGCAAGGCATTTAGTTATTCCATGCAACTCTTTAACGGTATCTTAATTATTTATATTTCTGCGTAAAAAAAGCATCATGCATGGCATGGGAGTGTACTATATTACACTAATGAATAGATTAATTCATAACGGTACTTTTGCAAAATAGACAGGAACAAGGTCATTGCTTAAAAGTTATCGTGAATTTGTAATCAACCGTGATGGCAACGGCAGTGGTCAATGCACCACGCATGAATGTTGGCGGTTCAATGTCCAAATCCGTCATTTTCATACTAAAGTCACCAAAGATTTGGAACGATTCTTCAGATAGCTGACGTACATGTACCTTGTGAGTCAGTTCATTTAAAGCTCCTGCAGCGCCGACAACACCATTAACCAGGAAACTGCGCATGGTCGTATCGTTTACTGCCAGAATCTCCTCTACATGTGACATTTTGTATTCCAATATGTCATGGGTTTCACTCTTCAGCGACTTGTTCATGGTCTGATTCATTATGGTATTGCCGGATTCCAGGGAATGATTCGGAATGTACAATAAGACCTGTTCAAGCCAGCCACTCGGATTGTCATAATTATCATGAGGGTTTGTAAAGGCAGGACCAAAGCTAATTATCCCCCCCAGGGTATCCGATACGATATCCCAATCCCTTACATTGGATGTGCCCGAGATCCTGAACTCAACATTGCTGAAATGCAAGGAGGAAGTCGAGTTGCTGCTGTTGAGATCCAAACTTGAATTGTGCGCAAAAGACAGCGAAAACGACATCACGCACAAAATCAATAGAAGCGTCACTTTTCGAAAATACATAGTGCTCATAGATTATGAATATTGCCATTGCGGTGCCGGCATGCACCTTTTCTTTACCAGAAAAAAACATTTATGCCAGCTGTCACAAATAAATTTTTCCCAGGATAATCACATCGCAGGATTAATCCAAAAACGTTCCTGATCAGATTCTGGTCTGCTGCAACTCTGACAATTTCATCACATTTCTTATTTATTTGCTAATCGGGCAAACTCATAACTGGCATGGGATATTCAAATACGAATGTCTGCATGGTCGGCCCGGCATCAGAATCCACCAGTTCCATTCCTTTGTATCCAGTCCGTAGCAGCCGGGAATAGTTATTTCAGATACGATTATTCACCAAAAGCCATATATGGCCAGGATACAAACACTTGCCGCGTGCTTCCATGTCTATTTGATCAGGAATGTGTCCGCTTAGTGTTGGCGATCACTTCTCTCACGTCGGTTCCGAAAAGTCCGCTTGACGCCAAGGCAGTCAGTGCCGCGGTATTTCGAATCATACCATGACGGCTCTGTGACAAAGGTTCCCGTACACAGGAATCTGTGTTCTTTATCACCGTATTCAGGTTATTTAATATGCAATTATCTCACACTATCGGGGTTTGGCCGGGAACCGGGACCGGATAGTACCCATTCTCGTCGGGAAGGACCGGAGGCTCGCTATCCCAATCGATATGATCGGGTACCAGTTTGTCCTGTGAATTCAGGGCCATATCCCAGTCAATCATCTGTCCCGTGTAAGTGGCCATACGTCCCATCACTCCCGCAAGTGTAGATTTGGCACCATAATCGGTATTGTCAATGACATGCCCCCGCCGAATGGAATCGAAAAGTTCGTCAATCTCCTGTTGATAAGGGTTTGGATCATCTCCCCCGTCATATTCAAAGCGAACATTCTGATTTCGATCACGGATAATGGCATTGTGATTGCCATCGATAGTGAGAAACCCCCTGGTCCCCTGGAATTTTTCTGCAATCCGATTCCAACATCCGGGTATCTGACGAGACTGACTGGCGATGACTGCTCCACTGGGGTAGGTAAATTCTACAAAATGGTGGTCAAATATTTGTCCGTACTCTTTTCCTGTCCGTACTTCACGACCTCCCATTCCCTGTGCTTTATCAGGATATTGACCCAGGAACCAGTTGGCAACATCAATCTGGTGAACGTGCTGCTCCAGAATATGGTCTCCACATAACCAGTTGAAATAGTACCAATTGCGCATCTGGTATTCCAGCTCCGAGTATTCCGGCTTGCGCTCTTTCACCCACAGCTCTGCCTGATTCCAATAGACCTGACCAGAAATGATATCACCAATTTCACGGTTGTGAATCCGGCGAAGTATTTCGCGATAGTTATTCTGATATCGCCTCTGAAGTCCGACAACCACATTGAGTTTTTTTCCCCTGGCCATTTTTCCCGATTCCAATATACTTCGCACACCTGGCGCATCGGTAGCAACGGGTTTTTCCATAAATACATGTTTGCCCATTTCAACGGCATACTTGTAATGACGCGGGCAAAATCCTGGTGGGGTGACAAGCAGTACGACATCGGCAAGGTCGGTGGCCTGTTTGTAGCCGTCGAAGCCTGTAAATTTGTGATCATCGGGCACATCAAGTTGCCCGGTGTCGCCAAAGCGTAGAGAAAGCCGGGAATAACTCTCTTCCAGACGATTTTCAAATACATCGGCCATGGCCACCAGTTTTACATCACTTCCGGCCGCCAGGGCATTAAATGCCGCACCGGTACCTCTGCCACCGCAACCCACAAGAGCAACTTTTATCATACCGCTACCAGCAGCATATGCACTTGCCGAGATCGGCAGCGAACCCAGCAATAAACTGCTCGCTGTCATGGTCGCGCCTTTAACGAAACTGCGACGGGAAATTCCACCTTTGAAATCAGAATCGGGTTTTTCCATACCTGTCTCCATTTAAACATATAGTGACAGCACAACAGTGCAGTTAATATATTTGTGTTTATAACATAATCATTGGGATGGAACTGCTTTAAAAATCAAATATGGGCATGATCCAGTATTCCATCATTTCTTCCCTTGATGGTGTTTCTTTGGGTCTTAGAAGTCGAAACCCGACAAAAGGGGCATCGGTATGCCACCACATGCTCCTCGGTATTTGGGGGTCGTTTCGGCTCCAATGTCCATCCGAACCGCGCCGATGGGTACAGCGAATTTCCCCGGCCGGATCTCTGTACGATCCGCCTCTGACGGCTCGTGGATACAGTACTTCCGGTTTGAACCATGGGTTGCCGGGGACTTCACCCTCGAGTATCTCGTGGTAATCAGTATGGAATTCGTCCATGGTCCACTCGGCAACGTTGCCTTTCATATCATAAAGCCCAAGCGGATTCGGTTTTTTTGAAGCGACCCGCTGATAAGTGTTCTCACTGTTGTCACGGAACCACTCATGGTCATCAAGAGCGGATGGGTCGCCATGCAAGTTATAGTTTTGGAAAATGCCACCCCGGCAGGCGTATTCCCATTCCGCTTCGGTTGGAAGACGATGAAATTCGCCGGTTTTTGCTGTCAGCCACATGGCATATACCACAGCAGCGTAATGTGTCATACTCACTGCCGGGCGTCCGGTGTGCCCCATGCCGAATGTTTTGTCTCCCCAGGGAGGTGATGGTGTGACTATGGCGTCCGGTTCGATCCCGAAGCGGTCAAGCTGCTCTTCGGCAATCTCCTTTTCGACGACTTCCATGTGGAACAACTCGTACTGTTCCCAGGAGATTTCATGGCTGGTCATCCAAAACGAATCGATATTTACCTGGCGCTGCGGCCCTTCGTGGGGTGATTTTCCTACTTCGCCGGATGCCCTGCCCATAGTAAATGTACCACCCTGTACCGGTACCATGTCAATGGTCACATTTGAACCGGGAATTTCCTTAGAGTATGCTGCAAAATCGGGATTAATTACAATTTCGATTGCTGATTCGGGAATCTCCAGATCTGTATCACTGGAGTTAGAGAGCATGCCACAACTGGATAAAATCAAAAGTAAAAGCAATAAAAAAGCTGTGAAGTTCACATAATGAGTAACATACTTTGCTTCCGTTCTGGTGCGATAATTTTCAAACATGTAATAATAAGATATATTTATGGCCGTGATACTTATAAATAATGACAATTTACTATTTTCTGCTCCTTTATGGAACCTGAGTCCATTTATTATCGCTTTTAGCGGAAGCAATGGTGGCTTCGATGAACTTCATTTCTCGGAGACCTACATCCACGGTTGGATAATCATGCGTTTCGGTTGCAGGAATTTCTCCCTTTCGATGACTGGCAAGGGTTAATGCAAAATTTCGATAAATATTTGCAAAAGCCTCAATGTATCCTTCCGGATGGCCTGATGGTACCCTGGTATTGTGCATTGCAGCTTCTGCAAGGTAATTGCCATGATCGACACCGGTTCGGTATACCTGTACGGGTTGGCCAAGACGTTTAACCCAAAGTGTATTGGGCTTCATCTGATGCCACTCAAGTCCGCCTTTTTCACCATAAATATAGATTTTCAGGGCATTTTCTTCCCCGGCAGAAATCTGACTGGAATGAAGAACACCCTTTGCCCCATTTTCAAATCGCAGCAACATATTTACATCGTCATCCAAACGCCTGCCCTCCACTAAAGTGCTAAGATCAGCACAAATTTCCACTACCCGAAGCCCGGAGATGTATTCGGCAAGGTTATGCGCGTGGGTTCCGATATCGCCCAAACATCCTGCCGGACCGGCTTTTTCGGGATCCATTCTCCAGGATGCCTGCTGATTATTCTTTTCCAAATCTGTGGATAACCATCCTTGGGGATATTCTACAACTATTTTTCGGATCTTTCCGAAATCTCCGTTTTGGACCATGTGACGGGCCTGTTTAACCATCGGATAACCTGTATAGGTATAGGTAACTGCAAAATGCAATCCCGTTTTTTTTACAAGCAAGACTAGCTCTTCGGCCTCTTTGCTGGTTACCGTCATCGGTTTCTCACACACTATGTGAAATCCATTTTCAAGTGCGGCTTTCGCAATCGGATAATGTACATGATTTGGAGTCACGATAGATACGAAATCCATCCGCTCCTGCTCCGGTAATGACTTTTCCACTGCTATCATTTCCTCGCAATTTTCGTATACCCGATTATTCGGTAAAAAAAGTTGTTCACCGGATTTTTTTGACAATTCCGGATCGGTACTGAAAGCTCCACAGACCAGTTCTATCTGTCCATCCATGACAGCTGCCTGCCTGTGTACTGCTCCGATGAAGGAGCCTATGCCTCCACCAGCCATTCCCATTTTCAGCTTTCTGTTCATGATTCTATGCTGAACGCTATGTTATTAGATTACTAATTCTGATTTCAAACTTATTTTATTTTTCAGATAATCGCCGTTAGAAGAAAAACCGTGCGCCAATAAGATTGGGCATATTCAATCATCCAGATTATCCTCAAGATCAGCTTGCTCAATTTCACATTGCACCCCTGTTAAGGGCACATCTAATCCGGTAAGCCAGACCAGGGCATTCAATACGAACTTACGAAAGCCCTCATTGCCCCAGTTTTTGTGATAGTGACCGCCAGTGAATCCGAAGCCACGGCCACCATCTTTACGTTCGACAACCCAGGATACTATTTCGCTTTTGCCTTTTTGTTGCACGATATGATCATAAGGACCATGAGGATGCACATAGGGGCCATCCCGGGTTTCATCTGATGGTGTATCGACAAGAAGCGGGGTAATCCCTACTTTATCCTCCCGGAAACGTATGCTGAAGTACCATTCATCGCGAATAGAAAATGGTTCCACTCCACGTAAAATGGGATGATTGGGTAAATTGTCAAAGTGAGGAACCCAGAAGGGATTTACGGAATAGTAGGTCTCATAATAGCCGCCAATCCAATCCAAAAATTGTTCGCCGCCTTGGTCTTTTGGAACTTCTACGGCATAGTGCATCGCTCCGAAACTTACACCCTTGTCAATCAGTCGTTGTATTAACTGCAAACGGTCCTCCTGAATAACAGGATGTCGTTGCCCGCCATCCATAAAAAGATGAATGGCATCGGCGCTGTCAAATGCACTGCTATCTGTTGGCCAACCGTTAAAATGACTGCTAACCTTCAATCCCGGCACACTGGCGAGGCATCGTTCCATTAACTGCACACCGGCCCGGAATTCATGAGCCCCAACTCCATGGCTGGCAGAGCCGGCAATAAGCACCAAATGTTTGTATTCTCCGGAGCTGCCGACCGCAACCTTTTCGATATCAATCGAGAACAGGACAAAAGAAACTGATAATACAAACAGTAGTCTTTTCATAGGAATTTGTTATTTGAGGTACTCAATTATCCGGGTTTAACATGGCAGTCAAGAAAAGAAAGTATTTTTTTTATTGTTTGAAAGATAATTCGAATGACACTTCTGCTATTTTTAAAAAGTCAGCGCCCGGCCGGTTCGCCGCCATTTACTTATAATCTCATCCCTAATGCACGTGAATTTTGCCAATTCGCAAACTCCTGTTACAACTTGAGATGCACATGTGTCAAATCAGGTGTATTTTTTTGGGTGGACGAAACCATTCATAATGTGAAATAATTTGACTTGATGAACCAAACATTGCCAAATTTTGAACTCATTTGTTTTTATTGCAAATTCAATAAAACCGAAAAAAGCCGTGGTTTATTTCTCCACGTCATGACCCGGAAGGTTTGAATTTCGATATTATTTCTCATTTTTTTAAAACCATAAATGAAATGTAGTGATCATGAGCAGGGAAAATTCTGTTTATCGCAGTCTCAAGGTACCTCGATTCAGCCTTCATTCCATTTTGTTGATAGCCATCATTCTGGGTTCAATTACCCAAAACGACAACACTCATCAGGAAGAGTGGGTTGAACTTTTTAACAACGTTAATCTTGATGGCTGGGAGATAAAAATTGCGGGACGAGAAGTGAATGACAATTATCTTGAAACGTTCAGGGTTTATAATGGCATCTTGAAAGTTGATTATAGCCAATATGATGCATTCGGTGACAGGTTTGGCCATATTTTTTATGAGGAACCATTTTCCCATTACAGACTCAAGGTGGAGTATCGTTTTGTGGGGAAGCAGGTGCCAGGTGGTCCTGGGTGGGCATATCGCAACAATGGGATAATGTTTCATTCACAGTCTGCGGCCAGTATGGAGAAAAATCAGCATTTTCCTGTATCAGTGGAGTTTCAACTGTTGGGGGGAGACGGTGATCAGGATCGCCACAACGGTAGTATTTGTACGCCCGGCACGCGAGTTGTGGTTGACGGTGATTTGAAAACCAGCCATTGCATCAATTCCGGTGGACCGACATATCATGGGGATCAGTGGGTAACTGCAGAACTGGTTGTACACGGCGATTCATTAGCTCAGCACATCCTGAATGGGGAGTTGGTGATTGAATATACAGGTATACAGTTGGAGGATGGCACACCACTTTCTTTCGGTTTCATCGCTTTACAGTCAGAAAGCCACCCGACGCATTTTCGATCCATCAGTATATTGAATCTTAAAGGTTGCATGGATCATAGGGCCAGAAATTACAGATCATATTATGTCGCTTCTGATCCGCGTTCATGCAAGTATTAGAAGGCATTCAGTAACCGACGTTCTCCATTATCATCAGAAATGTTTTTTCAAGCGATTTCTGATTCTTATATGGAATCCTTTTGAAGGATAATTTATCTGATACTAAATGGCTGATGGTTATTAAAAATAAATACCTGTTGTTAATAGCAATACTCGTGCTCGTTATTCCTGGTATTGCAAGCAATGCACTGCAACTTGGCAAGAGAGCAGATGATTCAGGTGTTTTTGATCGTTTTGAATTTCGTTCATTTCATATGGGCACGCAATTTCGCATTGTTATTTATGGAAGCGAATACAACGATGCTCGATCCGCAGCAGATTCGGCTTTTGCCATGGCTGAATATCTGAATTCGATCTTCAGCGACTATGATTCAGAAAGTGAATTGTCACAACTGACTCGCAACATCGAACCTGGCCAGTACATACCGGTCAGTGTGCATATGTATCGCGTGCTTGATACAGCGCAGACGGTCGCCAGTGAAAGCAATGGAGCTTACGATATCACTATTGGGCCGCTAACGCATATTTGGAGAGACTTTATTCGCGGCAATCGTACGGATCTGCCAACTTCAGATGAGCTGGAGGCGGCCCGAAAAAGCATCGGTTTCAGAAACCTGAGCCTGAATCCCGAAACCCGGTCGGTTGCTTTACACAAAAATGGTATGAAGCTTGATGCCGGTGGCATTGCAAAAGGCTATACTGCCGAGCAGATGTCAGAAGTGTTGTTATCACATGGATATGTGCACACTCTTATTGATGCTGGCGGTGACATTGTCCTTGGCGACGCGCCACCCGGGTCAGAGGGCTGGAACATGGTTGTCCCGGTTTATGATCAAGAAGGCCAGAAAAGCCATATTTCCTTCTCTATGGAAAAAACAGTAATTACTACTTCCGGTGATCTGTTTCAGTTTGTTGAGCACGGGGGTAAACGCTATTCACATATCATTGATCCCTCAACCGGCATTGGATTGACCAACCAGACATCAGTTACCATAATAGGCGGAGATGGAGCGGCCGTTGATGCATGGGCAACGGCGCTAAATGTCTTGGGAGGAAAAAAGGGTATAGAGCTGCTGACCCGATACACGACTTTTCACGCACGGGTCGAGGTTATGGACTATCAAGGGATATCCATACATAAATCGGTCGGCTTTGATAATCTTTAGCAGAAATCGCTGCTATGACAGCGATTCATTGCAGGGGGTTGATGAATATTCAACCCACAAATTTTCAGGTGTATTGGCACAAGATGAGCTATGTGAAACCTGCAGACCGAATACCTCAGGCAACTCGTTTAGAATCAACAAACTTATCTGCATCAGAAAGATTGGGAGCAGTGAGTTCTGATTGTATCGTAAGTCGGGCAGATGGTCGATCTAACCGAGTTGCTGAGGATTCTTCGCTTTTTTACTGGGATGATCTAAAAAAGATAAATCCCTGGATATATGTATC
>SL_3KL_010_SEDDRAFT_10005593_pt1 | contig 11251 bp, 7 predicted proteins | sample SodLakKL_010_SED_2_FD_10381 | JGI IMG/M metagenome (IMG submission 10381)
AGATGAGATTCGGGAACTAAAAGAGGTGCAGGAATGACAAAAAATAGAATTGTAATTAAAGGTGCGAAGGAACACAATCTAAAAAACGTAACTCTGGAAATTCCCAGAGATGAATTTGTTGTAATTACCGGTATATCCGGTTCGGGAAAATCCTCTCTGGCATTTGATACCATCTATGCTGAAGGACAGCGTCGTTATATAGAGAGTCTCTCTGCTTATGCCAGACAGTTTCTGGGACAGATGGAAAAGCCTGATGTGGAATCCATTGAAGGACTTTCCCCCGCGATTTCCATTGACCAGAAAACGACAAGTAAAAACCCCCGATCCACGGTTGGAACCGTCACGGAAATCTATGATTATCTAAGGCTTCTTTTTGCTCGTGTGGGGACTCCCCATTGTCCGGTGTGCGGAATTGAAATTCGTCAGCAAACGATTCAGGAGATTACCGACCGTATCCTGGAGATGGAAGACAGAACAAAAATTCAACTGCTTGCTCCCATTGTTCGAGGGAAAAAAGGAATGCACAAAAAAACCCTGGAAGATCTGAAAAAAGAAGGATTTGTCCGATTACGGGTCAATGGGGAGATGCGGGAGATCGGAGAAGACATCGATCTTGATAAAAACAAGAAACATGATATCGACGTTGTTGTGGATCGAATCGTTGTGAAAGAAGGTATCGAGAGCAGACTCAGTGATTCTCTTGAGACGGTGATGAATCTTTCCGACGGTCTTGTGAAAGTGGATGTCATCGGTCATCAGGAAATGCTTCTTTCAACAAAATTCTCCTGTCCTGATCATGGAGTAGGAATCGAAGAGCTCTCACCAAGGATGTTTTCCTTTAACAGCCCTTACGGCGCATGCCAGACCTGCGGGGGAATCGGTCATAAAAAAGAGGTGGATCCGAAGCTTGTGATTCCAAACAAGGAGCTCACCATCCGTGAAGGAGGAGTGGCTCCATGGGGAAAGGCAAGCGGGAATATTGAAGAAACCTATTATTTTAAAATGGGGAAAAAACTGACCGAGGCCTATGGGTACGATCTTGACACTCCAATCAAAAACTTTTCAGATAAAATGGTGGAAGATCTTTTGTATGGGACTTATGAAACTTTACTGGATTTCAATTTTGATTCCAAATATGGCGGGAGAAAAACCCACACCACTGTTTTCGAAGGAGTCGTCAATAATCTTGAAAGGCGCTACAGAGAGACTCATTCTGATTATATGAGGGAAAAAATAGAAGGATTTATGAGTGAAACCGAATGCAAAACCTGTCATGGAGGACGTTTGAAAGATGTGGCTCTGGCAGTGACCTTTGCTGAGAAGAATATTAAAGACGTCACCGATTACTCGGTAAAGGAAGCGGTGAAATTTTTCAGCGGGTTGGAATTGGACGACCGAAAAACCTTCATCTCCCATCAGATTATTAAAGAAATCAAAGCCCGCCTTCAATTTCTCTTTGATGTCGGTCTTGGTTATCTCACCCTGTCCAGGAATTCCGGAACCCTTTCGGGGGGAGAGGCTCAGCGAATTCGTCTTGCCACTCAGATCGGCTCGAAGCTTGTGGGAGTTCTTTATGTTTTGGACGAGCCCAGCATCGGGCTTCACCAACGGGATAATAACCGACTGCTGAAAACCTTGAGGGAGTTAACAGATCTGGGGAATACCGTAATTGTTGTGGAGCATGATGAAGATACGATTCGAAAAGCGGACCATGTCGTTGATGTGGGTCCGGGTGCAGGAAGTCGGGGGGGATATATTGTTGCCCAGGGGACTGCCGATGAGATTGAAAGTGTTGAGGAGTCTATTACGGGGCAGTACCTGAGCGGGAAAAAAGTTATTCCCCTTCCTCAAAAAAGACGACTTCCCAATGGAAAACATCTTGAAATTATCGGAGCAAGAGAAAATAACCTGAAAAATTTAAACGTGAAGATTCCTTTAGGGGTTTTCACCTGTGTCACAGGAGTCTCCGGTTCAGGAAAAAGCACTCTGATTAACGAAATACTTTATAAGAAAACGGCTCAGGTTCTTAACAGAGCAAAGAATATTCCGGGGGATCACGATGAAATTCATGGTTTGGAGCATATCGACAAAGTCATTGAGATCGACCAGTCTCCTATAGGGCGGACTCCCCGTTCAAATCCTGCAACATATACCGGAGTATTTGATGAAATCAGGGATGCTTTTGCAAAAACCCCGATGGCCAAAACCAGAGGCTATAAAAAAGGTCGATTCAGCTTCAATGTAAAAGGCGGTCGTTGTGAGGCATGTAACGGTGACGGGATTATCAAAATCGAGATGCACTTCCTGCCGGATGTCTATGTTCCCTGTGAGGTATGTAAGGGGAAACGCTATAACAGAGAGACTTTGGATGTATTATATAAAGGAAAAACCATTGCCGATGTATTGGATATGAATGTGGAAGAGGCCTTGGAATTCTTTGAAAATATTCCGAAAATCAAAAGAAAACTGCAGACCCTTCAGGATGTTGGGTTGAGCTATATTAAGCTTGGACAGCCTTCCACACAGTTATCCGGTGGTGAGGCACAACGGATTAAATTGTCGACGGAACTTAGTAAACGGAGTACGGGAAAAACACTTTACATCCTTGATGAACCTACAACAGGCTTACACACTGCGGATGTCCATAAGTTAATTGGGGTTTTGCAGCGATTGGTCGATGGCGGGAATACTGCGATCGTCATCGAGCATAACCTCGATGTGATAAAAACCGGGGATTACTTAATTGATCTGGGACCGGAAGGCGGTTATGAAGGCGGAGAAGTTCTGGCCACAGGAACACCGGAGGAGATTGCAAAGATCAAAGAATCCTATACGGGGCAATATTTAAAGCCCATGCTGAAGGAAATGAAAAAGAAGCATTCATCCTAGGGGGGTGAGTTTGTGGAAAAAGAATATTCCAAACATATCCAAGAGATATTGGAAGGACTCCCGAAAAAGCCGGGAGTCTACTTAATGAAAAACCGAAAAAATGAGATCATTTATGTGGGAAAGGCCGTCAATCTCCGGAATCGTGTTCGGCAATATTTTCAATCCGGAAAAAATCAGCCTCCGAAGCTACGGGTAATGGTTCCTCAGATCCGGGATATTGAAACGATTCTCACGGATTCGGAAATCGAGGCATTGATTTTAGAGAACAATCTCATCAAAGAAAATCATCCGAAGTACAATGTCCTCCTGAGAGATGATAAAACCTACCCATATATTAAGGTGACAGTCAATGAAGAGTATCCCAGACTGCTGAAAACCAGGAGAATCTTAAAAGACGGTGCAAAATACTTCGGACCCTACACCAATGTGGGAGCTTTAAATGAAACATTGACAATCCTGAGAAGCCTGTATCCGATTCGACAATGCAACAAGGATGTGAATAAACTCCTGGAAAGAAAAGTTCGTCCCTGCCTGAATTATCATATCAAAAAGTGCATAGGACCCTGCACAGGAAGAACGAACTACGAAGCCTATCAGGAAATGATTCAACAGATTCTTCTTTTTCTTGAAGGCCGGGAAGATGAGTTGGTCAAAGAAGTTCAAGGGAAAATGCAGGAAGCGGCAAAGGAACTCAACTTTGAACGGGCGGCAAAATATCGGGATCAGGTACAAGCTTTAAAAGAAGTGCTTCAAAGGCAGAAAATTGTCTCTACGAAGGAAATGGATCAGGATGTGATTGCGATGGCCAAGGAAGGGCAAAAAAGCTCTGTACAGGTCTTTTTCATTCGTCAGGGGAAGCTGGTTCAACGGGAAAATTTTATTTTGGAGAACAATTTCCAGGAGAAAGAGGAAGAGATTCTGGAGTCCTTTGCAAAACAATTTTACAGCGGGATGAATTTTATCCCCAAGGAAGTTCTCCTGGAAATGGAGATTGAAGATCAGGATGTAATTGAAAGCTGGCTTTCTTCGAGAAAAAGCGAGAAAGTGCTGGTTTACGTACCGAAAATCGGTGAGAAGAAAAAGCTTATGAATATGGTCAAGGAGAATGCCAAAAGATTCCTTGACCAAAAGATTCTCGGAGAAAAGGAAAAAGAGTCAAAAAAAGAAGGGATCCTGGCGGAACTGAAAGAGCGGCTGAATCTTGAAGAAATCCCCCTAAGGATTGAAGCTTATGATATTTCAAACATTCAAGGAGTTGAATCCGTAGGATCCATGGTGGTTTTTCAAGAAACGAAGCCGAATCGAAAGGAGTACCGCAGATTCAAAATCAAAAAAGTAAAGGGCCCCGATGATTATCGAAGCATGGAAGAGGTGCTGGAAAGACGATTCAAAAGAGGCCTGATGGAGATCAAGGAGATCCAAAAGAGAGAAGTCTATTCGCATTTGGATGAGCTTGGCAAGTTTTCCGTCTTTCCCGATGTGATTTTCATCGACGGGGGAAAGGGCCAGGTAAGTGTGGTCGAGAATGTATTAAGAGAGCTGGGAATCGAGATTCCCGTCTGCGGTATGGTCAAAGATGATCGGCATCGCACAAGAGGCCTGATTTATCAAGGGCAGGAGTTTCCATTGGAGAGAGGGAGCGTTCTTCTCCGGTTTATTGCTGAAGTTCAGGAAGAAGTCCATCGATTCGCCATTACCCATCATCGAAGTCTGATGAAGAAGCATCAGGAAAAATCAGTTTTGGACGAGATCCCGGGAATCGGAAGGGTAAAAAAGCTGGCCCTCTATAATCACTTTAAATCCATTGAGAAAATGAAGAAAGCCGGGGAAGAAGACTTTTTGGAAGTGGATCGAATTTCCAGAAAAGATGCTGAGAACCTCGTAAATCACTTTAAAAATTATTCTGACTAAACTCTGTAGAATTCTACAGAGTTTTTTTGCGAGTTTTCTCATATAATTCTTGAATCAAATCCGTATTTATTATATAATGAAATAGTTAAAAAATTAACATTTATAAAGGGTTCAGACTGCTGGAAAATTCAAAAGAATAAAGTAAATTTGAATTTTCTCAAGGTCTCAAGTAGAATGTTGACAGGAGAAAGAGGCACCTAAAAGTAAATACTATAAATCGTTAAGGAGGGACAGTATGGTAGAAAAAGTGTTAACGGAAGAGAATTTTCAAAAGCTGGATCAAGTGATTGAGAAGGCAAAGCAGGGGAAAGGGCCATTAATGCCGGTATTAACCCAGGCCCAAAAGATTTTCGGATGTGTACCTTATGAAGTACAAAAGCACGTATCCGATGGATTGAAAGTGCCCATGGCGGACATTTTCGGAGTCGTGAGCTTCTATTCCCAGTTTTCTTTGGAGCCCAAGGGAGAGTTTGTCGTATCGGTGTGTATGGGAACGGCTTGTTATGTCAAGGATGCGAAGCCGATTTTGGACAAAGTCAGTGCACTTGTGGAAGCGAAATCGGGAGAGACTTCAGTGGACGGAAAGTTCACTCTTCAGGCAACCCGATGTATCGGAGCATGTGGGCTGGCACCGATCATCACCGTCAATGAAGATGTATATGGCAAGTTGACTGTAGACGATGTGCCGGGAATTATAAAGAAATATAAGAAATAAACACTGACTTCATTAACAAGGAGGTTTACGGATGAAAAGTTTAGAAGAATTAAGAAAACTTCGCAAGGAATCCCTCGATCGAGTGGATATGAGAAGAAGCGGAAATGGAACCCGAATTGTGGTTGGAATGGCTACATGTGGAATCTCTGCAGGAGCAAGATCGGTAATGATGGCTCTCGTAGAGGAAGCTAAGAAGAGGAATCTGCAGGATGTGACCATCACCCAAACAGGATGTATCGGCGCCTGCCGGTTGGAACCCATGTTTGAGGTCTATCGACAGGGAGAAGAAAAAGTTACGTATGTACACATGGATGCAGAGAAATCCCGAAAAGTCATTGCAGATCATGTGGTAAACGGAAACGTCGTTTCTGAATATACAATTGGAGCATATGAAAAATAAAGAAGGAAATCACGCACAAGGAGGTTAGAAAATGGAATTATATAGATCCCACATATTAGTTTGTGCAGGGACAGGATGTGTATCGTCCGCATCACTGGAAATTGAAAAAAGATTCCAGGAGCTGATCGAGCAGAACGATCTCTCAAAGGAAGCGAAAGTAGTAAAAACCGGTTGTTTCGGTTTATGTGAAGCGGGACCCATTGTGATNGTCTATCCCGAAGGAGCATTTTACAGCCAAATCAAGGTGGAGGATGTGGATCGCATCGTCGCTGAACATTTGGTGAAGGGTCGAATTGTCACCGAACTGCTCTATAAGGAATCNCACGCTGACGGAGTCATTCAATCGGTGAATGAAGTCGGATTTTATAAGAAGCAGGAGCGTGTTGCACTTCGGAACTGCGGAGTGATCAATCCTGAAGTTATTGAAGAGTATATTGCCTATGACGGATATGAGGCCCTTGGGAAAGTATTAACGGAAATGACCCCTGAAGAGGTAATCCAGGTGGTAAAGGATTCCGGACTTCGAGGACGGGGGGGCGGTGGATTTCCCACGGGATTGAAGTGGGAGTTCACAGCAAAAGCGGAGAGCGACCAAAAATATGTAGCATGTAATGCGGATGAAGGGGACCCGGGAGCATTTATGGACCGGTCAGTTCTGGAGGGAGACCCTCATGTGATCGTGGAGTCGATGACCATTGCCGGCTATGCAGTCGGAGCAAGTAAAGGATATGTTTATGTGCGGGCGGAATACCCCATTGCAGTGCAACGCCTTCAAATTGCCATCGACCAGGCAAAGGACATGGGGCTGCTGGGAGAGAATATTTTTGGAACCGGTTTTAACTTTGATATGGAGATTCGACTGGGAGCAGGAGCTTTCGTCTGTGGAGAAGAAACCGCATTGATTAAATCAATTGAAGGAAAGCGGGGAATGCCGATACCAAGACCTCCATTTCCTGCAGTCAAGGGNATTTTTGATAAACCGACNCTNTTAAATAATGTTGAAACCTANGCCAATATTCCACAAATCTTTCTTCGGGGACCTGAGTGGTTTTCAAGTATCGGAACGGAAAAATCCAAGGGAACCAAGATTTTTGCCTTGGCAGGAAAAATTAATAATACCGGACTATTGGAAATCCCAATGGGAACCACGTTACGGGAAGCAATTTATGATGTAGGCGGAGGAATTCCGAAGGGAAAAGCCTTTAAGGCCGTACAAACCGGAGGACCTTCGGGAGGCTGTATTCCCGCTGAGCACATTGATACACCTATTGACTATGATAATCTGATCGAACTGGGCTCAATGATGGGATCCGGTGGAATGATCGTTATGGATGAAGATAACTGTATGGTTGATATTGCACGATTCTTCCTGGACTTTACGGTAGAAGAATCCTGTGGAAAGTGTACTCCTTGCCGGGACGGCACAAAACGAATGCTGGAAATGCTGGATAAAATCTCTGAAGGAAAGGGAACGATGGAGGATCTTGCGAAGCTTGAAACTTTGGCAAAGACCATCAAATCCGCTTCTCTTTGCGGATTGGGACAGACAGCACCAAATCCTGTATTGTCGACCCTGAAATATTTTAAAGATGAGTATGAGGCTCATGTCAATGATAAGAAGTGTCCGGCGGGAACATGCCAGGCATTACTGGAATACAAGGTGATCGATGACAAGTGTAAGAAGTGCGGAATCTGTGCACCGAAGTGTCCTGTAGACTGTATCAGCGGAACAAAAGGAAAGACAGTCTACCATATTGACACGGAGAAATGTATCAAGTGTAACGCCTGTCTTGAAGCATGTCCATTTAACGCCATTGTAAAAGGTTAAAAACGAAAGAATAAAGGAGGCTAAACCTATGGTTACCGTAACGATAAACGGCCAAAAAGTGGAAGTGGCACCGGAGACCACCGTTCTTGAAGCGGCGGAGAAGATCGGTGTAAAGATTCCAACTTTTTGCCATGATCCAAGATTAAAACCCCATGGATCCTGCAGAATTTGTGTAGTGGAAGTGAAGGGAGGGGGAAATCTTCCTACAGCCTGTGTAACCCCTGTATGGGAAGGCATGGAAGTTGAAACGGAAAGTCATGATGTCGTGGTTGCACGAAAAGAAATTCTGGATTTAATCCTTGCTGATCATCCTCTGGAATGCTTAACCTGTGAGAGAGCAGGAAGCTGTACACTTCAGGATCTTTGCTATCAGTACGAAATTGAGGAGACATCCTTTGATGGTGAGAGAACAAATTATCCGATTGATGAGTCCAATGATTTTTACTATAGTGATCAAAATAAATGTATAAAATGCGGAAAATGTGTAATGGTCTGTGATCAGCTGCAACAGACAAACGCTATCGGATTTATAGGGCGGGGCTTCGAAACCCATGTGGGGACTCCCTTTGAACTGGGACTGGAGCACTCAACCTGTGTATCCTGTGGAAACTGTGTATCAGTGTGTCCTGTTGATTCCCTGGGACCAAAAAAGAAAGTCAAGTATCGATCCTGGGAAGTGGACAAAGTGCGGACAACCTGTTCTTATTGTGGAGTAGGATGTCAAATGGATCTGTTGGTAAAAGATAACAGAGTTGTCGAGGTACAACCGGCAGAGGGTGTAAACAACCGAATGCTTTGTGTAAAAGGAAAGTTTGCCTTTGACTTTTTAAGTCATCCCGACCGATTGAAAAAGCCATTGGTTCGGAAAAATGGACGATTGCAGGAAGCAACATGGGATGAGGCATATGATGTAATTACCGGGAAGATCAAAGAGATTAAGGAAGCCCACGGTCCTTCAGTATTTGCGGGACTAACTTCTGCCCGGGTTTCAACGGAAGACAATTATATGATGCAAAAGTTTATGAGGGCTGCAATCGGTACCAACAGTGTGGACCACTGTGCACGCCTCTGACATTCCTCTACAGTTGCAGGTCTTGCAACAACATTAGGTAGTGGAGCAATGACAAACAGTGTATCGGAAGTCTCAAAGAGCGATGTGTTATTTGTAACAGGATCCAATACAACGGAAAATCATCCCGTGATCGGATCAATGATGAAACGCGCAGTACAGGATGGTGCAAAACTCATCGTTGCCGATCCGAGAGAAATCGAGTTGGCTAAATACGCAGACGTGTATCTTCAAATTAAGCCCGGAACCAGCATCGCTTTAGCAAACGGCTTAATGCATGTAATTCTAGAAGAAGGTCTGGAAGACAAGGACTTTATCGAAAAAAGAACAGAAGACTTTGATGAAGTAAAAGAAATTGTCAAGGAATATACTCCTGAAAAGGTTGCAGAAATTTGTGATGTTAATGCTGAAGATGTACGAAAAGCTGCAAGAATTTTTGGTGAGGCAGAAAGGGCAGCCATCTATTATTGTATGGGAATCACTCAGCATAGCACGGGAACAGAGAGTGTTATGAGCATTTCCAACCTTGCAATGATGACCGGGAACATCGGAAGGGAAGGAACGGGAGTAAACCCACTCAGAGGGCAAAATAATGTTCAAGGTGCTTGTGACATGGGAGGATTGCCCAACGTATACCCAGGATATCAACCGGTAACTGTACCGGAAATTGCAAAGAAATTCGAAGATGCATGGGGAGTGGAATTATCCAAGGAGGCAGGATTAACTCTTCCGGAGATGATGGATAATGCTCTTAGAAAAGATCTGAAAGCGATGTACATTATGGGTGAGAACCCAATGGTTTCCGATCCTGATACCGCTCACATCAAAAAAGCAATTGAAAATCTGGAGTTCCTGGTTGTACAGGATATCTTCCTGACGGAAACTGCGGAGCTTGCGGACGTGGTCCTTCCGGCAGCGGCCTTCGCTGAAAAGGATGGAACCTTCGTAAATACGGAAAGACGGGTACAAAGAATCCGAAAAGCTATCAATCCTCCGGGAGAAGCAAAGTATGACTGGGAGATCTTTGTGGATTTGATGAACCGATTAGGGTATGAAGAAAAACTCCAAAGTGCTGAAGAAATCATGGAAGAAATTTCTAAAGTGACACCACAATATGGAGGAATCGATTATCAAAGAATTGATGGAAACGGATTACAGTGGCCATGTCCCACCAAAACTCATGAAGGAACAAAGTTCCTCCATGGAGAAAAATTTGCCAGAGGGCTTGGATTATTTAAGGGAATCCACTATAAGCCATCTGCGGAAGTTACCGATGATGAGTATCCGTTTATCATGACCACGGGTCGTGTGCTTTATCAGTATCATACCCGTACAATGACCGGAAAGACAGAGGGATTGAACAATTTGATGCCTGAAAGCTTTATAGAGATTAATCCTGTCACTGCGGAACAGAAAAATATTTCTGACGGCGACATGATAAAAGTGGCATCAAGACGTGGAGAAATCAAAGTCAAAGCAAAGGTGACAGATACCATTGCTGAAGGAGTTGTCTTTATTCCCTTCCACTGGGCTGAAGGCGCAGCAAATATATTGACGAGTGGTGCAGTTTTGGATCCATACTCGAAAATTCCTGAGTTAAAGGTTAGTGCAGTTGCGATTGAAAAAGCATAATGCACCCAATCATTTGAGACTCCGTGGCAATGCCACGGAGTCTTTTTCTTTTGATATTTTGGCAGAATCGTGTAAAATGGAGGAAGAAGTTATAAACAGCTACGTATTAATCATAGAGTATTGGAGTGAAAAAAATGAGATATGAAGGAAGTATCTATCGGCCGCCAAGTGAGGCATACAGCTATATTTTACAGGTAACCATCGGATGTTCTCACAATGCCTGTACTTTTTGCGGAATGTACAAGGAGAAAAACTTTCGTCTGCGATCAAAGAAAGAAATTTTGGAAGACCTTGACCTGGCAAGAAAAGAGTGTGCTCAGGTAAAGAGAATTTTCCTTGCGGATGGAAATGCTTTAGTGATGAAAACTGAAGAGATGCTTTCTCTCTTGGAGGAGATTCAAGGTCGGTTCCCGGAGGTGGAACGGATTTCTCTTTATGCAGCACCGAAGGATCTGCTTCGAAAAAGCTCAGAGGATCTGAAGGCAATTCGGGAAGCAGGAATTGATATGGTCTATCTGGGAGTTGAATCGGGAAGCGATAATGTTTTAAGGAAGATCAATAAAGGGTGCAGCTCTGAAGAAATGATTGAAGCCGGCCGTAAAGCCATGGAGGCGGGAATGACCTTGTCCGTCACTTTGATTTCCGGGATTGGCGGCAAAAAGCTTTCTTTGGAACATGCTGTGGAGTCTGCCAGGGTCGTCAGCAAAATAAAGCCTCATTATTTAGGACTATTAACTCTATTAGTTCAGGAGGGAACCCCTTTATTTAATGAAATTCAAAATGGTGAGTTTGCTTTGCTCTCTCCCG
>SL_3KL_010_SEDDRAFT_10005594_pt1 | contig 11250 bp, 11 predicted proteins | sample SodLakKL_010_SED_2_FD_10381 | JGI IMG/M metagenome (IMG submission 10381)
CTTACAATGGAAACGACTTTCGAAGATATTGATGCAGATTCACTTGATATTGTAGAACTGGTTATGGCCCTGGAAGAAGAGTTTGACCTGGAAATATCTGATCAGGAAATAGAAAACATTAATACAGTTGGTGATGTGGTTAAATACATTGAGTCGAAAGTATAGTTTTTTCTTAGAGGTGAAGTTGTGCACAGAGTAGTAATTACGGGAATCGGGCTGGAATCACCTGTTGGTTCAGATAAATCTACATTTTGGAATAGTATTATAAATGGTAAAAGCGGTATTTCAGATGTGGAGAGCTTTGATGTAAGTCAGTATCCCTGCCGTATTGCGGGAGAAATTAAGGACTTTGATCCTTCTATCTATATGGAAAAGAAAGAAGCAAAGCGTGTCGATCGCTTTACCCAGCTTGGTGTTGCGGCAGCCTTGAAAGCCTGGTCTGATTCAGGTTTAGATAAAATCGATCTGGATAAAAATGAAGTTGGAGTTATGGTTGGCTCCGGAATCGGTGGAATTCAGACGATTGAGGAACAGCTGAAGGTATTAGCCGAGAAAGGACCGCGCCGGGTCAGCCCTTTTTTAGTACCGGCACTGATTGCCAATATGGCATCCGGATATATATCAATACTCCTCGGCATCAGGGGGCCGAATACTACTGTAGTAACTGCCTGTGCCTCATCAACCCATGCTGTGGGAGATGCCTGGCATATCATTAAACGTGGTGATGCCGAAGTAATGCTGGCTGGGGGAGCTGAGGCTGCTATCAGCCACCTTGCATTTTCTGGTTTCTCCTCTGCACGTGCTCTTTCTATCAATAATGAAGAACCCGAAAAGGCCTCACGTCCTTTTGACTTGAAGCGTGATGGTTTTGTCATGGGAGAAGGTGCAGGTGTTGTGACTATGGAAACCCTGGACCATGCCCTGGCCCGGGGAGCAACTATTTATGGTGAAGTTGTAGGTTATGGTATGTCCGGTGATGCATATCATATGACCGCTCCCGACCCCGATGGAAAAGGAGCTTGCCTGTGCATGGAAAGAGCTCTAAAAAGCGCAGGCATCAGCCCCGGCGAAGTAGGCTACATTAATGCACACGGAACTTCCACTGAATTTAACGATAAAATTGAGACCATGGCTATAAAGAAGGTCTTCGGTGATCATGCTTACAAGCTGGCGGTCAGTTCAACTAAATCAATGACCGGCCATTTACTCGGTGCAGCCGGTGCCATTGAACTTATTGCCACTCTTTTAATCATGGAAAACCAGCTTATTCATCCCACAATTAATTATGATTACCCTGATCCGGAATGTGATCTTGACTATGTTCCCAATGAGGCCAGGGAAAGTACTGTTAACATAGCAATATCTAACTCATTCGGATTTGGTGGAACCAATGCCACCCTGGCGATAAAGAGATATCGGCCTTAAAAAGCAAATGGAGAACATTTATGGACTGGTCTGAACGAATAAAGAACTTTTTATCTGCGTTAGGTTGGGAAATTAACAACTTCAAACTTTATGAACAGGCACTAACTCACAGTTCTTATGCCCATGAAAAGGGTCATCGGAAAAGTCATAATGAAAGACTTGAATTTTTGGGCGATGCTGTTTTAGAACTGATTATCAGTGATTACTTATATGAAACTTATCCGCATCTGTCTGAAGGTAAGCTTACAAAACTCCGCGCAGACCTGGTTTGCGAAGCATCATTAGCGCGCCTGGCATTTGAATTTAATCTTGGCCAATATCTTCTGTTAGGTAAAGGCGAAGTGATGGGTGGAGGCAATACCCGGCCATCTCTGCTGGGTGATTCTGTTGAAGCCTTAATTGGTGCGCTTTACCTGGATCGGGGCCTGGAAGATTGCAGAAACTATGTTTTGGCATTATATAAACCAATTTTACAGGAACTGCAGGAAGGAGTTTTACGTCGCGACTATAAAACTTTACTGCAGGAGTTTTCTCAGGCACGTTTTTCAGTTACCCCTTCTTATAGAATTATCGATGAAAGTGGTCCGGATCATAATAAAGAATTCTTAGCAGAGGTAGTATTAATTTTAGAACCGGTTGGCAGTGGCTGGGGCCGTAGTAAGAAGGAAGCAGAGCAGGCTGCCGCCAAGGCGGCCTGGAGCAAACTTACACCTTAGAAAATATTGGTCGAATAAAGAATATCCATTGAAATTATATTGACTTATAGCAAGTATTAATTAATTTTTTTTAGGAGTTTTTACGTGTATTTAAAACAAATGGATCTGTTTGGCTTTAAGTCTTTTGCAGAAAAGTCCGAGCTTAGTCTTAGCCCGGGTATTACTGCCGTAATCGGGCCGAACGGTTGCGGAAAAAGCAACCTTGTTGATGCCGTTCGCTGGGCCCTGGGAGAGCAAAGTGTTAAATCACTGCGTGGAACAAAAATGGAAGAGATTATATTTTCCGGTAGTGATGTCCGCAAGCCTCTAAACTTTGCCGAGGTTTCGCTTACTTTTGGTAACGCTTCGAGTTTTCTGAATATGGAATATGATGAGGTAACAATTACCAGGCGCCTATTTCGCAGTGGTGACAGCGAGTATTATATCAACAAATCTGCCTGCAGGTTAAAAGATATAACTGAAATGTTTCTTGATACCGGTTTGGGAAAAGATGTATATTCGGTAATCGGACAGGGCCGCGTGGATGAAATTATAAACAGCCGCCCTGAAGAGAGGCGCGAAATTTTTGAAGAGGCGGCTGGAATCCTAAAATATAAAATCCGAAAAAAAGAAGCCCGCCGCCGACTGGATGAAACCAGGGATAACCTTGTCCGTGTTCAGGATTTAATCTATGAGCTGGAAACCCAGGTCGAACCTTTGCAGGCCCAGGCTGAAGTAACCAGGCGTTACAAGTCCCTTCAGGAAAGAGCCGATGAACAGGAAAAAAGGCTTCTTTCACATCAACTGCAGCAATCGCAGCAGCAATTGGAAAAAGTAAACAAGCAGCTGCAAAATTTAAACGATGCCCTTCTGAAATCTGCTGCTCAGGGTGGACAGCATGAAAAAGAAATCCAGGACTTGAAAAACCGGTTTCAGGATCTGCAAAGACACAGGAAAGAGTTAGAACAAAAATTAAGCGAAGTGTCTCGCAACCTTGAGCATAAAGAAAGCGAAAGCAAAATATTACAAGAAAGGGAAAATCGCTTTCGTGAACAGATCGAACAAAACAGGCAGCGTGTCCGGCACCTGGAAGTTTTAATGGAAGAATATGAACAGCAGAAAAAGCGAGCAGAAAACGATTTACAGGTAAAAAATGAAGAACTGGTAGAGTTAAACGAAGAGCTTGAGCATCTGAAGAAAAAGCTGGCAGAGCATAAATCGACGGCCCTGGCAGAGGAAGTTGAGAAAAAACAGGAAGAAATATATAAAAAGGGTGCCCGCAAAGAGGCGGCTGCTTCTACGATAGAAGAGCTTGAAAAGCGCCGGGAGCGGCTTAAAACACAAAAGCAAGCTCTTAAAACTGATCAGGAAACGCTTCAGGATAAGATAACAACCATTAAAGACAGGGCTTCTCACCTTAATAATGACCTGCAGGACTTGAAAAATAAGTATGCTTCCGCTTTAACAACTGCAGAGAAAGAAATTGAAAGCTTAAAGCAGGCCAGAAGTAAACTGGAACAGGCGTTATCTTTTGAGCAGAAGCAGAAAGAAAGTCTCCATGATATTAACAGCCGGCTTAATTTGTTGAAGGAGCAGGATAATGCCCTTTCAGGTTATTACCGTGGTGTTAAAGAAGTAATGCAGGCCCGTAACAAGTTGCCAGGTGTGGTCGGGCCCGTTGCGGACTTGATATCGATTGATAACCGCTATGTCCAGGCTGTTGAATCGGCCCTGGGCAGTTCACTACAATACCTGGTCGCTGAGTCTGAAAAATCCGTGCAAAATGCAATTCTTTATCTCAAGGAAAACAATAAAGGTTGGGCTACTTTTTTACCACTAGATATTTTGAAGCCTGCAGCTGATCCACTGGAACGTTTTGATGGATGGCGCGAACTTGACGGGGTCTTCGGCAAGGCTTCGGAGCTCGTAGATGCTGATCAGTCATATCGTAAAGCAATTGACTATCTGCTTTCTTCAGTCCTTGTCTGTAGAGATCTGCAATCTGCTTCTAAAGCTGCACGCCATATTAAATACAGCTGCAGAGTTGTTACCCTGGAGGGCGAAATGATTAATCCCGGAGGTATTATGAGAGGTGGTAGCCTGCCTAAGCGCAATGCCGGGATGCCTCTCGGCAGGCGTAAGGAGATCGAGGAACTGCTTAACATGCAAAAGCAGATTCAAAATGAAGTCAATAAGGCTGAAAGCGCTGTAAAGCAGGAAAAAGATAGCTTAATGATGGCAGAAAATGCTGCTGAACAGGCCGGGCAGGCTAAAAATAATCTTGAAAAGCAGTTGAATGACCTGCAAAAAGAGCATGATCAGGTCAAGAATGAGCAGGATAACCTGCAGGATAAATACCAATCGCTTAATAACAATCTTCAGGAACTTGATAACGAAGAACAGGAAATAGAAGAGCGGTTGGTTTTGCTTAATTCCGATATAAAAGAATACAGCCAGTCTATAGAAACTCTGGATAAAGAGCTATCCGGAGTAAAAGAAGAATACAGAGAATTTATTGAACAGAAGAATTCCATGGAACAGGAAATAACCGGACTAATGGTAAAAATTACATCTTACACTGAACAGCGTGATGCTATAGCTGCAAGGATCGAAGAAATTGAAAAGAATTTAAAAAGCCCTGCCGCAGAAATAGAAGATAAAAATAGTGAATATGAGAAATATACAAGAGAATTGGAAGACAATCAAAGTAAACAGGCCTTGATAAAATCGGAAATTGACAATCTGACTAAAGAAAAGGCAGATTTGATAGCTGAGGTCGAAGAAAAGAATAAGCAGGTTAACCAGGTTGAAGCTGACCTAATTGACCTGGAAGAGCAAGGCAAGCGCAGGCAGAGTCAATTGTCTCGCCAGGAAAAAAGGGAACGCCAGCTTTCGGTTGAGCAGACCAGGCTGGAAACAGAGATTAATTACCAGGAAATGCGCTTTAAAGAGCAATTTAAGAGTTTGGAACTGGTTAATCTTGAAGAGGAATATGACCCTGAAGAAAGTAGAAGGTTGATTGATAACCTGAAAGAAGATTTGGAAGAACTTGGAGAAGTTAATCTTGGTGCGATAGACGAACTGGCCAGGCTGGAAGAAAGAATTAATTTTCTAAAGGATCAAAGAGACGATCTTCAAAAAGGCGAAGCATCCCTGCAAAAAGTCCTGGCAGAAATAGATCAGCGCATGGAGTATTATTTTAATATTGCCTTTAAGCAGATCAGTGAAAACATGAAAATAACATTCGAAGAGCTCTTCGAAGGCGGTAAAGTTGTGCTCAGGCTAACTGATCCTGATAACGTCCTGGAATCTGGTATAGAAATAGTAGCGCAGCCACCGGGGAAAAAACTGCAGAACATTACACTTTTGTCAGCAGGTGAAAAAGTGCTAACCGCTATTGCCCTGGTATTTGCAATCCTGCGCTTCAAACCGGCTCCTTTTTACCTGCTAGATGAAGTGGAATCTACCCTGGATGATGCCAACCTGTCAAGGTTTACCAGGTTTCTAAAGCGTTCAGTCCAGCAGGCTCAGTTTATCATGATAACACACCGGAAAAGAACAATGGAGGAGGCCGAGGTGTTATATGGAGTCACCATGCCGGAACCGGGGGTTTCCCGCCTGATGTCATTGAAAATAGAAGATAATCTTATTTCCAGCAAGAGGAGTTAATTTAAATGAGTTTTTTCAACAAGTTTAGAAACAGCCTTTCCGGCAACAAGACCGGTTTTATAGATCGTCTGGGCAGTCTGTTCAGCAGCGGTGAGATAGACGAAGAATTTTATGAGGAATTGGAAGAAATTCTTGTCAGCGGAGATGTTGGCGTAGAAACTACCCTGCGCCTGGTTGAAGAACTGAGAGATGGAGTAAAGGAATCAAAGCTAAAAGAGAGAGCAGAGGTAAAAGANCTACTTGTTGAAAAGCTNACAGCTTTAATGACGACTCCATCAGAAGATGATATCCAGATTAAAGGTGAGCCTCATGTTATTCTCCTGGTAGGGGTAAATGGCTCCGGCAAGACAACTTCTGCGGCAAAACTTGCAAACCTGTACAAGCAAGAAGGGAAATCTGTGCTCCTGGTTGCAGGGGATACTTTTCGGGCTGCGGCCATTGAGCAGCTCGAAATTTGGGCAGAAAGAGCCGGGGTTGAAATGATCAAACAACAGGCTGGTTCAGACCCTTCAGCCTTATTTTTTGATGCCATGAGTTCAGCCCGGGCTCGTGGTATCGATGTGGTAATTGGTGATACAGCCGGCAGGTTGCATAATAAATTTAACCTGATGGAAGAGTTGAACAAGATTAACCGGGTTGTCGGACGCTGCCAGGAAGGTGCACCGCACCAGGTTCTGCTTGTTTTAGATGCAACTACGGGTCAAAATGCTGTTGCCCAGGCTAAAAGTTTTAATCAGTCACTTCCTGTTAGCGGTTTGATCCTTACAAAATTAGACGGTACTGCCCGCGGGGGGATTGTAGTCAGTATCCAGGATTCCCTTGGTATTCCCGTTCGTTATGTTGGTTTGGGTGAAAAGATGGAAGATCTTGCTCCTTTCGAACCTGCTCAGTTTGCCCGTGCCCTCCTGGAGTCATAAACTATTCCCTAAATTAATGGTTGCCAGAATACTGCTTTTTTGTTATACTTCGTCTGTAAAGGTAAAAGGCTTTACAGGAGGAAGCAATGCTTGATCTGCGTATAAAGATAAGTGTACTCTACGATATCTATTCGTCGCTGTTAACCAGCAGGCAGCAGGACATATTAAAGCTTTACTACAGTAACGACTATTCTCTTGGTGAAATTGCCGAAGAATACAATATAAGCCGGCAGGCTGTCCATGACTTAATCAACCGGGCAACTGCATCATTGGAAAACCTGGAGGATAAACTGGGCCTTTACCGGCTCTTTCAGGTTCAGCAGCAGCTAATTGGTGATGCTGAAACTATGCTTGACAAAGATCAACCGACTGAACAGGAACTTGGAGAATTAAAGAGTATCATTGCCAGACTGCGCTCAACCATTGAGCAGTGACAACCGGTGCCGTAAATGTTTTGTCACATGGGTGATAGCAGGAATTATTTTTTAAAAAGATTAAAATTGGGGTTGTCTGAATATGTTTTCTAACCTTGCCGATAAACTGCAGAATACTTTAAAACAGCTGCGTGGCAAAGGTAAGCTCAACGAAAAAGATGTTGATAATGCAATGCGCCAGATAAAACTGGCCTTGCTGGAAGCTGATGTTAACTTTAAAGTTGTAAAAGACTTTATAACTTCGCTCAGGGAAAGAGCAGTCGGACAGGAAGTGATGAACAGCCTGACGCCCGGTCAGCAGGTTGTCAAGATTGTCAACGAAGAAATGACCAGGCTGATGGGTGAAAAACAAAGTGATTTAATTACTGCCGACAAAGGACCGACGGCGATCATGATCGTTGGTCTGCAGGGTTCAGGAAAGACAACAACTGTTGTTAAGCTTGCTTCTTACCTGCGTCGTTCCGGAAAAAACCCTCTTCTTGTCGCTGCTGATATTTACCGACCTGGTGCTGTTAAGCAGCTTCAGGTTTTTAGTGAATCCGTTGGAGAAAAAGTTTACAGTAATGAAGAAGCAGACCCTGTTGATATCTGCAGAGAGGGCTTAAAGCTGGCTGAAAAGGATAATCATGACACAGTTATTTTTGATACTGCCGGCAGGCTTCATATAGACCAGGAAATGATGTCTGAAGTTGCAGCAATCAAGGAAGCCGTAAATCCTCATGAGGTGCTCTTGGTTGTAGATGCAATGACCGGGCAGGATGCAGTAAATGCTGCTGCTTCATTTAATGAATCAGTCGGATTGACCGGGGTAATATTAACAAAGCTGGATGGAGATACCCGGGGCGGAGCCGCCTTATCTGTAAATGCTGTTACTGGATGTCCCGTAAAATTTGTCGGTGTGGGCGAAAAAGTCGAAGCCCTGGAGCCATTTCACCCTGACCGAATGGCTTCAAGAATTCTTGGCATGGGTGATGTGCTCTCGCTGATTGAAAAAGCAGAGGCTTCTGTAGATCAGGATAAAGCGAAAGAAATGGAACAGAAGCTGCGCCGGCAGCAGTTTACCCTGGATGATTTTAAAGAACAGATCAGTCAGCTGCGCAGTATGGGATCACTCGAAGATATAATGAACATGATGCCCGGAGGAGCTAACCTGCCCAAGGAAGTAAGGCAGATGTCCCTTAATGAAGACAACTTCAACCGGGTTGAAGCAATCATAAGCTCGATGACCGGTAAAGAAAAACAGGATCCGGCAATTATTAACAGCAGCCGCAGAAAACGCATTGCCATGGGCAGCGGAACACAGGTGCAGGATGTAAACCGCTTGCTAAACCAATTTAATCAAATGCAAAAAATGATTAAAAAAATGGGGACAATGGATAAAAAAGGTGGACTGAAAAAGCTTAAAAAAGGCGGCAAAGGATTCCCCTTTTAAAATAACGGCTTATGTTATAGCTGATATTTTATAGAGATACCAGATAACGGAGGTGAATAAATTGGCAGTAAGAATCAGGCTAAAAAGAATGGGAGCAAAAAAGAAACCTTTTTTCCGTATTGTGGTGGCCGATTCCCGGTATCCACGGGACGGGCGTTTTATCGAAGAAATCGGCTATTACAACCCGACCACCAAGCCGACTACTTTTCAAGTAGACGAGGAGAAAGTACAGCAGTGGCTGTCTAAGGGAGCCAGGCCCTCTGATACTGTTAAGGCCCTTTTTGAAAGAGCCGGTTTGAGTAAGTAGTGCTGGAGGGAGGTTGTTATTGATGAAGGAGCTTTTGGAGCATATTGCCAAAGCACTGGTTGATGATCCCGATCAGGTAGAAATAAAGCAGGTAGAACGTGAACGATTGATTGTACTCGAACTGCGTGTTGCTCCTGAAGATATGGGGAAAGTTATCGGAAAACAGGGACGTATTGCCAAGGCGGTCAGAACGGTTGTTAATGCCGCCGCGATTAAAGAGAATAAGCGGGTTGTTGTTGAAATTGTTCAATGAGAAAAAGGATGCCCTTATTGGCAAAGTTATATCGCCACACGGTGTAGCCGGTATGGTTAAAGTTTATCCTTACAGCGATTACCCTGATAGAGTTGAAATGCTCGATCAGGTTGAGCTGCTCAGGGGCTCTGACAGGTTTACTTATCAAGTAGAGAAAGCCGCACTTTATGGCAGGTACTGGCTGGTAAAATTCAAAGAAGTGAAAAGCAGGGATGATGCTAATAATATTAAGGATAGCCTGCTGGTGATTCCCAAGGAGGAAAGGGTTCCTCTCCCCGAAGACAGTTTCTATCATGATCAACTGGTAGGACTGAAAGTATATGAATCGGGAAATGTCTTGCTCGGGCAGGTTACAGACTTAATTACAACCGGTGGACATGATCTCCTGGTGATAAAAACTGCAGGAGCTGAAAAAAAATCACACCTGGTTCCGCTGGTAAAAGGCTTCATTGATGAAATTAACCTGGAAGCCGGAGAACTACATGTGAATTTGCCTGAAGGCTTGCTGGAACTGTAGGGGAGTAAAGATTTATGAAAATAGATCTGGTGACAATATTCCCCGGTATACTGGAAGGGCCTTTTAAGGAAAGTATGATTAAAAGGGCCGTTGACAGGAACCTGGTGGAAATAAACCTGGTTGACTTGCGTCAATATACTCATGATCGTCACCGTCAGGTAGATGACACACCCTATGGGGGCGGATGCGGCATGATTTTAAAACCGGAACCGCTTTTCGAGGCAGTAGAAGATCTTAGGAACAAAACCATGGCGGAGAGAACCAGGGTAATCCTGTTGACTCCCCAGGGACACAAATTTAACCAGCAGATGGCCAGGCAGTTATCCGGCGAAGATCATTTAATCATGATTTGCGGCAGATACGAAGGAGTAGATGAAAGAGTTCGCAACAGTATAATTGATTTAGAGCTGTCTATAGGTGACTATGTTTTAACAGGTGGAGAAATTGCTGCGGCAGTTGTAGTCGATGCGGTAGTGCGATTACTACCGGGTTTTATATCCGAAGAAGCTGCAGCCAATGAATCTTTTAGCGAACCGCTGCTTGAACATCCACACTATACCCGGCCACCGGAATACCGAGATATGAAAGTGCCCAATGTTTTGCTATCAGGCAATCATGGAGAAATCGATATATGGCGCAGGCAGCAGTCGATAAAACGAACTTATGAACGAAGGCCTGATTTGCTGGAGCAGGCTGAATTGAGCCCAGAAGATATGGCATACCTGGAAAATATAAGGAAAATAAATAATTAAGATTTATTGATTGAAGGAGGTTTCAGATAAAATGGATTTAATCAAAGAGGTCGAAAAACAAAACCTCAAAGAGGATTTACCACAATTTACTCCTGGAGACAGGGTAAAAGTGCATGTTAAGGTTGTCGAAGGCGGCCGTGAAAGAACCCAGGCTTTCGAAGGAGTGGTTATCAGGCGTCAGGGCAGCGGAGCAAGAGAAACTTTTACCGTGCGCAGGGTCACCTTTGGCATTGGCGTGGAAAGAGTTTTTCCTGTCCATTCACCGTCTGTAAGTAAAATCGAAATTGTTAAAAAAGGACGGGTCAGACGCGCTAAGCTTTACTATCTGCGCAAGCGGACCGGTAAGGCTGCCAGGATCAAGGAACGTCGCTAAAAAACGGAGTTGATAAAAGTGAGCAGATGGGGAGAGATCTGGGATTGGACTAGATCTATACTTATAGCGATAGTATTAGCCCTCTTGATCAGGTTGTTTCTGTTCGAAGTATTTGTCGTAGAGGGCAGATCAATGTATCCTACATTGCATGAAACTGAACGGCTGATGGTCAATAAAGTGGTATATCACTTTGATGAACCAGGTTATGGTGATATTGTTGTCTTTGAATTTGAGCCGGGACGTGATTTCATTAAGCGCGTTATTGGCCTTGAAGGTGACAAAATTGAAATTACCAGCGGCCGTGTATATGTAAATGGACAACTATTTGATGAACCTTACCTGCTAACAGATATGGATTTATATGATTATGGCCCGGTTGAAGTGCCTGAAGGTTATTACTTTGTAATGGGTGATTACAGGCAAAACAGTATGGACAGCAGGGACCCCCGGGTCGGTTTTGTTTCCCGTGAAGATCT
>SL_3KL_010_SEDDRAFT_10005595_pt1 | contig 11248 bp, 8 predicted proteins | sample SodLakKL_010_SED_2_FD_10381 | JGI IMG/M metagenome (IMG submission 10381)
TTGGATTAATATTTTTTGTTAATTTTTTAGCATCTTTAAAAAAGAATTAAATCCATTTTATTTAATAAAGTAATAGTTTTATTTTTGTGCTGAATTTGTAAATTTTATGTTAATAACAATAAATATATAGTAAAAATAAACTGATGAAGGATCTGCCAAAACAATACTCGCCTGAAAAAATAGAAGAAAAAAATTATTCCTTTTGGATGGAAAAAAATTATTTTTCTTCAACTCCGGATGAAAGAGAACCTTATACTATTGTTATACCGCCACCTAATGTTACCGGTGTTTTACACATGGGTCACATGCTGAACAATACCATTCAGGATGTAATTATCAGACGAGCCAGAATGAAAGGATATAATGCCTGCTGGCTCCCCGGTACAGACCATGCATCTATCGCAACAGAAGCCAAAGTGGTGGCAAAATTAAAGGATGAAGGAATTGATAAAAATAAAATATCAAGAGATGAATTTTTAAAACATGCATGGGAATGGAAAGAAAAACACGGAGGAATTATACTAGAACAGCTTAAAAAACTCGGCGCCTCATGTGATTGGAAGAGAACAAAATTTACTATGGATGAAGATATGTCGGAATCCGTAATTCAAGTATTTGTTGAACTTTTTAATAAAGGACTGATATACAAAGATGTTAGAATAGTTAACTGGGACCCAAAAGCTTTAACGGCACTGTCAGATGAAGAAGTTGTTTATAAAGAAGAGAATTCAAAATTATACTACATAAAATATCAAATAGAAAACGAGCCGGAAAATTTTGTCCGTATAGCTACTACCAGACCTGAAACTATTCTTGGAGATACTGCCATTTGTGTTCACCCGGAAGATGAAAGATATAAGCACCTGAAAGGCAAAAAAGCTCTTGTGCCACTGATAAACAGACCCATACCTTTTATATTTGATGAATATGTTGACCGCGAATATGGCTCGGGAGCTCTTAAAGTTACGCCCGCTCATGATATTAATGATTACAACCTGGGAGTTAAACATAACCTTAAGTCAATTGATATATTTAATGACGACGGAACATTAAATGAAAATGCCGAAATCTTTATTGGAACAGACCGTTTTGAAGCAAGAGAAAAAGTTACTAAAAAATTAAAAGAGAATAATCAACTTGCTGATATTGAAAATATCATTAATAAAGTAGGATATTCTGAGAGAACGGATGTTGTTATAGAACCAAAGCTGTCTATGCAATGGTTTTTAAAAATGAAAGAGCTTGCAAAACCGGCATTGGGAACAGTTATGGATGACACTATCCGATTTCATCCCGCAAAATTTAAAAATACCTACAAATATTGGATGGAAAATGTTCGCGACTGGTGCATAAGTCGTCAATTATGGTGGGGACATAGAATACCTGTCTGGTATTTGCCCAACGGCAAGTATGTTGTTGCTAATAATGAAGCAGAAGCTTTAAAAGTGGCTAAAGAAAAATATTCATCCGATTTGACATTAAAAGATCTGAAACAAGATGAGGATGTCCTTGATACTTGGTTTTCCTCATGGTTGTGGCCTATATCTGTTTTTGATGGAATAAGAAACCCTGATAATGAGGAAATTAAATATTATTATCCTACAAAAGACCTTGTTACAGCACCGGAAATCCTGTTTTTTTGGGTCGCCAGAATGATTATGGCAGGGTTGGAGTTTAGAGGAGTAATCCCTTTTGAAAACGTTTACCTTCATGGTATTGTTAGAGATAAATTAGGACAGAAGATGTCCAAATCTTTAGGAAACTCTCCTGATCCAATTAGTCTTATTAAAAAATACGGAGCTGATGGTGTTAGAATGGGTATGCTGTTTTCGTCACCCGCAGGAAATGACCTCCTCTTTGATGAATCCCTATGTGAACAAGGGAGAAATTTTTGTAATAAAATTTGGAATGCGTTCCGCCTTACGCAAAGCTTTAAAAAAGATGAGAAAAAAGAACAACCACAAACGGCTAAAGTTGCTATTGAATGGTTTGAAGCTAACCTGAACAAATCGCTTGCTGAAATTGACGACCATTTCAAAAAGTATAGATTAGCAGATGGCCTGAAAACAATATACAAGCTTGCATGGGATGACTTCTGTTCTTGGTACCTCGAAATTATCAAACCCCCATTTAACGAACATATTGACAATAAAACTTATAATAAAACTATTGAATTTTTTGATAATATACTACATATATTACATCCTTTTATGCCTTTCATAACAGAGGAGTTGTTTCAAAATATCAGAAAAGATGAAAGTCCTGAAAGTATTATGATATCTCAAATGCCCGAAAAGAAAAATTTTGATAATAATATTATATCTAAATTTGAGATAGCCAAAGAAGTTGTAATGAGTATTAGAAATATTAGGCATAATAAAAACATAGCCAATAAACAAGAATTGGACCTTTTTATAAGGAAAAATTTTGATGAATCTGCTGACGAAACTTTTGATGATGTTATTAAAAAACTATGTAATTTAAAAAGCATTGAATATATTGAAAGTAAGCCATCCGGAGCTCTCTCGTTTTTAGTAAAAACAACAGAATTCTACTTGCCTGTAAATCAAAGCATTGATGCTAAAAAAGAAATTGAAGTTCTTGAAAAGGATTTAGAGCATTTTACAAAATTTTTAAATTCAATTGAAAAGAAATTGAGTAACGAAAAGTTTGTTAATAATGCNCCTGATAATGTAGTGGAGCTTGAAAGGAAAAAGCAAAAGGATGCAAAATCAAAAATTGAGGTAATTAAAGAGCAACTTAAATCTCTAAAAGATTGATTTTTTTGCTTATTAAATATCACCTTTTTTTATAGTTTTTGCAATGTGTATTTTTTCAAAAAAAATCCCCTTTTTTTTAAAATGNTTTAAAATAATATTTATAACTTAGCACAAAATCAATAAATATATATTCTAAAAATTATTAATAAACCAAAATAATTGTATTATGCAAAATATAGAATGGGGTAAACTCCCTTTTGGATATTTCAAAACAGATTATAATGTTCGCTGCTATTATCGCAATGGCGAGTGGGGCGAAATCGAGGTTTCATCATCTGAAACTGTCAATTTACACATGGCTGCCAGTTGTCTTCACTATGGGCAGGAAGCTTTTGAAGGCATGAAAGCATTTAAAGGCAAAGATGGAAAAATCAGATTATTTAGATGGGAGGAAAATGCAAAACGTATGCAGGACTCTGCAAAAGGAGTAATGATGGCGGTTCCTCCTACAGAATTATTCCATGAGATGGTTAAAAAAGCTGTTAAACTTAATGAAAAATATGTGCCNCCTCATGGGCATGGNGCNTCTTTATATATAAGACCATTGCTTATAGGAACCGGCGTTCAGGTTGGTGTTAGTCCCGCAAAAGAATATATGTTAATTATATTTGTTTTGCCTGTCGGACCATATTTTAAAGAAGGGTTTAATCCTGTCTCTATTCAAATAGCCAGAGATTTTGACAGAGCAGCTCCACAAGGAACGGGAAGCATTAAAGTAGGTGGCAATTATGCAGGAAGTCTTGTTCCTTCAGAAAGAGCTAAATCAGAAGGATTTGCAGCTGTGCTGTTTCTTGATGCTAAAGAAAACAAGTATATTGACGAAGCAGGACCGGCAAACTTTTTTGGAATAAAAGGTAATACTTATGTTACTCCAAAATCAACCTCAATATTGCCTTCTATAACAAACAAAAGCATTGTTCAACTTGCTGAAGATGAAGGATTGAAGGTTGAAAGAAGAAAGGTGCCGGTTGAAGAATTAGCGGAGTTTGATGAAGTAGGAGCGTGTGGAACGGCTGCAATAATATCGCCTATTAAAAAAATAGTTGACCGTGAAACAGGAAAAACCTACGAGTATTGTAAAGACGGCAATGCAGGTCCTATTTCAACAAAACTTTACAAAAAATTGCAAGGTATTCAATATGGAGATATCGTTGACCCACACGGTTGGGTGTCTTTTGTTGAGTAATCTATAAATTATTAAAAAATCCCCTGATTTTTAAAAATTTCAGGGGATTTTTTTTGTTCATAAATGTTTTAAACTTTAGTCCTATATTAAAGTTTTTCCTGACTTCCGAATAAAATTTTGAACAAAAATTCAATTGCCACATTATCAATTAGTTATTAATTTATTCTTTTAAAAATGGGTGTTCCCGTTTGTAATTCAAAAGCCATTTTTGTTTTTGCTGACATACAGAACAAGTCACGACGGTTTCTGGCGTAGTATAATGAAATTCTATGCCATATCAGATTAATTTTTTATATTTCCTCTATAAATCTGTTTTTCCAAAAAAATTATTTCAGTTTAGCGTTTTGTTGAACGAATTTCCTCTGCAAGTTTTACCATCAATAGATAGTGCTAACTTATGTCTGTGTGCTTAAAATAAATTGGTCTGTTTGTAAACGGGGTTGTTATTAACTAACAGAGCCACCACAAATATACCCGACCTTTACGATATTGAATAACCTAATTGTTTTAATTTCTGAATTTCTTTGGTATGATAATTCATTTTGTTTTTAATTTTTTCGGGACTTAATACTGGTTCTAAAATTGGGTTATACTCTTGTTTTTCCTTTAAAATATTCCATGTTACAGTTAGCAATTTTCTAGCAATTGCAATAAGGGCTTTTTTTCTTGATTTTCTAATACATAATTGCTCAAATTTGCTTTTGTAATATGAGCCTTTTGTTCTTGAAGCAGCCCATGCACATTGAACCAAAATTCTTCTTAAATATTTATTGCCTTTTGTAATACTCGTGCTTTTAAATTTTCCGGCACTTTCATCATTTTTGGGGCGAAGTCCTGCCCAGCCGGTTATTTTTCCACTATTTTCAAAAGCACTCATATTATTGCCCGTTTCTGCTATTAATTGCATTGCTGACTGTTTTTTTATATCCGGAATTGTCTGTAAAAGTTTTATCTCATCCTTATAGTACTTATGACATATTTGGCTCATTTCTTTTTCTACTTTGATAAGTTGTTCTTCATATAGTTTATACTGTTGCCAAACAAGGTTAAGATTAAAACGATGATGTTCTGTAATAAATCCTCCAAGGGTAAGTCTAACTTTTTCTTTTTTTGAGTTGATAATACGACCATGAACAAAACATGCTAACTCTTCAGGGCTATCTTTACCTTCAATAATTCCTTGTATTACTTTTTTCACTGTTATACTGTTATTCTTGCTAACTAATGAGGTTATCCGAATGTTACACATCTCAAGTATTCTTTCCATCTCTTGAAAACTATGTGTAATCATTTCTTTTAGTTTAACATATCTCCTACTATAACTCCGTAGTTCCCTAATTCTTTTATCAGGGACCAAGCTTCCACGAAGCAAACCCTTATGCAACAATGTAGCAATCCACTGAGCATCTTTTATGTCACTCTTCCTGCCTGGCATCTGCTTTATTAAATAGGGGTTTACTAACATTAATTCAAATCCCATATCTTCTAAAATATTCCAAACAGGAATCCAATAAATACTAGTACTCTCCATTGCAATCTTTCTAACTCCCTGATCTTGCAAAAAACACCCCATTTCTCTAATACTCTCCGTAAACGTTAGAAATTCTTTTACTTCATTATGCTTTTTTCCATTATAAATTCCACAAAAAATACTATCTTTGTGTACATCAAGACCACTGACTTTCATAATCTTAAAAATTAAATTAATAATTATTTTGATTGAGCTTAGAGCTCGTAAATTACAAAGATAATAAGCAGTGGTCTTTGATTTTTATTCGTCTGTGTATAATTAATAAATTTTATGTAAGTTTGCTAATAAAATAAAACCCATAACCTTTTGCCTATTAATGAATATGAATAAGAAAACCTCAAGATTTGACTATTTAGTTAAGCTCGGTTCAAAATCGGTGCGAGTAATAAAATCAGATAACCTTTTTATAATACAGACAATAAACAACCGGCAAGGAAACGCCACGAAGTGGCAACTTAATTCAGCCCAACGGCAACGCCTTGGGGAAAAGGATGCAAACAACCGCCTCGCCCTGAAGGGGCAGATTAAATAAAACACTATGTCACAATCATTATCAAAACTATACGTACATATAATTTTTCAAATTAAAACCAATTCCTGTTTGATTCGCAAACAGGATAAGAAAGAATTATATTCATACATGGGAAGTGTCATAAAAGATAGTGCTTCAACACCTATACTTATAAACGGGATGAATGACCATGTACATATTTTATGCATAATGTCAAAAAACATTACCCTTGCAAAGTTGTTGGAAAATATAAAACGTCATACGAGCAGATGGATTAAAACAAAAGATTCCCACTATTCTAATTTTGCATGGCAGGGAGGTTATGGAGGGTTTTCCGTAAGTTCTTCATTACATGACAAAACCAAGAATTATATAGTAAATCAAGAGCAACATCACAAAAAAATGACGTTTAAAGAAGAGTATATTATGTTTCTTAAAGAATATGGTATAGAATACAATAAAAAGTATTTGTGGAATGATTAAGCTGCCCTTTCAGGGCGCTGTTTATAGATTTAACATCTATTATCCCAAGGCGTTGCCATTGGGCTGAATTAAATATGGCTTTCAGCCATTTCTCTTTTGCTGATATGCGGAATAAGTTTTAATTGTTTCTTGACTTTATAATAAAGTTTTAAGTAAAAAAGAAATACTGATAAAAAAACTCCAAACTAAATAAGAACTCAAGACCTTAATTAACCAAATTTTATCTAAAAATCGTAAAATGTAAAATAAGGTCAGTATTTTGTCTTGTGTTCAGTTGATTAGTAAACTAATAAGGTTTCGGTATTGCTTAATTAAATCAACACATCAAAATAATAATTTCCAAAAAAAACGATTTTGTTGTATTTTTGTATTTTTTTATATAGCTTTGCCTTTTTAAAATCAATTTTTCAAAACCTAAAAAAATTTAATCATGACAAAAAACAATTTCCCTTGTATATGTGTAAACAGTATTATAACTAAAACTATTATAATTGGTTTAATTTTCATACTTTCATTTCAAATCGAAATCTTTGCAAACCAAGAAAAAAACAAAAATTTTTCAAAAGAAAACAGCCAAAAGCCACCTCAAAATAAAACCGGCAAAGAAACAAAAGAAAATGGATATGAAGGTTTTATAGAAGAGAGCATTCTTTTTAACTCTTATAATAAAGAAGGATTATGGGCTTTAGGTTTAGAATTCCATGAGTATGATTCTAACGGGGGAGGTGAATTTGGTACTGTAATCCACAAATTCCATAATGCATCTCTTGGGCTGAAAGGCTGCAATGATGAAAATACTATAAATCATTTCTATATGGCTTTTGGAGAAGAGCCATGGAACAGTGGAAAAGGATTATATATTAAACCTGATGGAAAGGCAGGTATCGGCACCACCTCACCGTCAGAGTTGCTTGATGTTGAAGGTAACGCGAGAATTGCGGAAGATTTAAAATTGGATGGATCCGTTAGTTAGGTATATTTTACTAAACAAGAACATAGTTCTCGTGATGTCGGTAGAGGTTTAAGATACATTAATACCGATGGTACATCAAGAGCAGGTATAGGATTAAAAAGCGTAGGTATATCCAGACTTTCAATAGATAAAGAAAAAAATGAAAATAAAAATTTTGGAGATATAGGATTTCAAAATACCAACTTTATTAGTTCACGGCCAATGCCCGCAACAAATCAGCTTATGTATATGGCTTTTGGCGAGAGCCCTTGGAGTAGTGGCAAAGGGATATATGTTATGTCTGACGGGAATGTTGGAATTGGAACAAATAGACCTAACGAAAAACTCGATGTTAGTGGAAATATATTAATTCGAGCAAATAATTATTTAAGGTTTGGAAAAGAAGATTCGAATACAGGCTATTTTGAAATTCATAATGCAACATGTTGCTATAATACATATGCTGACATAAAAGGTAATTTATATTTTCGCACAGAAGCATCCCAGGCAACCATGGGTATTCAAAAAAATAATACTATAACAATGGGGGTATGGCCTAAATATGGTGATGTTATTACGGATACGCAGGGGTTCAGGCTTATGGTAAAAGGAGGAATACTTACTGATGAAGTAAAAATAATTCATAATGTACCAAGTTCTGATTACGTTTTTGAGAGTGATTACAATCTCCTAAGTCTGAAAGAAGTTGAAAAATTTATTAAAGAAAACAAGCATTTGCCTGAAGTGCCTTCTGCACGCGAGTTTAAAGAGAACGGTTACAATATTGCAGAAATGGATGATATTCTATTGAGAAAAGTTGAGGAGCTCACTTTGTATCTTATAGAACTAAACAAACGCATAGAAACTCTCGAAAAAGAGAATGATATACTAAAAGCAAAAGATTAGTTTTGTTAATGTATTTTTGAGTTTATTAGAATTAGTTTCTATTATCAATTAAATTTTAATAACTAAATGAATAAATCCAATTTATCATCACTGTTGCGAAAAACCAGACTTATCAAAATTTTTGATAAGTTACGGTTTTATATTGTATTATTAAAAACATACAAGCTTAGAAAGAAGTTTTTCAAAGATAACCCTGATGTCTTAATACCTCCGCCATATTTTGTTTATGAAACTTTCAACATGGATTACTATAGCTTTTATAATAAAAGCATTGATGCAGCGGAGTGGTTGGTTTCTTTTTTCAAAAAATATAAAACATTAGAAAACTTAAAAGTTCTAGATTGGGGTTGTGGCCCGGGAAGAATTATCAGGCATTTGCCACATTTTATGGATAAATCATGTAAGTTTTATGGAACTGACTATAATAAAAAATATATTAAGTGGTCTGGTAGCAATATATCTGATGTGTCATTTAGTGTAAATCAACTTCAACCACCATTGCAATTCAATGATAATTATTTTGATATTATATATGGCATTTCAATTTTTACACATTTATCAAAAAAAATGCATTATGCATGGTTTGATGAATTAATGAGAGTTTTAAAGCCCGGTGGTATTTTGTTTATAACATTGCATGGTAATGCTTTCCAAGAAAAATTAACAAAATCTGAGCGAGACGATTTTGATAAAGGAAAATTAGTAGTAAAATCAAATACCAAAGAAGGTCATCGTACTTTTGGAGCTTTTCAGCCACCTTCTTTTGTTAAAAAATTAATTGGAAAAAATAAAATATTAGAACATATCCCCGGCGATATAAAAAACGGTAGACCGCAACAGGATGTGTGGATTATTGAAAAATAAATAATAATAACTTAAAAAGCATTACATTATGAAAAAAACCATTATATTAGTGCTAATATATATCGTAAATTTTAATATTATATATGCTTTAACAGTTGATAAAGAAACTGCGAAAACAATTGCTATAAATTTTATGAATGATAAATTAACTGGCATAATTAAAGTGAAGAATGTTGTCAAAGAAAAATTAAATGGAGAAACAGCTATTTATGTTGTAAATTTTCAATCAGGTGGCTGGGCGATGGTTTCATCATATAAAACAGCTGTACCGGTATTAAGTTTTAATCTTCATGGAGAATATAATAAAGAAGATGAAAGACCTGAAGCATTTATTGCATTAATTGCCAGCTACAAAGAGCAAATTATAAGTTCAAAAGATATCAAATTAATGGATTCCAGGATCAATAGTAAATGGAAGAAATTGCTTGAACAAAATGGTCCTAAAACTTCACAAAAATATACTCCCGACGATTACCTCTTAAATGTGCCGGGCAGAGGTCACGTGCAATGGGGACAAACTACTAATTATTGGGGTAATTGTGATAATCATTATAATTATTTTTTTCCAAAAGACGATAGATGTAGATGTGAAAAAGAGTCTGCCGGCTGCGGTGCCGTTGCTATGGGGCAAATAATGTGGTATTGGCAATGGCCAAAAAGCCCCCCGGAAGGACAAAGAGCATATTATAACTGGGATTGGATGCCTCCTGAGATGTTTTGTTCTGCTTCTACGGAAGAGCAAGAAGCTCATGAAATTGCATACCTGTTAAAAGATTGCGCATTAGCAAGCGATATGAAATATGGGGTTTTCGGAATTGGCTGTTTTTCTTGGACGACAACAGGTAAAATTGAGGATGCATTCAAAGATGACTTTAAATATGAAAGTGCTAAAAAAATTTTAAGATGGGAAGATAGTGACGCTTGGAATGATTTAATGCGCTCTGAAATAGACAATGGAAGACCGGTATTATATCGTGGAGATAAAAGAGTTGTATTTACCACTTCTAGATATTTTTTTGTTTTGGATGGTTACGACGCTGATGATCCTGATTATTTTTCGTTTAATTTTGGTTGGGGATCGAATATATTTGATAATACTTCATACCATTATCTTAATGATATTACTCCGAGCGACAAAGAGTATAACAAAAACCAAAGAGCTATTGTTGGGATTTCACCAACATATTCCGAAAATATTTATAAAGTTCCTTATTTAAATGTTTACGGTGTAAAAAAAGCAAAAGCAATGCAAGATATTGTTTTACCTGGAGCCGGGGAATCTTTAATAGTAGAGGATGGNGGAGATTTAACATTAACTGCCGGAAATTCAATAACTTTAAAGCCCGGATTTCATGCCAAAGCCGGTAGCAAATTTACAGCACAAATTAATCCTGATTATAAAAATATGAATATAACTGTTGAAAATTGGTATAATGCATTTGTTCAAGGTCAAGAATTATGTTATAATGTTGAAAATGCAAATTCATGGGAGTTTACAGCAATTGATAGATATGACAATGTTATTTTTGAAAGTGCAGGCTCAATATCCGGCAATGAAGCTTGTGTTTGGGATGGCTCAGGAGCGTATCCCTACAGTACAACATATGGAGTTATGGTACGCTTTAAAAATAATTATGGAAGAGATAAGAAAAAAGCTTATATGGTTTATTATTTAACCGGTCAAAAAAAATCGGAAAGTGCTTCAATTGATAGTTTGATGTTTGAAATTGATAAAACCAAAGAGCAACAATACAATAAACAAAGTCAAGCTAACGAAGATTTATTTACCGCATATCCTAATCCTAGTGATGGAATAATAAATTTGAAATTTTCGGATAATTCTAAAAAAAATATTAAAATTTATGATCCACAAGGAGTATTATGCTATCAAACATCTAATATTAAAAAATCTAACTATAAAATTAATATGAATGACCATAATAATGGTCTTTATATTATTCTTGTAGAAATGGAGGATCAAATACTATTTGAAAAAATATTATTAAAAAAATAAAATATTAAATAAAAATGCTAA
>SL_3KL_010_SEDDRAFT_10005596_pt1 | contig 11247 bp, 12 predicted proteins | sample SodLakKL_010_SED_2_FD_10381 | JGI IMG/M metagenome (IMG submission 10381)
TCAAAACCCGCCAAACCCGCCTAGGTTTTTGCTTACGCAAAAATCTTGGCGGGCAGGCGGGTTTTTCTTTTTCTATATATGTTCTCTACCTTATCATTCCAGTAGTATCTCCAATTCCGAAAGTAGCGAGCAGAAGTCTAATGATACCGAAAACCGAAAGCATTATGAATATTCCGAGCACCCCCCAAACGATATGTCTCTTTCCTGTCTCTCTGGCCTCATCATCTCCGGCACCGGAGATGAATTTAAATAAGCCCCAGAGAAATACAAGGAATGCAACAGCAAGTAGAAGACCTATTAAGGGATTCAGTACATATTGATTAACCCTAAATATTATCTCGGTGATATCCATACCATATATTCTTCAAAACCAGTATCTGTTAACTAAGTTCTATCTTATAGGAATGCCGGGAGCTATCGGATCAAGGCCTTCCTCAATACCGACAGTGTCCCCTATATATTTCACAATTCCCCAAACCGCAGACATAACAACAAGCGCTATAATACCCCATAACATTATTTGCTTTCCTTTACCTCTCTCTTCTTCATCTCCGGCATTCAATATGAATTTTGCCAAGCCCCAGAGGAAAAATATTAGAGCTAAGGCAAAAACAATCAAAACAACAACATCTAAAGTATTCAATAAACCTCTAAGAAGACTCGTAACTTCTCCCAAATCTTCTCCTGCAGAAACTACTGCGGGAAGAGCTAAAAAGGTAAATACACCTGAACCAAAAATTGATAATTTTTTCATAATATACTGATAATAATTAATAAATTAACGACCTTTTAATACTTCTAATGATAATAAAATGTGGCGATTTAAGCAATATTTATGTGGATAAGAAAATTAAGAGCCCGGTGAAGGATCTTGAAGATAATACGGAACTCCGGGAGCTTCGGGAGGAATGATGAGTTCATATGGATAAAAGAAACTGCTTTGAAAGAAATTTATTATCCCCCAAACAGAAACCATTACAAAAAGAGCTATCAAGCCCCATATTAAGAGACTTTTTCCCTTTCTTCTCTCTTCTTCATCTCCTGCATTCAATATGAATTTCGCCAAGCCCCAGAGGAAAAATATCAAAGCAAGGCCTATAATAATCAGTACCAATATATCCAATATATTTAAAAATTGGCACAATACACCTTCTATGCCAGGCGGACAAGTAGTATATAATACACTAATAAAAGTTTCAGACGGCATAACAATACTATTGTAACACTATTAATAAACACACACCACTTCTACTCTACAACAGCATTAGGTGTTCCGGATTCGGGAAGAAACGGATACAATCCGAAACCAAATGTGTCGTCAAGCAAGTTTATTATTCCCCATATTGAGAACATTACAAAAAGAGCAACCAGTCCCCAAATCATTAATTTCTTTCCTTTCTTTACTTCCTCATCATTGTCGGCATTTCTTATAAAATTCGCCAAACCCCAAAGAAAGGCAACAAGGGATAAAGCTATTACAACCAAAGTTGCAAAATTGATAATACTTAAAAGAATAACTACAAAATACATAAATCCCTCAGGCCCTCCGGCTACTTCAGCAAAAGCAAAAATAGGAATGAGAAAAAAGAGGGAAAATAAAGCTGTGGATAATATTGGTATTTTAAATCGGCTATTTTTCATATCAATCTCCGGTTATCTGCTGAAGTGTGGCTTCAATACCGGCAGAAATGGCCAAAGCTCCCAAAAGAACAAGAGCTCCAACAACTGACCAGAAGAATGCTTTTCTGGCTGTTTCCAATTTCTCCGTATTTCCTTGTGCTGTCACAAAAAGAAATCCCGAATATATTATCGCAAGAGTTGCAACAACAGCGCCTATAGGCATAACAACACCGCGCAATATTTTCTCAAGAAGATCGGGAAAACTTTCCACATCCCCCAGAGGATTTTGTAAACCAGGAACCCCGGATTCTCCCGTAGCAACCTCTTTATAATCATCTCCAGTTTCCCCTGTAGCACCATCTTCATAATCATCTCTGGTAACGTAGTCTTGTCGCGGTTCCTGTTGCCAATCTTCTCCGGCATCATCCCAAGGTTCATCAGGATCATCTTGATATTCCGGTGAAAGTTGAGCGCTTGAAAGAAGTGGACTAGCGAGAAAAACCAATAAAAAAACAAAAACAATTGCATATCCACACGAATTAAGTATCTTTTTCATATTATTATATTAACAAATGTCACCTTGAGAAGATACCAGAAATCCCCTCTCCCGTTAAAGCGACCATTATTAAGTTCACTATAAGCCACGCTCCGAGTACCAGTATAAGGCCAATTGCCACTTTAGTGAAAATGTCGTGAGCTTTTTTTATTTTATCAGGACTACCTCCTGATGAGAGATACAGAAATCCCGCCCAAGCGAAAGCAATAGCTGAGAGAGGAATGGATATCATAACGAGAAAATTCAAGATATTTTGCCCCAATTGTATAAATGCATTAAAATCACAATCAGAACCGATGCAAGGAACCAAGAAGCCTCCCTCTTCCGCAAGAACAAATAGAGGTGTTAATAAAAATAAATATATTATGATTAAGTTTTTCATATTACCTTCTTATTAATCCTCTTATGAGAGAATTTAATTGTCTACCCGCAGTCCTGACAGCTTCCCTTGCCGAGATATTCCCACTTGAAACCGATTCAACCATTACTCTAAATATATTATCGGTTCTTGCCGGCTCGGGATCTATCCAATCTCTTGATCGCAAAGCTGAATTATAGAATACAGAAACATAGAAAGGCGATGCCGGAGGTGAGGAAAGAAGATTTATTCTTGCCGGAGGAATATTCAAAGATCTGGACAAATTATCCATTGCATCCGGGCTTAAAAGCTGTGAGATAACTTGAAAGGACTGACCCTTATAACGAGAAGCGTCAAGAATAGCAAGACCTCTTACTTCCCCATAGACAAAATTCGCCTCATCAATGGAAGACTTTGGTATTTCAGAGACTCCAAGATCCAAATTCGGATTTCTATTTAATATAACTTCCAAATCCGAAGCCCTGCCAAAGTAAACAGCTAATCTCTCTTCAATGAATCTATCCAGAGAAGATGAAAGATTCCTATTCCAGCTATAATAATTTCTTGAAGAGTCAGAAAATTCCGTAAAGAAATTCAAAGCTGAAATAGCGGGAGTAACGCTATATCCAAAATTATTATCAATATCAACTGATAAACGTCTTCCCTCTCCCGAGGAAACTCTTCCTCCCGCTTGATATATCAAAGTGGTCATTATCTCTTTTGAGTGAGTAATATTTCCATATTCCCCTAAAGCAACAGCGCTCTGTGTTATTTCCCCACCAGATACTTGGCTTACTCTTGAAGAGAAATCATAAAAGCCATCCCATGATGAAGGAGGCGAGGCTAAAGCCGCTCCCCCCACCAAACTTCTGTTCCAATACATTACCAAAGGGTCAACCAAAATCGGCAATCCATAAATTCCACCCCTTGCCCTTGTCATAAAGACCTCCCCGGCAACTGGAAATACTTGCCTAAAATCCTGCTCGGGAAACCAAGAAAACGGTATAACAAATATTCTTTCTTCATGCTCAAATATTTTATCGCTTGGCATCAAAATTATATCCGGCCCTCTGCCACCAGCCAGAGCTTCCAAAAGTTCTCTGTCAAAATTATTCGGAGACACTCTTCTGTAAGTTATCCTAAAAACTTCATCGTCTATTCGAGCGACTTCAGTCCAAGTATTAAAATCTCGGCTTTCAATAGTCCCCCAAATAACTATTGGAACCGAAGGTGTCCTTGACCCTCCAAAACCACCGGTTGCAAATAAAATAACCCCAATGAATACAAATGCCGCAAAGACCCCCAAAAGGATTAATTGAAATCGGCTCATATTTGCTAAACTTTCCATATTTATTAAATTAAGTCTTATTAAATATAAGGGCAAAGTGGTGCGCTCCCGGATCAAACTCCCTTTCAAGCTTTAATCCGGATTTTTCAAAAAGTTCTTTTGCTTTGTCACTCGGGAAAATATATTCCGGCTGAGGACCCAATCCTCCAAATGAGTCAGCCCAATCAACAATAAGGGCCTTGCCGCCTTTTTTAATAATTCTCGCCACCTCCCTCACAAAAGCTTCTTTGTCTTCTATCTGGAACAATATATTTGATACAATAACCGCATCCATTGAGTTATCAGCTAATTTACTTCCCACTTCTTTTTCAATATCTCCCAAAATGAATTCAACATTGTCCAAGTTCCTATCTTCCGCTTCTTTGGATAATTTATCCAAAACGCTTTTTTGAATATCCACTGCATAAACCGAACCCTTCTCGGAAACTCTACGTGAAAGAGAAATAGTATAATACCCTGAACCGCAACCAAAATCGGCAACGCTCATTCCGGGAATTATATTCAAAGTATCCAATGTTTTTTCCGGATCAACGAACATTAATTAATTATAGTATATTTTTTCTTTTAATACCTCCCAAGGTGTGGATTCCTTATCCCCTCAAAAATATATTTTAAAGGCAAATTACCGCCGCAATTGAATCTCCCTCTTTTAATTTCATTATACGAACCCCCTGAGTATGGCGACTCAAGCTGGGTATCTCTTCTATATCTATTCTGATAACTTGTCCTTTTTTGGATACGGCAATAAGTTCTTCCTCTTCTTCAACAACTTTGGAAACAATCAAAAATCCCGTCTTTTTATTCAAAGAAGCAGTCTTTACCCCGGAACCACCCCTTCCTTGAAGTTTATATTCAGCTATCTTAGTTTTCTTTCCATAACCTTTCTCGCTCATAGCAAGAAGAACTGGGTCTTTATAACCCTTCCTAACCACATCAGCCGCAATGACAAAATCATCTTTTTTAAGCTTTATTGCCCTGACACCCGAAGCGGACCTTCCCATTTTTCTAACTTCTGATGACTTGAATCTTATTGCTTGTCCTTTATTTGAAGTTACCGAAACAGTATCCTCTGGAGATATAAATGAGCAAGATACAAGACTGTCTCCTTTTTTTAATTTAATGGCTATTAAGCCACTTTTTCTCACTTCATAGAAATCTTTGGCCAGAACTTTCTTTACCACACCCTTTTTGGTTGCCATCAAAACAGCATACTCCTCTTCTTTCTTTATATCTTTCGGCATAGCAATAACCGAACTTATATTCTCATCGGAAGATAGAGGAAGAAAATTCATAATTGATTTTCCTTTTGTAGACCTTCTTCCCTCCGGTATCTCATACATCTTTATTTTATAAACCTTTCCGGCATCGCTGAAAAATAAAAGATCGCTATGAGTTGAAGCTGTGAGGAATGTTGTAACAAAATCTTCTTCTTTGGTATTAAGGTCAATAACTCCGACACCTCCCCTTTTCTGCCTTCTATACTCTCTCGGATGAGTTCGCTTCACATACCCTCCCGATGTCATAACCAAAACATTTTCCTCATCGGAAATAAGGTCTTCCGGAGACAATGTTCTAGCACCTCCTGAAACTATTTTTGTAAGTCTTTCATCGCCATAGGTCTCGCTTACATCACTGATTTCTTTTATTATTATCTCATTGACTTGTTTAGGGCTTTTCAATATCGCTTCTAATTCTTTTATTAGTTTCTGTGTATTTTTTAGATCATCTTCAACTTTCTGCCTTTCCAAGCCGGCAAGTTTCTGTAATCTCATTTCCAAAATGGCGGTAGCTTGTTTATCTGAAAATGAAAATTCTTTTCTTAAATTCTTATGCGCAATTTGAGCATCTTTAGAGGCCTTGATAAGTTTAATTATCTTATCAATGTGATCCAATGCTTTCTTGAGACCCAAAAGTATATGCTCCCTGTCTTTTGCTTTTGCCAGGTCAAATTTCGTTCTTCTTACAATGACATCTCTGCGATGCTCTACAAACGACTCCAAGATACTCTTTAAAGAAAGAGTTTGGGGAATACTGTTAGATAAAGCTACCATATTTACATAAAAAGTGTCTTCAAGTTGCGTATGTTTATACAAAGCATTCAGTATCGTCTGCGGATGGGCGGTTCCCTTAAGTTCAACAATCACCCTTATATCACTGGTGGATTCATCTCGGAGTCCTTTTATTCCTTCTATTTTCTTATCCTTGACCAATTGAGCAATCTTCATTATCAAATCCGACTTATTAACCCTGTAGGGAATTGAAGAGATTATTATGTTGTGTGATCCAGCTTTTCCTTCCTCTATCTCGGCAACCCCTCTGGTAACAATGCCCCCGCGTCCCGTAGCATAAGCGTGATGAATATCCTTTTTATCAAAGGCAATCCCCCCTGTTGGAAAATCCGGACCCTTTATATACTCCAAAAGATCTTCTGTCGTCGCCTTCGGATTCTCAACCAAATGACTAATGGCACCCGTAATTTCTTTTAAATTATGAGGTGGAATATTGGTAGCCATTCCAACAGCAATACCCAAAGTTCCGTTCAAAAGAAGATTCGGAACAACGGTTGGAAGAACAGTGGGCTCTTTTTTTGTCCCGTCATAATTTGAACGAAAATCAACAGTGTCTTTTTCTATATCCTTCAACATCTCTCCAGCTATCTTAGTCATCTTCGCTTCCGTATAACGATAAGCGGCAGCACGATCCCCATCTATTGAATTATGAACAAATACACCAGCGTCAAGTGAGAAATTATGAGTGCCGGAAATAGTCAAATCATATACGTCTTCATATTCACGCAAAAATTCAATGCGCGCAACGCGGTGATTTCCCGCAACCTCCGCACGTACGTACTGAATACTTCCGCTATAATATTTTTCTATTCCAGTTTTCCAAGATGTCGATCTTCCATATGGATACACCTCAATTCGTGCTTTCTCATAATTTTTTTCGTTCAATATTTTTCCCGACTCCAATACATATTTACATACTGCATTAAATTTAACTTTTCCTGTAGCATTCGTTACCCTATTCTTATTCGCCCTTATAATCTTTTCATTCATAGATTTTCTATAAGACGGTTTTTGCCACAGACATTTGAGCGTATTACTCATACGCTTGCTGAATTCAACTCTTTTTTCCGGATGATTTTCTATGAATTTTGTAGTAGATTCACTTAAATTAGCTCTCATTTTCTCTCTATACTCTTCATCCTTCCAATTCTCTTTATTTCTAATAGATATACGTTCCGCATACGCCTCTCTATTCTTTTTATCAGCCCAGAACTTTTTTCGGCCTTCAGTAAGCTTTCGAACATAGTCAGGATCATTAGCATGACGATTTGATGCCATATCGGAATGTAACTTCCAATGCTCTCGCCAATCCATTCTACAAATATTCTCCGGGCTGTTATTTAATTTATCAAAATCAACATGATGTCTCACTTTTCCTTTTTGCACCGAATATATTTCTTTATCAATATTATATTTATCAGCAAGATGATGGGTAAATGCCCATTCTTTTTTCTTTGGATGAAAAACCATTTCATATCCACTCATATCGGAAAGTGGACTGTCTCCCTTCTCTGAAAGGCGTGTATAAAGAGGCATAAGAGAAGTTCCGGAACACAAATCTTTTGCTTCCACATAACTACCATTTTTAAGAAGGAATTTGTGATTCAAGGTACAACGAATCTCTTCACCATTATCAAGAACCACTTTCATTATCTCTGCATTTTCTATTGTCCTGCGAGGTTTCTCTACTAAAGCCATTGCGACATCTCCATTATCATCTATGGTAAAAGTGTAATTCTTTTTACCCCGCTTATCTTCTGCTATAAGTTCACCAAAAGATAAACTTCTTCCGTCAGCAAGCTTAACTTTAGTATCTATAGTAAAACAACCAAAGTTTCCTTGACCGTTCACCAATGGATAACGAAAAGAAAACGGCTGTGCCATCTTAACCATCGCTTCATAGACCGACGAGTCACCATGGGGATGATAATTACCCAAAGTTTCTCCAACAATAGTCGCAGATTTTCGAAATTTTCCAGAAGACATAAGACCCATAGAATTCATAGCGTAAAGTATTCTTCTGTGAACCGGCTTCAAGCCATCCTTAACATCAGGAAGAGCTCTGGATGTAATAACAGACATCGCATAATCCAAATACGAATCCTTCATCTCTAAAACTATATCTTGAGGAATAACACTTTGTCTCTCCTTCTCTTCTTTATTATTATCTTTTTTATCCTTATTTTTAGCCATAAAAATACAAACACTCAAAGCGTAAAAGCTTAAAGTATTCCTCAATTATATCATAGATCTATAAATTTGAGAAAAGATTTGAACATCTAAATATCTTTATCAATCCTCTTCAATCTCATCTTCGTCAATATCACTTTGCTCCAGTAATATGTTCAATTCTTCTTCTGTATCTTCAAAAACTGAACTTATATCACTCCAATATGAAGACAAATTCTCTGACAATTGGCTCCAATTCCTCTTAATGGTTCCCCCCAATGACTGGGTGGGCGTAGCAGGTCTTATTCTTTCTTCTCCGGATTGCCTTACAGAGAACTCCAAATACATTCCCGAGATCCAAAAGGTGAATATAAGGATGGTTAATAATCCGGCAAACCCAAAAGCCATAAATTTTCTAAATGATTTCGGCTTCTTCCTTAAATTGTCCAAAAACTTGAACATAAATAAATTAAGAGAAAGACAGAACAACTATTTCTCCGCTCTTTGATTCTACATCTTTTTTCTTGACGGTAAACTTCTCCATAGGCCTTATATCATCTTCTCCCCCCTCTTCCAAAAACTTTTTAAGCGCTGGATCTTTTAGGGATTTAAAATAACTTGGAATAACAATCTTGGGCTCAAGTTTTACAGAAAGTTTGTAAGCAGAAGAAGCATCCAAAACACTCCCCCCTCCAATTGGAGTAAATAATATATCCACTCCATCTATGGCTTCCAATACATTTGAATCCAAAGAACCTGAAGACAAAGCTCCCAAAAAACATAAAGACATTCCCTCCATAGAAACATTATATATAGTATTCGTAGATATTCCGTCATAATCAGCAGGAGAACTTATTCCCGCAATAGTCAATCCTTCAACTTCATATTCTCCGGGCCCGTCTATTACAATGGGAGTTTTGCCCTTACTTTCATTCTGCTCGGTGGCATTGAAATCAGGATGCCATAAACTCACTAAAGTGATATCCGACCCAAATCGCACAGGAGACCTTCCATCCCCCTTGGAAGAAGGGTTAATGGCTAATACAGTATCACCGAACTGGACTTTGAAAGTATTCAGACCGTAATATGTGATTATCATAATATTGATATTGTTAGGGATATTAAGCTTAGAAACACCCCCGGATTATATCATATTTTTACACCCTCCCAAAATTTTTCTTTACAACAACATTAAATCAAGTATACTGTCCTTGTATTAAAAGCGCTCTTTGAGCTAAATCCGAGTAGTCCCCGAATAAACAAGACTTGATAGAAATATACGCTATACACGGACCTCATTGAGAATATTATTTAATTTATGGATGATTCAAAAGAAATGGATCCGGAAGACGGATCAAAGTCAACTTTATTAGAAAACCCGATAACTCAAAATTTAAAACCCGCCGATAAGGGTCAAATATACAGCAAAGACAAAAAAGAGTCCTTGATGGTTTCTTTTTTTGAAGAATCTCCCATTCCTCCTTCAGAGGGAGATTTGGTGGAAGGTCCTGTTATGGGCATAGGTCCAAATGCCGTATATGTTGATCTTGCTCCTTTTGGAACCGGTATCATATTCGGACGGGAATTAATGCATGCCAGAGATATAATCAAGCGTATTAATATCGGAGATACCGTCTCAGGTAAAATTGTAGAAGCAAGAAACGAGGACGGATATATAGAAATATCGCTTAAGGAAGCTCGCCAGGCCATTGTTTGGGCAGAGGCAGAAGAGGCGGTAAAGAATAAGACGGTATTTGAAGTGCCTATACAAGAAGCAAATAAAGGAGGACTAATAATGAATTGGCAAGGAATCCAGGGCTTCCTTCCCGCTTCTCAGTTAAATCAAGAGCACTATCCGAAAGTAGAAGATGGAAATAAAGACAAAATATTGGATGAATTAAGAAAATTTGTGGGAGAGAAAATAAATGTCGCAATAATATCGGCAATACCAAAAGAAGGAAAACTGATATTCTCCGAAAAGAAAGAAGGGGAAGCGGAAGAAAAACAAAACCTTACAAAGAAATATGAAGTTGGAGATTTATTGGAAGGAGAAGTAACCGGTATAGTTGATTTCGGAGTTTTTGTAAAAATAGATGACAATATTGAAGGCTTGGCTCATATATCGGAATTGGATTGGGGATTGGTTGAAGATCCTAGAGCTTTATTTAAAGTAGGAGAGAAAGTGAAAGCCAAAGTAATTGAAGTAAAAGACGGAAAGATATCACTTTCTATTAAAGCACTGAAAGATAATCCATGGAAAGAGGCCTCAAAGAAATATTCAAAAGGTCAAAAAGTTGAAGGGGTAGTTATTAAATTCAACAAATACGGCGCCCTGGCAAGTATTGAAGAAGGGGTGGCTGGTTTAGTCCATATATCCGAATTTGGAAATGAAGAAACATTGAGAAAATCTTTGGAACTTGGAAAGACATACACTTTCACTATTACGAATTTTGAACCGGAAGAACAAAAATTAACCCTTTCCTTTCTAAATAACCAAGAGAAAGAAGTTGAGGAGTAAAATAAAAGGTATTTACCTCGGGCTTACACCTATAAGAACTCGCTCTACCTGTCGGCAGGCAGGCGGTAGACAGACTTGTCCATATCCGAGCTAACGCTCGGGGTATTTTATTCCTTTTGTTAGCCCGCCCGTACCGAACGGTACGGGCGGGGCTCTACGTCGCTAATAAGTTCCGAATTTTTATCTCTTAGTTGGTATTGAACTGATTCATTGCCCTCTCCCCTCCCTCCAATACAAGAGATGAAATAGCTGAAGGAATTTTCTCCAAAACCTCCTTGAGCTTTTCCTCGTCTTTTTTATTGAAATTATTTAAAACAAAATCACTGACGGCATCATCGCTTGACGGTTTTTTTAATTCTCCACTTTGATCCACAGGGCTTATCCCTATCCTTATTCTATAGAAATCAAGACCGCCAAAATATTTAGCAACTGAAGAAACTCCCTTATGACCTCCCGCACCCCTTCCAAAAGAGATCTTCAATTTTCCTAATGGTATATCTATGTCGTCATGAATTACTACAAGTCTCTCGAATTCCGACAGCATATATTTATTCAAGACCCTACCGGAATTATTCATATAGGTCAAAGGTGCAAGGAACACAACCTCTT
>SL_3KL_010_SEDDRAFT_10005597_pt1 | contig 11246 bp, 9 predicted proteins | sample SodLakKL_010_SED_2_FD_10381 | JGI IMG/M metagenome (IMG submission 10381)
ACCGTCCGCGCCGCGCTCGACGAGCGCGTCACCGATGAGGCAGCCCGTGTCGAGGCGCGCTACCTCGAGGACCCGAACCGACGCTCCTTCGAGCGCCCGTACGGCTGGGCTTGGCTGCTGACGCTGGCCGCGGAACTCACCGCTTGGGGCGACGCCGGCGCCGCACGGTGGCAGGCCGCACTGCGTCCCCTGACCACCACGGTGCGAGAGCGGTGCCTGACCTGGCTGCGTGACACCCCCTACCCCCAGCGCAGCGGAACCCACGGCAACAGCGCCTTCGCCGCAGGCTTGCTCCACGATGCCGCCGTGGCGACGCGCGACGAGGAGCTTCGAGACGCCGTCGCCGCGGCCGCGCAGCGGTGGTACGGCGACGACGGTGCCTACCCGGGGTGGCTGGAGCCCTCAGCGACCGACTTCCTGTCCCCCGCGCTGGTCGAGATCGACCTGATGCGCCGCATCCGCGGTGACGACCTGGCCACCTGGGTCGAAGGGTTCCTGCCCGACCCAGGACCCCTCACGTCCCCGGTCCAGGTCGCGGACCGATCCGACCCCCACGGTGTCCACCTGGACGGGCTGAACCTGTGCCGAGCCTGGTGCTGGCACGGCCTCGCGGACGCCCTGCCCACGGGCCACGCCCTGCGCCCGCTCGCGACGACCGCCGCGACGGCGCATGCCGAAGCGGCGCTGCCGTGGGTGCTCACCGGCGAGTACGTCGGCGAGCACTGGCTGGCCAGCTTCGCCGTCTACCTGCTCGGTGGCGGAGCGATCACCCCACCGAACGTGCGTAGCCCTTGACGGCCCGGACCACGTGGCGGGACAGCTCCCGGGTCCGCTCCGCGGTCTCCTCCGGCGGTTCGGCACGGCCGTAGCGGGCCGTGCTCGCCAGGTCGGCCAGTTCGCGGTGCTCCTCGTCGAGCCCCAGCCGTGCGGCGTGCTCGAGGGGTGTCTCCCAGCGGTCCCGGCCGAGGTCCTGACGTGCCAGGGTCCGCTCGGCACGCAGGTAGTCGTGCAGGATGGCGCCCCGTGGATCGCGTGGTCGGGGACGGAACCGCTCCAACCGCTCCGTCCACACCGACCGCGACGAGCGAGCCCGCTCCAGCGGTTCGACGGCCCCGTACTCCTCGTCGGAGCCGCGCCGGCCACCACGTCCAAGGCGCAACCACCGCCAGACCGCCCGCCAGACGTGGCTCCAGCGGTCCTCACGGAGCAGGTACACGAGCAGCCAGGTGACCAGGGCCGCGCCGATCAGGACGAAGGGCCACGTCGGTGCACGGTCGAGCTCGGGCCGCTCACGCTGCTCGATGTCCTCCGGGATCTCCACCCCGGCGTCGCCGCCCTCGGTCACCCGCTCGCCGTCATCGCGTGGAGCGAACCTCGGGGTCTCGGGCTCGAAGTCGACCTGCGAGACCCAGGCGATGAAGCGCGGCGACGCTTCGGTGATCGCCGGAGGCAGAGACGCGACCGCGACGAAGGTGAACACCGCGGTGATGGCCAGGGTGCCGGCCACAGCCGCGCGCCACAGGCGGGGTGAGCCCACCACGATCGCGGGTCGGCGCCCCCCGGGGCGTGGCGTCGTCGCACGTAGGTGCGCGACCGTCGCTCCCCCGACGGTCACCGCGACGACCGTGACGACCGCGCCGACCACCCCGACGTACTGGTTCGCGAGACCTACAGCGACGACCGAGACGGCGACGGCGACGAGCCACATGCCGAACATGCCCTCCTCGCCTGCGCGGTCGGCATACCGGGTCCGTGGCCCGTCGGCGAAGAGCGCGACCTTGGCCGCGACACCGTGGCCGACCGCATGTGCGGCCACGATCGCCACCAGCATGCGGCCGTAGGGCGGAGCGAACGTGCCGGTGAGCTCCCACCCGATGTCCGAGAGCGCCGTGGTCAGGGAGGGCGTCAGGAGGCGGAGCACGAGGGTGGCGAGAGCCAGCGTCAGGCCACGCCCGAGCAACTGCAGGATGCTCGGTGACGGAGTGGTCCCGAAGAGCACCGCACCGCTGACCGCAGAGAGCACCGTGACCAGCACCGCGAGGAGCGTCGGGAACCCGTCGAAGCCCGCCGTGACGGCCGCGGCGATCGCGTACGCCGGTGGTGTGACGAAGGCGACGACCAGCACCATCGCTGGGCGCAGGCCGACGCCCCCGAGGCGGCTCATAGCCGCGTCCTGCCCACGGGCTGGGCGGTGGAGACGTGGAAACGGGGCAGTCGCCGGTTCCCCCGACCCGGCCCGCCGGCCGCTCGCTGCTCCGGGGGACCGACCTCCAGCAGTATCGGGGAGAGGCCGGCACGACGTGTGGCTGCGAAGGCGTCCAGCACCCGGTCAGAGGGCGATCCGGCGACGACCGCCACCGTGGTCCCGGGTGGCCGCACCCCCGCTTCACGGTGCAGCAGCTCCCACAGTGGCACCCCACGGTGTCGGACCACGGCGGCGAGGTGCACGAGCATCGCGTCCAGGTGTCCACGGCTCGCGCCGACCCCGAAACGCGCCGCGGGACGCAGCCGACGCTGCGCCACCTCGTCCCATGCCTCATCGCCCGAGGGATCCGGCAGCGAGACCACCAGCCCGGCGGGCTGGCGGAGACCCAGGATCGCGTGGGTCAGCAGCGAGGCAGCGGTGGAGATGGCGACCTCGACCGGCTGGTCGTCGAAACGGTCCCAGTTCTCGTGATCGAGATCGAGCACCACCACCAGGTCCCGAGCCCACGCCCGTTCGGTCTCACGGCGGACGAGGGTCCCCGTCGACGCGGTCGCCGGCCAGTGGATCGACCGCAGCGGATCGCCCGGCTCGTAGGGCCGCACCCCGACGATGGCGGTGGGGTCGGTGGTGAGCGACCGGACGTCGGGAAGCTCGGCCAACGGAGACACCGCCGGCAGGTCCACCCGTCGCACCGGTACGAGAGCCGGCAGCACCGTCACGGGCGGAGGCGATGCGGCAGACGTCGACCGCAGCCAGACGCCCCAGGGGTCCGACACCTCCACCTTGACCGGTGGCGGCGTCCAGTGGCCGCGGACGTAGGCGCTGATCTGGACCTCCCGCCGCACCGACGATCGTGCGGGAAGTGCGAGTTCGAGCACGGTCTCGCTGGGCAACAGCCGTCCCGCCGGAAGCTTCACCTCAACCCGAACCCGCGGTGCCGGCAGACGCCCGTGGTTGGCGACCACGACCTGCATCGGCGTGACCTCGCCCTGGACCAGACGGTCCGGGAGGTCGACCTCCACGCGCACCGCACGCTGGATGAGCCTCGTCCAGGCACCCAACGTCAGGACGAGCAGCACCGCGCCGATCGCGACCGCGAACCCGGCCGTGCTCGGCAGGGCGATCGCCAACAGGACGATGCCCACGAGCCAGAGCGCCAGGGTGCGGTGCACGCCGTCACCACCTCCGCGTGGTCAGGGACGTGGTCAGCTGTCGGGGCGGACCGGGACCTCGAGCGCCCACAGTGCCTCGTCGACGATCGCGGACGCCTCGCGGCCGTGGATGCCGGCGTCCTCGCGCAGCATGAGGCGGTGGGCGAGGATCGGGCCGGCCAGCCGCTTCACGTCGTCCGGCAGGACGTGGTCACGTCCCCGTGTCGCCGCGAGCGCACGGGCGGCTCGCTCGAACACCAGCACGGCACGGACCGACGGGCCGACGGCGACGTCCGGGTGCTCTCGGAGCTGCTCGACCANCGAGAGGAGGTAGCTCTCGAGGTCGACGTCGACGTGGACCTCGTCGATCTCCCGCCAGAGCTGGGGGAGCATCCCCGGACCGTCGACGGTCTGCTCGAGCTCCTCCAACGGTTCGTGCCCGCGGCGACCCCGCAGGATCGTGCGGTGCGCATCGCGGTCCGGGTAGCCGAAGCGGATCCGCAGGAGGAAACGGTCGAGCTGGGCCTCCGGCAGGGGGAAGGTGCCGGCCTGCTCGATCGGGTTCTGCGTCGCGACCACGGTGAACGCCGGGTCGAGGTCGTGGGTGGTCCCGTCGACGGTCACCTGCCGCTCCGCCATCGCCTCGAGCAGTGCCGACTGGGTCCTGGGGGTCGCCCGGTTGATCTCGTCGACGAGGAGCAGCGTGTGGAACATCGGGCCGGGACGGAACCGGAACTCACCCGTCCCCTGGTCGAAGATGTTGACCCCGGTGACCTCGGTGGGCAGCAGGTCCGGGGTGCACTGGACCCGTCCGGTGTCAAGCCCGGTGACCGCGCCGAACGCACGGACCGCCGAGGTCTTGCCCGTCCCGGGAACGTCCTCCACCAGCACGTGCCCACGGGCGAGCATCCCGACCAGCAGCAGCTCCAGTTGCTCGTCGATACCGACGATGGCGGCGTGGACCGCCGCGAGCACCTCCTGCGCGAAGCGCTGGGTCGCGGTTGCTGGACGGGTCGTACCGGAGCTGGCGGACATGGCGACCCCCGGTGATGCAACGTGGCAGACGAGCGTGAGGACGTGCCGGACGAGGCTAGCCACGCCCACCCCGAGGCGCACCGCGCCGCACGCTCACCGCAGCCCACGTCACCAGGTCTCCGGCCACCGCGGCGGCAGGCCACAGCGGTGGCTACCGTCGCGGCAACGATGCGCCTGGATCCTCGCACCCGACTGCTCGCGTGGCTGCTCCCCCGACTCCCTGGGGGGACGGTCGCCGGCGCGAGCCCCGAGGCGATCGAACGCATCCAGCGAGGGGTGATCCCCGACACCCCGGTGACCCGGGCGATCATCGGTCGTCCCATCCGATCGGTCCAGATGGTCGACCTCGAGGTCCAGGGTGCCGACGGCGCCCTGGCGGCTCGCGTCCTCCGACCGGCGACGCGCCACGAGCCGCTCCCCCTGGTGATCCACCTCCACGGTGGCGGCTGGGTGCGCCGCGACCTCGAGGTGACCGACTGGCTGCTCAGCCGTGTCGCCTGTGGGGTGCCCGCCGTGGTCGTCAACGTCGACTACCGGCTCGCCCCGCAGCACCCGTTCCCAGCGGCCGTCGAGGATGCGATCACCGCCACCACCTGGATCGCGTCACACGCGGGCCAGTTCGGTGGGGATCCGCGACGCGTGGCGATCATGGGCGACAGCTCGGGCGCGAACCTCGCTGCGGTCACGGCGCTCGCTCTCCGGGACGGCGCCGGACCGACCCTGGCCTGCCAGGTCCTGCTCTACCCGCCGGTGGACCTGACGGGGTCGTCGGCATCCCTCCACGCCGACCCCGATGCGCCGATCCTGGGACGCGCGGCACAGCGGACCTTCCGTGACCTCTACCTCGGGGACGCCGACCCGGCCGATCCCCGAGCCTCGCCCCTGCTGGCCGACGATCACCGGGAGCTGCCGCCCACGCTGCTCCAGGTCGGCGAGCACGACCCGCTGCGCGACGACGTCTCCCGCTACGCCGCNGTGCTCCGTGCCGCCGGCGTCCCGACCCGCGGCACGATCTACCTCGGCGCCGTCCACGCCTTCCTGTCCATCCCCGGAGTGGTGCCGTGTTCGTCCCAGGCTGCCTGGGAGATCGTGAACGAACTCCGTCGGCACCTGGTCATCGACGACCGGGGCACCGACGGCCTCGTCACCGCACCGGGATGAGCGGCCGGCCCGTCATCCCGGTCGAACACGTCAGCGGAGCTCCTCGACCAGACGCTCCAGCATCGCCAGGCAGGCGTCGAGCTGCGTGAGGGGCAGGTGCTCGTCCGGGCGGTGCGCGACATCGATGCTGCCGGGCCCGCACACCACCGTCGGGATGCCAGCACGCTGGTAGAAGCCAGCCTCGCTCCCGAACGACACCGCCCTGCGAGGTGGTCCGTCGAGGAGCCGCGACGCGAGCTCCACCGCTGGCGAGTCCTCGACCCGCTCGAGCCCCTCGACCTCGCCGACGATCTCGGTGGACACATCGGCCTCGGGGGACGCCGCGCGCATCTCCTCCCGGAGCCCCGCCTCGAGCTCGCGCACGCGGGCGGTGGCGTGCTCGGCGTCGGCGCGGACCACCGGCCGCAGCTCCCAGTCGACGGTGCACGACCCGGGGATCACGTTGCGCGCCGTGCCTCCCTCGATGCGTCCGACGCTGAGGGTGCTCTCCGGCGGCTGGAAGGGGCTGTCGGGCGGAGTGCGGGCGCGAAGCTCGCCGCCGAGCGCGCGTAGCCCGGTCACGAACCGTGCGGCGAGGTCGACGGCGTTCACTCCGAGGTCGGGCGTCGAGGCGTGGCCTTCGACCCCGGTGAAGGTCGTGCGGTACTCGAAGGAACCCTTGTTGGCCTCGACGATCGCCATCTGCGTAGGTTCGCCGACGATCGCCACGGACGGCCGTGGTCCGGACATGAGCTGCTCGATCAGCAGCGGTGCGCCCACACCGCTGACCTCCTCGTCGAAGGTCAGCGCGAGGTGGACGGGACGCGTGATGCCGGCTCCGGCGAACCTCGGCGCCATCGCGAGCAGGCAGGCGATGAAGCCCTTCGTGTCGGCCGCGCCCCGCCCGTAGATCGCGGACCCGCGGAGCGACGCGACGAAGGGCGGGCTGGTCCACTGATCGGGGTCCGCCGGCACGACGTCGGTGTGCCCCGAGAGCACGACCCCGCCGTCGACCGCCGGGCCGATCCGTGCGAGCAGGTTGGCCTTGTGCCCCTCGCCATCGTGGGTGAGGTCGACCACCGCATCCACCGCCTCGAGGTGGCGCTGCGCGTGGTCGATGAGGTCGAGGTTCGGTCCCCCGGTGATCGTCGGGAACCCGATCAGGTCGGACAGCAGCGCGATCGCGTCCTCACGGAGCGCCGACGCCGGTGCACCACTCACTTCTTGACGAACAGTTCCCGGGGGACGTTCGCCAGGCACTCGGCAGGGCCGTCCTCGCGGATCAGGATGCTCTCCGTGATCTCCAGACCCCAGTCGTCCATCCAGAGACCTGGCATGAAGTGGAAGGTCATGCCGGGTTCGAGGATCGTGCGGTCGCTGCTGCGGAAGCTGATCGTGCGCTCACCCCAGTCCGGCGGGTAGCTCATCCCGACGGCGTAACCGCACCGTCCCTCACGTTCGATGCCCGCCTTCTTCAACGTCTCGTACAGCGCGTCGGCCACCGCACCGGCGTGGTTGCCGGGACGGGCTGCCTCCAGCCCGGCCTCCAACCCCTCGATGAGCGCCTCCTCAGCCCGCCGCATCTCGTCCGGTGGATCGCCGAGGTAGACGGTCCGGCACAGGGGGGCGTGGTACCGGCGGTAGCAGCCGGCGATCTCGAAGAACGTGCCCGCACCGGTCTCGAAGACACGATCGTCCCACGTGAGGTGGGGGGCGGAGGCGTCGGCCCCCGTCGGCATCAGGGGCACGATCGCGGGGTAGTCGCCTCCGTAGCCGTCGGCACCGGCGACCCCGGCGATGCCCGCCTTGAACACCTCGGCGACCAGGTCGCTCTTGCGCAGGTCGGGCTCGATCAGCTCGTAGATGCGCTCGTGCATCCGTTCGACGATGCGGGCTGCCCGACGCATGTAGAGCAGCTCACGGTCGGACTTCACGGCACGCTGCCAGTTCACCAGGCCGGTCGCGTCGACGAAGGACGCGTCGGGCAGGCCGGCGGTGAGGTTGAGGTGGGCCGCGGCCGGGTAGTAGTAGTTGTCCATCTCGACCCCGATCGAACTGCGACCGCGCCCGAGCGCCGCGAGCACCTCGGCGAGGTGGGAGTGGGGATGGTCCGTATCGGACTGCACGAGGTGGTCGGGGTAGCTGAGGATCGACTCGCGATCCATGTAGACGGTGCGCAGCGCGCCCTTGGCGTCCATCGCGCGACCCCACCAGCGCGGCGGTTCGTCCAGGGTCACCACCACCGCCTGGTGGGTGTAGAAGGACCATCCGTCGTAGCCCGTCAGCCAGGCCATGTTCGACGGGTCGGTGGCGATGAGCACCTCGATGCCGCGCAGCTCCATGGCGCGGCGCACCTTGCCGAGACGCTCCTCGTACTCGTCGAGCTCGAAGGGCAGGTGGGTGAGCGGGGCGGTGCTCATCGGCGCACCGGGCATGTGCATCGCCTGCTCGGTCAGCGCCTCGGGATCGGCCAGCGGCTCCTCTTCGTCCGCGGTCCAGTCGTCGGTCAACTCGCGTCCTTGCTCAGTGCTCGGCCACCGCTCCCAGGAAGGCCCGCGTCCGCTCGTTCTGCGGGTTGTCCAGCAGGTCGTTCGGCCGACCCTCCTCGACCATACGGCCCTTGTCGAACATCAGGATCCGGTCGGCCATCTCGCGGGCGAAACCCATCTCGTGGGTGACCAGCATCATGGTGGTCTTGCCCTCCTCGGCGATGTCGCGGAGGACGTTGAGCACCTCCCCCACGAGCTCTGGGTCCAGGGCTGAGGTGACCTCGTCGAAGAGCATCACCGATGGCTGGGTCGCCAGGGCACGAGCGATGGCCACGCGCTGCTTCTGTCCACCGGAGAGCTGTCCCGGCGTGTGGTTCGCGTGCTCGACGAGACCGACCTTGGCGAGCAGTTCCATCCCGAGCTGCTGCGCCTCCTGCCGGGACCTGCCGTGCACCTTGACGGGCGCGAGCATCACGTTCTCGATCGAGCTCATGTGCGGGAACAGGTTGAAGTGCTGGAACACCATCCCGATGTTCGAGCGGACCTGGCGGATGTGCTTCTCGCTGGCGTCCTTCAGCGCCCCACTGGGGGTCTCTTCGTGGTAGAGGTGGGTTCCGCCGATCTGGATCGTGCCCGCGTCGATGCGCTCCAGGGTCATGGCGACCCGCAGGATCGTGGTCTTGCCCGAACCGCTGGGGCCGATGATGACCACACGCTCCCCGGGCTCGACGTCGAGGTCGAGTTCCTGGAGGACGGTCAAGGACCCGAAGGCCTTGTCGACCGCGCGCATACGCACGCTGGCCGCGCCCTTCTCGGAGACGTCCTTGCGGCTCTCAGTCTCGTTCGTACTCAATGCGTTCCTCCAGTCGTCTCACGAGCCACGCCGCCGGGAGGCTGACGAGCAGGAATCCGACACCGATCAGGATGTAGGGCTCTACGGGGCGGAAGTCATCGGCGCGGATCCAGTCGGCGAAGAACAGGACCCCGGTGGTGCTGAGCACCGCGTCCCCGATCGGCGCGTCCTTGAAGGCCGCGACGAGGTAGTTGCCGAGGGTCGGCAGGACGTTGGGGACCGCCTGCGGGATGATGATGCGTGTCCACTTGGTCATCGGGTTGAGGTTGAGCGCGATCGCGGCCTCCCACTGGCCGCTCGGCACGCTGTTGATGCCGGCCCGGTAGGCCTCGGACGCGTAGGTCGCGTAGTGGATGCCGAGCACGATGAACAGGATCACGATCGGGTTCAGGCCGAAGCCGGGGATGGCACGTACCAGGACCTGGGCGAAGAACATCTGCACCAGGATCGGCGTGGACCGGATGAACTCGATGACGAACGCCACGGGCCAGCTCAGCCACTTGACCTTCGAACGCCGCCCCAACGCCAGGAGCAGCCCGAGGGTCGCGGCGATGATGAAGCCGAGCACGGTCGCCCGTGCAGTGATGTACAGGCCCTGCAGCATCTGCGGGACGAGGTGGAAGAAGTACTCGAAGCTGAAAGCTTCCTCGCGACCCGGGGTGAACTGCGAGCGGAAGCGATGCGAGGTCTGCCCGGTCGTGGCGAGCACCGCGAGACCCAGCACNACCAGGATCACGGGGATCAGGATGTCCGGCCGGCGGTACCACTTGTGGTGCTGTGCGAGTTCGAAGGAGACCGACGAACCCGGCCCGCTCGAGGGGACGGGTGCCTCGCTCTGCTGCGTCGTGTCCGCCATCAGTTACCCCCTGGCTGCGCGACCGACACCGGGATCGCAGCACGCCCCTCGCGCTGTTGGAAACGCTTCTCCAGACCCCGTTCACCGAGCCGGAACAGCCCGTTGATGACCTGCGCGACGACGAAGTAGATGAGCAGGACGTTGATGAACAACGCTGTCACCCCGATCACCCCCTCAGCGAGCATCCCCGTGATCAGGTTCTGGGTCTCGCGCATCAGGTCGTAGCCAGCGGCGACGGAGACGAGCGCGGTGCCCTTGAGGATCTCGATCGTCAGGTTGCCCATCGGTGGCAGGATGATCCGCATGGCCTGGGGCAGGACCACGTAGCGCAGGCGCTGGGTCGGGTTGAGGTTGAGCGCGATCGAGGCTTCGGTCTGCCCCTTGGGGATCGCGAGTATCGACCCACGGATGATCTCCGCCCCGTACCCGCCCATGTTGAGCCCGAGGGCGATCGAGGCCATCACGATCACCGGCTGACCACGCAGCCAGGGGAAGATCTCCCCCAGCAGGATCGGCACCGCGATGATCATGATGAACAGCAGGATGATCGAGGAGATCCCGCGGGCGAACTCCACGAAGGCGAAGGAGATGCCCCGCACCCACCGACGGTCGGACAGGCGTCCGACGCCGACGACCAACGACAGGAAGACCCCGAGCACGAAGGCCTGAGCGAGCAGCTGGATCGTGGCCCGAAGCCCGTTGTAGAGCCGCGCGTAGTCCGCCGGCTCGAGTATCCAGTCTCCCACGGTCTCCCTCTCCTCGCTCCCGGTTCCACGACGACCGTGCGCCTCCGGCCCTCCCAGGCCGTGACCGTGGCTTCGCGGCCCCCGGCGTCGATCATCCTAGACGCCGGAGGCCGCGTGCGTCGCTCACTCGAGGAAGTCCTCGAGGGTCAGCGTGTTCGCCAGCTCCACGTCCTCCTGGGAGAAGTCCTCGTAGGCGGTGATGATCTCCATCGTGGTGCCGTCCTCACGGAACCGGTTCAGCACCTCGTTGAAGGCGTCACGGAACTCCTCATCGTCGAAGCCGTGCCCGCCACAGGGGAAGACCTCGTTGCCTTCCGCGTCGAGCGGGAAGAACGGCTCNANGTCGCCGAAGACCTCGACCTGCTCGTCCGGGACACCGGCGTCGTCGAGGTAGTCCACCTCGACGGTGCCGGATGCGACCGCGACGGTCACGTCCGGGTTGTCGACCAGCGAGCTGTAGTCGACGATGTCGAACGGGTTGCCCTCCTCGACGGCGAGCGACTCCGGGATGCAGTAGTCGGGGTCGGAGAAGAAGATCTGCTCCGCACGTTCCGGGGTGATGTACATCCCGGCGGTGATCATGTCGAACTGGCCGGCCTGGAGGCCACCGATCAGTTCACCGAACTCCACCACCTGCGCGTCCATCTGCTCGATACCCAGTTCGGCGAGCACGGCGCTGGCGACATCCGGGGCGATACCGGTGACCTCACCGTCATCACCGACGTAGCCGAAGGGCACCTCGTTGGCGACACCGACCGTGATCGAGCCGG
>SL_3KL_010_SEDDRAFT_10005599_pt1 | contig 11243 bp, 10 predicted proteins | sample SodLakKL_010_SED_2_FD_10381 | JGI IMG/M metagenome (IMG submission 10381)
ATATTATTGTTGTTGGTGCAGGACATGCCGGCAGTGAAGCAGCGGGCGCGGCAGCCAGGATGGGTGCAAAAACACTGCTCATTACAATGAACATGGATGCTATTGCAAAGATGTCGTGTAATCCTGCAATGGGCGGGGTGGCAAAAGGGCAGCTTGTTCGAGAGATTGATGCCCTGGGTGGTTTGAGCGGAATAGTTAGTGATAAAAGCGGCGTGCAGTTTCGTATGCTGAACCGAAGCAAAGGGCCGGCTATGTGGAGCCCGCGATGCCAGAGCGACCGCATGCTTTATGCTCAATTGATGAGAGAGCAGCTCGAAAAAATTCAAAACCTTCATTTCAGGCAAGACAATGTGGTAGGTATCATCACAGATGATAATGGTAAAACTGTGCGGGGGGTGGTCACGCAAACGGGACAGAATTTTCAGGCCAAATCCGTAATCTTAACAAGCGGCACATTTTTAAACGGATTGATTCACATCGGGGAGAGTCAGTATGGTGGAGGCCGATCCGGTGAGAGGGCATCTGTTGGGATATCATCAGCACTGGAAAAGCTTGGGTTTGAGGTAGGGCGATTAAAAACCGGAACCCCGCCCAGAATTGATGGCCGTTCAATTGATTACAGTAAATTAGAAATTCAATATGGTGATGAAGACCCAAGCCCGTTTTCTTTCATGACGGATAAATTGCCCGGGCTGGATGATCAATTGACTTGCTGGATCGGCTACACCAACCAGCAAGTACACGACATGTTAAAAACCGGTTTTGACAGAAGTCCGATGTTTAATGGGCGAATTAAATCCGTGGGTCCAAGATATTGCCCGAGTATTGAGGATAAAATTAACCGTTTTGCAGATAAAGAGCGCCATCAACTATTTCTTGAACCCGAAGGCTGGAATACTTACGAAATGTATCTGAACGGGTTTTCAACGTCACTTCCTGAGGATGTTCAATATTACGCACTCAGAACAATTCCCGGTTTTGAGAAAGCGGTTATGCTACGCCCAGGTTATGCAATTGAATACGACTATTTTCCGCCCTATCAAATTAAAAGAAGCCTGGAAACAAAATTGGTCAACGGACTATTTTTTGCCGGACAAATTAATGGCACCACGGGATATGAAGAAGCAGCCTGCCAGGGATTGATGGCAGGTATAAATTCTGCACTTTATGTTGATAAAAAAGAGCCATTTGTTTTAAAAAGGTCAGAAGCGTACATAGGAGTACTGATTGATGATCTCATCAATAAAGGCACTGAAGAGCCTTATAGAATGTTTACCTCGCGAGCCGAACACAGAATTTTATTAAGACAGGATAATGCAGATCTGAGGCTTACTGAACTCGGAAGGAAAATCGGCCTGGTAGAGAATGAGCGATACGAACGGTTCAGGATGAAAAAAGAAGAAATTGATAAACTTTATGATCTGATCAGTGATTACACTGTCCGGCCTGAAACAATGGACCCAATGCTTAATGAAAAAGGCACTGCTCCACTGTCTCAGCCTGTAAAAGCAAATTCACTAATACCTCGTCCGCAGATACACATTCAGGATCTTCTTAATGCTGATGGAGTGTTGCAGAAAAAAGTGAATGAAATTACATCAAATCGATACGTGATTGAGCAGGTGGAAATTCAAATTAAGTATGACGGCTATATAAAGCGGGAATTTGAGATGGTTGAAGAGATTAATCAAAAAGAACATGCAAAAATACCAGAGAGAATTGATTATGATAAAATTAAAAGCTTATCAGCGGAAGGAAAAAGCAAGCTTGAAAAAATTAAACCGGAAACTATTGGGCAGGCCTCAAGAATCAGCGGGGTAAGTGCAAGTGATGTGGCTGTACTGATGGTTTATTTGAAAGGGTAGGTGTTTCACGTGAAACATGGAATAAAAAAAGTTCTTGTTGGTGCGGAAATTTTAGATGAAGTTAGAGGGGTTTATCAAAAAAATGAAACCCTGCTTGAGCGATATATCGATGTTTTATTGGATTGGAACTCAAAAATCAACTTGGTCAGCCGCACTGTTTCACGTGAAACAGTGCGAGACCATGTAGTGCATTCACTTCTTCCAATACCTATTTTGCTCCTTGAAAAACATAAAACCTGGATCGATTCCGGAACAGGGGGAGGGATGCCCGGCATCCCTCTCGCCATTTGTGAGCCTGATAAATCCTGGTATCTGAATGATAATGTACGGAAAAAAATAAGGGCTGTTGATGGCATTGTTGAAGCACTTGAGCTTGAAAATGTGCAAACGATTGCCAAAAGCATTTCCCTTGTTGAGCTGAAAAAAGGAACAGGAATTCTGACCAAACACGCTTTTAAAATTCCTGATCTTTTAAAACACCTCGGTAGCAAACCCTGGAAAACGATCCTGATGTGGAAGGGTGCAGAAGATGCTAAATCAGAATTAAAGCAATCGCGAAAGGTGCTAAACGCTACGATTTATGAGTTTGATTTTGGGAAAAAGGAGCCTTTTTATGAGGGGAAAGGGCTGGTAAAAATTGAAAGATAGAGCTACTTTTTGCCTTTTTACGATAAATATGCCTGTTGGAAATTGTTACCTTTCGGAAAGTTAAAAATTAAAGATGTTTGCATATGTCCCGACTGAAAAGCTCTGAACGCAGAATGAAATTAATCCTGATGCTTCAGGAATCGAAACGAAAACTGACGGTTGATGAGTTGGCAGATACGTTTGGGGTTAGCCGGAGAACAATCTTCAGGGATTTCAATGTTTTATCAGAAATTAATGTGCCGGTTGTCTGGGATCAGTATAGCGGCTATGGGGTTATGGACGGGTACAAGATTCCGCCTCTGATGTTTACCTCAAAAGAACTTGCTACAATTATGGTAGGTCTGAATTTCGTGAAATCACAGGTGGATAAAATGCTGGTTGATGATGCGAAAGGGGTGGAGGTGAAAATAAAAAATGTACTGCCCGATGAGTTAAAAGAATTTATGAACTCGCTTGATAACCGAACCGTTGTGGATCCGTTTCTGCATTTTGGCCATGAGAAAAAGGAGGGGGGAAACTGGTATCTGGTAAGCAGCGCCATTTCTCAAAAAAAATCTTTGTCGTTTACTTACAAAAGTAAAAGTGATGAGGCTGTAACCGGCCGAAAGATTGATCCGTATCTGCTCGTATTTTATCGCGATCACTGGAATGTGATTGGTTTTTCGCACAAAAGGAAGGCAATTCGAAATTTTGTACTCGACCGCATGGATGAGGTTAAAATTTTAGACCAAAATTTCGAATTAGAGGAAGAAATCAACATAGAAGCCCTAATTTTTGGCTCTAACGAGAGCGGTCAATTGGTGGAGGTGTTGGTTGACAAAAGTGCAGATCGGGCGTTCAGGGCTAATCTGCCGACAAAAATATTTAAGAAAAAGGACGATTCTTCCAAAAAAATTAAAGTGAGTTTTTATTTCGATAATCTCAACTTTCTGAATGAATGGCTGCTTCAGTTTGGTGATAAAATCGAAATAGTCTCTCCGGAGGGCCTGAAAATGAAAAGAAAAAAACTTCTAAATAAAATGCTTGATGATGTCTGAAATCGGAGAATTAAAATTGCAGATAAGTAAGTACCCGTAAACTCTGTTCAAATAAATTTTAACCCAAAAGGTTACAAGACTTTTTTTGGGTTTAATTTTGACCGCCCCAAAAGACGCAAATTTTATCAAATAAAAAAGGCTCCGCAGCGGGAGCCTTTTTTATGATCGTTATTGAAGATCCGAAATTTAAGTCACAACGGGCACTTCGCTTTCGTCATCATCTTCGTTTACTACCCGCGTGATGGCCGCAATTTTGCCATCCTCATCCAGGCGCATAATTCTAACACCCTGGGTATTTCGTCCCATCGTACGGATTGCCTTGCACTGCATTCGGATCACTTTTCCCCGCTCNGTNATNACCATCAAATCATCCTTGTCNGATACTTCTTTTAGGGCAATTAAGTTGCCTGTTTTTGGCGTTACCTTCAATGTTATCACACCTTTACCGCCACGGCTCTGTTCGCGGTAATCATCCACAGACGACCGTTTGCCATAGCCGTTTTCCGAAATGGCAAGCACAGTGGCTTCGTGTGTATTTTTGATGACAACCATATCAACAAGTTCATCATCTTTCCCGAGAGTCATTCCCCGAACACCGGATGTGTTTCTGCCCATCTCACGGACATCGCTTTCGTGAAACCGGATTGCGCGCCCTTTTTTATTGGCAAGGATAATGTTGCTTTCACCATCAGTGAGGGCTGCACCAAGCAGGCTGTCTCCTTCGCGAATATTGATGGCGATTATACCATCCCGGCGCGGACGGCTGTATGCCTCAAGTGTGGTTTTCTTTACCTGCCCCTGTTTGGTGGACATAATAATTGAATGTTTGTTGATATACTCTTCGTCCTCCAGAGTTTTCACCGGTACGAACGTTTTGATGCTGTCATCTTTTTGAATATCAATCATATTCACGATTGCACGCCCGCGAGACAATCTCGATCCCTCAGGAATTTCATAAACTTTCAGCCAGTAACAATTTCCTTTTTCGGTAAAGAATAAAATGTAGTTGTGGTTAGTCGCCACAAAAAGATGTTCTACATATTCATCATCTTTGGTGGTGGTACCTTTCATGCCTTTGCCGCCTCTTCGCTGGCGCCGGTAACCACTCACCGGCATGCGCTTGATAAATCCTTTATTGGAAATGGTAACCACCACATCTTCATCGGCAATCATATCTTCGATACTGAAATCATCAGCAGAGTAAACAATTTGAGTGCGGCGTTCGTCGCCATACCGGCCCTTCAAATCAATCAGCTCTTCTTTGATGATTTCATTCTGCTTACTGCGATCAGATAAAATGCTTCTGTATTCAGCAATTTTATCCACGATATCGCGATATTCCTGATCAACCTTTTCACGTTCGAGACCGGTCAGTTTTTGCAGTCGCATATCCAGAATGGCTTTTGCCTGGATATCTGTGAAAGCAAATTTTCTCCGAAGTTGTTCGTTTGCTTCCTGCGGATTTTTCGAAGCCCGGATTGTTTTGATCACTTCATCCAGATTATCGAGTGCAATTTTTAACCCCTCAAGTATATGGGCCCTCGCTTCGGCTTGATCCAAATCATATATCGTACGCCGGATAATCACTTCAACCCGATGTTCGATAAATCGTTCAATCAGTTCTTTCAGCGGCATAATTTTCGGCCTGCCTTTCACCAGGGCAAGATTGATTACGCCAAATGTTTGCTGCATCTGGGTATATTTGTAAAGCTGGTTCAGAACGATGCCGGCGTTGGCATTACGTTTCAGAATAATGACAATTCTCATGCCATCGCGGTCTGATTCATCGCGAATTTCTGAAATTTCCGTGATCTTTTCGTTGTGAACCAGATCAGCAACTTTCTCAATAAGTGTAGATTTATTAACCTGATAGGGAATTTCAGTTACTACAATTTGTTCACGGCCATTTCTCAATTCCTCCACATTGGCACGAGCGCGCATCGTAATTTTGCCGCGCCCTGTTTCATACGCTTCTTTTACCCCTTCATAACCATAAATAATCCCTCCGGTGGGAAAATCAGGCGCAGTGATATGTTTCATCAACTCACTGACTTCAATCTCAGGATTATCTATCACAGCTACCGTGCCGTCAATTACCTCGTTCATATTGTGCGGCGGCATGTTGGTGGCCATTCCCACGGCAATACCTGATGCTCCATTCAACAGAAGGTTGGGCAGCATGGATGGCAGAACGGTTGGCTCGGTGAGGGTATCGTCAAAGTTGGTTTGAAAATCAACGGTATCTTTGTTGATATCAGTCAAAAGTTCTTCGGCAATCCGCTGCATCCTGACTTCAGTGTAACGCATAGCCGCTGCAGAATCACCGTCAACAGAACCAAAATTACCTTGCCCGTCCACGAGCGGATAACGAAGTGAAAAATCCTGTACCATTCGAACAATCGAATCGTAAACTGCAGAGTCGCCGTGCGGGTGATACTTACCCAGAACCTCACCTACAATACGTGCACTCTTTTTGTAATTTCTGTTGTGAAGCATCCCCAGGTCGCTCATTCCGTAAAGCACGCGCCGGTGAACCGGTTTTAAACCATCACGCACATCCGGCAATGCCCTCGATACAATAACAGACATCGAATAATCGATGTACGATGACTGCATTTCGTCTTCAATTGTTATCGGAATAATTTTTTCACTTGCCATAGTTCATTTAAGTATTGAGTAATGAGTCTTGAGTCATGAGTATATAGCGTGTACAAGATAGTAGCATAGAAAAAGCACTTACATCTGAACACGGTTAAATATCGAGCGTGGCGTATTTTGAATTCTTTTCAATAAATTCCCTTCGCGGTTCAACTTCGCCGCCCATCAGGGTTGAGAACATTTTATCAGCCGCCGCCGCATTTTCGATTGTAACCTGTTGCAGTGTTCTGGTTTCGGGGTCCATAGTGGTTTCCCACAACTGCTCAGGATTCATTTCACCGAGGCCTTTGTAGCGGGAAACATCGAACTTCTTCTTCGATTTTTTAAGGTCTCTGATAATTTTATCCCGGGTATCATCATCCCACGAGTATTGAATTTGACCCCGTGATGAGGTGATACGATAGAGCGGCGGTGTTGCAATGTAAATATGGCCATGGTCGATAAGTGGGTGCATATACCTGTAGAAAAAGGTAAGCAGCAATGTTCGGATGTGTGAGCCGTCAACATCAGCATCCGTCATGATAATAATTTTGTGATAACGAAGTTTTTCGAGCTCAAATTCCTCTTCGTGCCCAACACCTGTTCCGAGAGCCGTAATCATGGCCTGGATCTCTTTGTTTTCAAGAATTTTGTTGATTTTGGCTTTTTCCACGTTCAAAATTTTTCCACGAAGCGGCAGGATGGCCTGGAAGCTACGATTTCGGCCCATTTTAGCTGACCCACCGGCGGAGTCACCCTCAACCAGATAAACTTCGCTGTGTGCAGGATCTTTTATAGAGCAGTCTGCCAGTTTTCCGGGAAGCCCGCCACCGCTCATCACGCTTTTACGCTGAATCAACTGGCGTGCTTTTCGGGCAGCTTCACGCGCTTCGGCTGCAACAACAACTTTCTCCAGAATTTTTTTTGCCGTTTTTGGATTTTGCTCAAGAAAGTCTGTCAGTTTATCGTATAAAATAACTTCAACGGCACTCTGCACTTCCGAGTTACCCAGTTTGGTTTTGGTTTGTCCTTCAAATTGAGGCTCGGCAACTTTTACACTTAGCACGCATGTAAGCCCTTCACGGAAATCTTCACCCGAGATGCTAATTTTACTGTTCGCTTTGATGATATTGTTTTTATCCGCATAATTTTTAAAAGCCCTGGTAAGTGCTCTTCTGAAGCCGGAAATGTGAGTACCACCTTCTCGTGTATTGATGTTATTTACGTATGAATGCACATTTTCGGTGTAGCTGTTGTTATACTGCATCGCCAGTTCCACAGGCACATTTTCTACTTCACCCTCTATATAAATGGGGGCATCCATAAATGATTCCCTGTTCTCATCCAGATATCGGACAAAATCTTTCACACCACCAGAATAATGATAGGTAACCTGATGCTCCTCGCCATTGTCTTCATCTACCCGTTCATCGACAATATCAACAGTGATTTCGGGATTCAAAAAAGCAAGTTCTCTCATCCGGTCAGAGATAATATCAAATTTAAACTCAGTGGTTTGATTGAAAATTTCCGGGTCTGGTTTAAATTGATAATGGTGCCGGTTTCTTTTGTTTTGCCAACTTCTTTGAGGGGAACTTTAGTTGCTCCCCGCTCAAATTCCATTACATAAACTTTTCCGTCACGATGTATTTCAGCACTAAAGAAAATGGAAAGGGCATTCACACAACTTACGCCTACTCCGTGCAGACCCCCTGACACTTTATAACTATCTTTATCAAACTTGCCGCCGGCATGTAATTTAGTAAGTACTACTTCTACGGCAGGCATTTTCATTTTTGGATGCTCATCAACGGGAATTCCGCGCCCGTTGTCGGAGATGGTGATGGAGTCATCATCGTGAATAATGAGTTTAATGTAATCACAATGCCCGGCCAGTGCTTCATCAATTGAGTTATCAACCACTTCGTTAATAAGATGATGAAGCCCGCGCTGTGCAGTATCTCCGATGTACATGGAGGGGCGTTTACGTACCGCCTCAAGACCCTCTAAAACCTGAATATTTGATGCTCTGTAGTCTGAATTTTTTTTCGCAGTCATAAATAGGGTTGAGTAAAGTTATACATAGCCGTTAAGACGCCTAAAAATACCGCTTATGCGCGTAAAATCAAAGAGATAATGATTTTTATTGCCTCTTGGTGAGATCGTGGAATCTAATTTGTTTTTAGGCAAAACAGAGTTAGTAATAATCCCTGTTTAAAGCCGAATAAATATAATAAATTCATCGGAGTAATCACGAAGAAATCGGTTAAGAAAAAACAGAATATTTTTGGGATTTATGCACATCACAATTTACGAAAATTTCTTGGCGGAAGGTTATAGGTTGAATTTGTAAAGTACAAAGCTGCTGGTATAGGTTATTCAAAATAAAAAGCGGTAAATAGTTATTGAAATTAAAAAGGAGAACCCATATTTTTGGTGTCTATCTAAATTTTAGTCAACAGAAAAAATTATGGCACGCAAAGACGATATTACCGGCAAAACTCCATTGAATGGATATCGTTCGTCAAAAGCGAACAACAAAACCAAGCATCGCTTTCATTTAAATTTGCAAAAACGACGATTTTACATTCCGGAAGAAGATCGTTGGATTACATTGAAAGTATCAGCAAAAACCCTTCGAACCATTAATAAAAAGGGAATTACTGCTGTGTTGAAAGATGCCAGGAAAAAAGGAACTTTATTAAAAGAGGTGTAAAAAATGGCGAAAGGCAATCGCATACAGGTAATTCTTGAATGCACTGAAAAACCAGGAAGTTCGCGGTATGTTACTACTAAAAACCGCAGAACCACTACGGGAAGGCTTGAGCTTAAGAAATATAATCCGGTATTGAGAAAACATACCGTACATAAAGAAATTAAATAAGGTGTAAATATGGCGAAGAAACAAGTATTTGGTGAAGAGGCAAAATCCCTGAAAGGCGCGCACCGCAGAATGGCAAAAGTAATTATATCTACCAAGAATGAACGTGGTAAATATGCATTCAAAGAAACGATGGTAGATCAGGATAGTGTGCAGGATTTTTTACAAAAAAATAAATCCTGAGTAATTTCTCATTATTTAAAAGGTTTCATCTTAGCGGATGAAACCTTTTTTTTTGGACAAAATTACCGTAAAGTGTAGTATAACCAATTAAAAAACTGAGGCAGATTATTATTGAGTTATTTAATTTGCTTTGAAGTGAAATATCTATTCTATTATTCAAAATAAAAGAGCAGTAAAATTTAAATACTGTAAAATTCTTATTTTCGAAATCAAACATCTTCATGAGCCTTAAAGACAAAATACTTGATGATTTAAAAGCAGCAATGAAAGCGAAGCAGGCGGACAAAACCATGTTGCTTCGATCATTGAAATCCAAAATTCTTGAAAAGGAGATCAGTGAAAGAAAAGGTGGGGAATCAACTCTGAGTGATGAACAGATTGTAGATGTTTTAATGAAGGCTGCAAAACAGAGAAAAGAGTCTATCGAACAGTTTGAACAGGGAGGTAGAGCCGATTTGGCTGAAAAAGAAAAAAAAGAACTTGAACTGATTGAGCAATATCTGCCAGAAATGATGAACGACGATGAAGTTCGTGAAGCCGTTGTGAATCAGATCGACCAAATGGGAGCAACATCCATGGCAGATATGGGCAAAGTAATGGGCGCCCTGATGGGAAAACTAAAGGGCAAAGCCGAAGGAGCCGTAATTAGTAGGATTGTAAAAGAAGAACTCTCGAAATGATACCAAAATGAACCTGCTCGATGCCTTTATCATCCTTCCAATCGGTTATTTTGCTTACAAAGGTTTTTTGAACGGTTTCATAAAAGAGTTTTTTGGTATTGCAGGTTTGGTAATTGCCATATTTGCCACATTTAATTATATGGGGCCGGTTGCCGGGTTTTTGGCACCATTTGCTGAAGATAAGGACAAGGCCACGATGATTGCCGGTGTAACAATATTTTTGTTTACGCTGGCTGTAGTAATAGGTGTGGGTTTTTGGCTTGATAAGCTTTTTGATGTCGTCAGTATCGGCTTCATCAATCAAATAGCAGGCTTTTTCTTCGGAGCTTTCAAAACAGCACTGTTTATCAGTGCCATTTTACTGTTATTGGCCGGTTTTAATACCCCCGGAAAGGAAACCCGAACGGAATCTGCCACGTACCCCAAAATTATTTATCTTGCTCCGGCCGCTTTCGATTTGGTGGCGGGCATTTATCCTGATACCCGGGACTTTATCGATACCATTGAAAGGTCAATACGCGAAAATAATACACTCAGAGAATTACCAATTTTTGATAAAAGTGAAAACGATTTATGAAGTTTCTATCGGTTGAAGAGCAACTTGCAGTGATTAAAAGAGGCACAACAGAAATTGTGCCTGAAGAAGAACTGATCAACAAACTAAAAAAATCCATTTCTGAAAATAAACCGCTCAAAATTAAGCTCGGCGTTGATCCCACCAGGCCAGATCTGCACCTCGGACATTCCGTTATTTTGAGAAAACTTCGGCAATTTCAGGACCTCGGCCATGAGGCCATTTTGATCATCGGCGGATTTACGGCAATGATTGGAGACCCCAGCGGCCAAAATAAAACACGACCGCCGCTTACCCTTGAGGAGGTTCATGAAAATGCTGAAACCTACATCAATCAGGCCAGAAAAATTTTAGATGAATCCAAAACTACATTGGTAAACAATTACGACTGGCTTGGTGATATGACGTTTATGGATGTGGTGAAATTATCATCCCGGCTTACGGTTGCCCGGATGATTGAAAGGGATGATTTTTCGAAACGATATCAAAACAATGACCCGATTTCGCTTCACGAATTTTTATATCCACTCGCGCAGGGGCAGGATTCCGTTCATCTGAAATCGGATGTGGAACTTGGCGGATCAGACCAAAAATTTAATCTTTTGGTGGGGCGTGATCTACAAAAAGCAGAAGGCCTGGACCCTCAGGTTTGCCTGATGATGCCGCTGCTTGTGGGAACCGACGGAACCATGAAAATGAGCAAATCGTACGACAATTACATCGGTATTGATGAACCTG
>SL_3KL_010_SEDDRAFT_10005600_pt1 | contig 11243 bp, 9 predicted proteins | sample SodLakKL_010_SED_2_FD_10381 | JGI IMG/M metagenome (IMG submission 10381)
ACCGGTCGACCACCCGCTGGTCACGGTGGGCGCGGGCCGGAACGCCCTGCTGTACCGCGGCGACGCGGTAGGCGAGGTGTTGATCGCCGGCCCCGGTGCCGGCGCCGATGCCACCGCCAGCGCGGTGGTCGGCGACGTGCTCGAGGCGGTGGCCGCTCGCCCCGGCCCGACGTTGCTCGCGCGGCCGGAGCCAGCGCCGTCGCCTGCCGGCGAGGACACGTTCGAGGAGCTCAGCGCCGAGGAGCTCAGCGCTGCGGAGATCACCTCGCGATGAGCTGTCGCCCCGGCTTCGTCAGCACGCGCGACAGCGCGCGGACGCCGCGATCGTTCGAGCACGTCTTGCGTCGCGGGCTCGCGCCCGACGGCGGCCTCTACGTCCCCACCGCGGTGCCGCCGTTGGCAACGGGGTGGCGTGAAGCCGAGGATTGGCCGCAGGTGGTGGAGGCCGTGTTGCGCCCCTGGTTCGCCGAGGACGAGGCCGACGCCTGGCTGCGCGCCGCCCGCGAGGCGCTCGACTTCCCCGTACCCATCCGCCTGCTGCCCGGGCGGCGCGCGCTGCTGGAGTTGCATCACGGACCGACGTTGGCGTTCAAGGACGTCGCGGCCCGGACCATGGCGCGCTGGTTGGGCCGCAGCCTGCGTGCCCGGGATGAGTCAGCCACGGTGCTGGTCGCCACGTCGGGTGACACCGGCAGTGCGGTGGCCGACGGTTTCACCGGGGTAGCGGGCCTGGCGGTGGTGGTCCTGTACCCGGCCGGGCGGGTGAGCCCGATCCAGGAGCGGCAGCTGACCGTGCCGCGCGAGGGCGTCTACGCGCTTGCCGTGGACGGTGATTTCGACGCCTGCCAGCGCCTCACCAAGCAGGCCTTGGTCGACCCGTCGCTGGTCGGTCTGCGGCTGTCGAGCGCGAACTCGATCAACCTCGGTCGGCTCCTGCCGCAGACCACGTATCACGTCTGGGGGGCGTTGCAGTTGGCTCGCGCGCTGGACGTGGCGCTCGAGCAGGTGCTGAGCGTGGTCCCGAGCGGTAACCTCGGCAACCTGGTGGCTGGCCTGCTGGCGACCGCCATGGGGCTCCCCTTGGCCGGCTTCGTGGCGGCCCACAACGCCAACGACCACTTCCCCCGGGTGCTCCGCGGCGAGGCGGACCCCAGCGTTGCGCCCGCCACCATCGCCACCGTGTCGAACGCCATGGACGTGGGCGCACCCAGCAACCTCGAGCGCGTGCTGGCGCTGTTCCCGGAAGGCCGCTACCCGGTGCCGCTGCGGGGCGTCTCGATCGGCGACGCGGCCACCCTGGCCACGATCGCGCGGACCTGGTACGACGACGGCGTGCTGGTGTGCCCGCACACGGCGGTAGGTCTGGAGGCGCTGCGTGAGGTCCGTGCGCGCGCGGGCAGCGCGCCCGCCGCGCCGGCCTTGGTGCTGGCGACGGCGCATCCCGCCAAGTTCCCGGAGGTGGTCGAACGCGCGCTGCCGGGTGTGCGCGCCAGCGATCCGAGGTTGGAGGGGTTGCCGCCGGCGCGGCCGCTGGCGCAGCTGGCGGCGCAACCCGAGGCGCTGCGGAGCTGGCTGCTCGAGCACCTCGGGTAGTCTCGTGCCGGCGCGCGATCAGGTGGGCGCGCAGCCGACGTTGCTGGCGTCGAGCCCAGTGGGCAGGGTCACCATCAGGTCAGGGCGTAGGGGCCTTGCGGCCCTCGCCCCACGTGCGCCACGCGGCGCTCACGCATCAGCTTCAGCAGGTGCGCGAGCAGGGTGCGCTCGACGAAGTCGCGTGCCGCCTCGGGAACGTCGGGATAGAGTCGGTCCCGCAGCGTGACGAGGTCGCTGGGCCCGTCGCGCAGCGCCGCCACCAGGTTCGCTTCGCGTTCCAGCCGGTGCTCGCGCGCGCTCGTCAGCACCGCCGTCCCGTCACGCCGGACCGGTCCGTGAGCGGGAGCGATCAGCGCCGGGTCCAGCGCTGCGGCGCGCTCGAGGGATTCGAGGTAGCGCGCCACGTCGCCGTCCGGGAGACCGACCCACATCGAGCCCTCGCCCGCCACCAGGTCGCCGGCCAGCAAGAGACGCGGCTCCGGCCACCACAGCGCCAGGTGATCGAGACTGTGGCCCGGCGTGCCGATCAGCGTCAGGGCGGCGGAACCGAGCGTGAGGCGGCGGCCGTGACGGAGCCCCACGGCGCGCCATCGCTCGTCGCAGCGGGCCAGTTCGCCGGCCGGCGCCCACACGGTGAGGTCGGGCCAGCGGGCGAGCATGGTGTCGACACCGCCCACGTGATCGCGATGCGTGTGGGTCAGCACGATGCCCTTGGGGGCAGCCAGGCCCGACGCCCTCAGGGCGTCCGTGAGCGCTGCCAGTGCGGGCTCGCCGCCACCGCCGGGATCGACCACCACGCCCACGCCGTCGGCGGACACGACGTAGGCGTTGGTGTGCGTGAAGGGCGGCAGCGTGGCCGTGGCCAACGGCACCCGGATGACGCCGTCGATGACGGTTTCGGGCCGATCCGGATGGCTCACGGCTGCGCCCGCAACGCCTCCAGCGCAGCAGCCAAGGCCAACTCCGGTGCGATCATCAGGTCGGGCTCCACCCCGCGACCCTCCCAGGTGGGGCCGCCGATGGGGGCCAGTACGCCGGTGGCGATCCAGGCCTGCGAGCCGTCGCGCAGACAGAAGGGGAGCACGGCTTCGACGTTGCCGGCGGTGGTGGTGCCCACCACCAGCGCCCGACCCTGGAGTTGGAGCGCTCCTGCCAGGCCTTCCGCAGCACTGTTCACCGCGCCGTCGACGAGCAGCACCAGCGGTGCTTCGGTGAGCGTGGCGCCGATGGCGGGGTACGGGATCGGCAGTGACCAGGTCGTGACGGTGCGCCACAGGAAGCCGTCCGTGAACACGCCGGCCACCTGCATCATCGTCACCAGGCGTCCGCCGGGGTTGCCGCGGAGGTCGAGCACGAAGGCGTCGGCGCCCAACGCCAGCAGATCGGCGACCGCGTCGCGCAGGCCGCCGGCGGTGTCGGCCTGCACCAGGTCCTCGAGCCGCACGTAGCCGCTGCCGTCGGCCAGCAAGGCGTAACCGACCGGTCCCGCCCGCATCAGCGTCTTCGGCGGGTCGAGGCGCTGCACGCCGTGGCCCCCACCGAAGCCGAAGACGCCGAGGCAGGGGAGGTCGCCGTAGCGCTCACGGAACTCGGCCACACGGGAGGGGCGCACGAACGCCGTGTGGTCGTCGCCGATCTCCTCGTACATCGCCTCGAGCAGCGTGTAGAGCCCGTCGTCGTCCTCCACCTCGCGAACGGCGCCGAGGTAGCGCTCGCGCGCTTCGCCCCAGTCGACCGCCAGCCGGTCGAGGTCCCAGTAACGCTCGTCAACCAGGCGCCAGGCGACGTCGAAGCGGTCCTCGAAGCCCGCGGCCACGGCCAGGCCCACGAGACTGGCCAACGCCAGCACGAGCACACGCCGCATCAGCGGCTACCGACGGGGTCGAGCGCCGCCTGCTGCTCGAGGGTCGAGGCGTCGAGTTCGAAGCTCTGTGCCCCCACCCGCGTGGTGTTGAGTGCGCCGGCGACGTTACCGAGCCAGGCGGCGCCGAGCAGGCTGGCGCCAGCGAGCAGGCCGTGCGCGAAGGCGGCGGTGTAGTAGTCGCCGGCCCCGGTGCTGTCGACCACGTCGTCGATCTCCAGCGCTTCGACCAGCTCCGTCAGTTCGGGCGTCACCACGATCGAGCCCATCTCGCCGACCTTCACGATGAAGTGCTGGATGCCCTGAGCGCGCATCGCGGCGACCGCATCGGAGATCGAACTCTCACCCGTGAGCGCGAACAGCTCGCGCTCGTTCATGAGCACGTAGTCGACGTCACGCAGCAGCGGCAGCAGGCGGCCCTGCAGGGCGTTGACCGCGCCGGAACCCATGTCGACGAAGGTCGTGACGCCGGCCTCGACGGCGTAGGCCAACGCCTGCACCGCGTACTCGCGCTGCGGTCCGGTCACCAGCGAGTAGGCGCTCATCACCAGCGCGTCGCATGAGGCGACGTGGTGGGGCTCGAGCGCGGCGGAGTCGAGATAGCGCGAGGCGCCCACGGCCGAGATCATGGTGCGCTGCGTATCGGGTGTGATCAGGATGGTGACGCTGCTGGTCTGGAGCCGCTCGTCGCGCTGCAGCAGGCTGACGTCGACGCCCGCGGCGAGCATGTGCTTCAGGGCCAGGTCGGAGAACGGGCCCTTGCCGACCCGGGTGGCGATCACCACGTCGTGCCCGAGCCTCGCCAGGGCGGTGGCCAGGGTGGCGCCGGCGCCACCCGGCTCCATCCTCGCGCGCAGTGCGGTGACCTCGCCACCGGCATCAGGCAGCGCGTCGACGAAATACATCTGGTCGACCGTTGCATCGCCGACCACCATCAGCTTCGCCATCAAGCTTCTCCTGCGGGGCGTTCGCCCCGTAAGTACGTGTCGTACCCGTATACGTCTTGGGCGTCAGTATAGCCCCCGCGCCCCATGGTGCGTGCCGTCACGAGTGTCGAGGGCCGGTAGCTGCGCGGCCAAGGCCCGGAAGGTGGCCAGGTCGAGCGCTTCGGCGCGTACGCGCGGGTCGAGTCCGGAGCGCACCAGCGCGTCGCGCGCGATGCTGCCGTCGACGCCGGCCAAGCGCAGGTTCGCGAGCAGTGTCTTGCGACGGTGACGGAAGCCGAGCCGCACCAGGGCGAACGTGGTCGGGTCGGCGACGGCGTCGGGGTCGACGTCGATCCGAACCACCGCCGACGCGACGGCCGGCGCCGGTAAGAAGGCGCCGGGCGCGACGCGCCGCACGATACGGGCACTGCCATGGTGCGCGACGAACAGCGACAGCGAACCGTACGCGCTCGTCGCGGGGGCTGCCACCAACCGTTCGGCCACCTCACGCTGCAACAGCAGACCCATCCGTGTGAAGCGGCCGCAGGTGAGCACCCGCAGCAGCACGGCGGTGCCGACGTTGTAGGGCAGGTTGGCCGCGAAGCGGCTGGCACGTGCGGCGCGGCCGAGGTCGACGGTCAAGGCATCGGCGGCCACGATCTCGACGTTCGTTGCGAGCGCCAAGGTCTCGCGTAACAGCGGCAGCAGGCGCGCGTCGAGTTCGACGCTCACCACCTTGCGCGCCACCGCGCTCAGCGCACGCGTCAGGACGCCCAGACCCGGACCCACTTCCCACACCTCGTCGCGTGGGCCCACGCCAGCCGCCTCCACCACCGCCGTGATCACGCTCGGATCGATCAGGAAGTGCTGGCCGAAGCCCTTGTCGGCGCGCAACTGGTGGCGTGCCAGCAGCTGCGCGACGACGCGCGGCGAGGTGAGCGTCGCGGTCGCGGGATCGAGCGGAGGGCCGGCGGGTGCAGGCTCGCTTTGGCTCACGTAACGACGATGCGTTCGCTGACCACGGCTTCGAGACGCGCGTGCGCGGTGGCGAGATCGACGTCTTGCACCACTGCCAACTCGCTCGACAGCATCGACATGGCGGTCTCCAGGACCTCGCGCTCGGTGGCTGCCAGGCCCTTCTCCAGGTCGCGGCGAGCCAGCACGCCGATCAGCCGGGCGAGCTCGTAGGCGCTGCCGGCAGCCAGGATCTCCTGTTCGGCGCGGTAACGCGGTGGCCATTGGGCCGGCAGCGACAGGTCGGCCTTCACCAGCGCGTCGAACAGGCGCTCGACCTCGTCGGCACCGATGGTGTGCCGCAGGCCGACCTCACGGCCCCGCAGTAGCGGCACCAGCACCTCCATGTCGCCGCGCACGAAGACGATCTTCAGGTACTCGTGGGTTTCGCCGAGTACCTCACGGGTGGTGCGTTCCTGCACGACGCCGGCACCCTGCGACGGGTACACGACGAGGTCTCCGACTTCGAACGTCACGCGGGCCTCCCGGCGCAGAGGGTACCATGCCGGCTCCCAAACCCCGGCAGCGCATGCCCCACGCCATCATCGTCCGGCGCGGGCCCCGGCGTGCGCTCGCTCGTCGTCACAACCCGAGCAGCTGCAGCCACGGTTGGAACGCCACGAAGGCCATCAGGGCGAGGCTGACGAAGCTCCCCAGCGCGGCTGCGATCAGGACCGCCGGTTGCGGTTCGAGGTCGACGCGGCGCAGCAGCACGCTCGGCAACGCCAGACCGAGCCCGAGCGCCAGGGCGAAGCCCCACACCCCGCCCAGCAAGGCCGAGGCATCGTGGCCTTGGCTGGCGGCGCGTACGGTCAGGGCGACACCGATCAGCAACACCGACGCGACGGCCACGGCGGCGCCGGCGAGGCGGGTCCAGCGTTCGGGGAGTCGCTGCGCCAGCGGCAGCGACACCAACCAGAACAGCGGGATCAGCACCATGGTGGCGAGCACCGCCACGAGCAGCGCGCCGGTGAGCTGGCCGGCGGCCTCCTCGGCGAGCGCCCAGGGAGTCCAGCCGAACCAGGCGGCGACGTGGTCCTGCCAGTCCGGTTGGAAGGCTTGCGCGTCGTCACTGTGCAGCACGCGGCTGCCGGCGCCGGGGAGGGTGCCGATCCAGCCGAGGTACGTGACGCCGTCGTGATGGAGCAGCATCCCCCGTTCGACCGCGTGCGGTGACCAGGCCACGTTCACGTTCCGCGCCGCGGGCGCGCCGCGGGCGATCAGGTCGGTCGCGACGATGCTCGCGCTGGACGACCGGAAGGCGCGCTCGGCGACCACGCCGACCGCGCGGCCAGCACCGAGCGTGACGTCGGGGTTCGTCGCCGTGAGGTCGCTGGCGATCAGCTGCCCGTCTTCGCGTGGCCACAGCAGGAGCGACGGCGTCCCCAGGTCGAGAACCAGCCGGCCGGGCGGGGCCTGCGCGCCCTCGAAGCGCTGCTCGCTGCCGTCGGGGGCCACGTAGACGGCGCTCCATTCGGCCCGGATGCCGATGGGCGAGTCGACGGTGGCCCCCTCCAGGAACGCCAGGTGACGTCCACCTGCGGCGTCATGCAGCAGCGTCGGGGCGCCCAGGCTGCGGTCGCTCCGCCGCATCTCCTCGGCCTCGTCAGCGTCCCACAGGTAGCGCTCCAGACGTCCACCGGTGGCTTCCGGCACGGCTACCCAGGCCTCGGGTCCGGCTTCGTCGACGATCAGCGCCAGGTCGAGCAGCTGGAGCGCTTCGAGTAGCAGACGACGCTCGTCGCCCCACTGCCACCAGTAGCGGTAGCGCCCGCTGACGGTGTCGCGTTCGAGCCAGGCGTAGACGGCGACCCCGTCGGGCCCCCACCCCGATGCCGCGGCCACACCGCGTACCATCGTCGCCTCCGCCAGCCACTGGGCCGCGTCCGGGTCGAGCGGCCGCGCGGGCACCAGATCGAACAGACGCGCCCCCTGGGCGTCGCCGAGCAGCAGCCGGGGACGCCCAGCGTCGACGGCCACGGCCAGCGAGCCGCGTGTGACGCCGACGGACTGGCGCGGTCGATCGAAGCCGCCGTCGGCGCTGTAGGGTTGCGCCAGGCCCACGCACACGAGCGTGCTCACGAGCGTGCTCACGAGCGTCGCCATGACCACGCGGCGCAGGCTGCGCCGCTGTCGGCGCCTCACGCGCGGACCCGCTTCGCCCCGGTGCGCCGTGCCCGGGGACCAGCGGGGCTGCCGGGGATGCTCGGCAGCGTCACCGCGCGCCCCTCCAGCCGCGCCTCGAGTTCGCGGATGCGGTCGCGCACGGCCGCGGCCTTCTCGAAGTCGAGCGCCTCGGAGGCCTGCCACATCTCGTTCTCCAGCAGCGCCAGCTCCTGGCGCACGTCGTCCTCGAGCAGCTCGCGCTCCCACGGATCGATGGCCTTGACCGGTTCGGCCTCGTCCCGCTCGCCGCGGATCACTTCCTGGATGCGCTTGATGATCGTCTCCGGGGTGATGCCGTGCTCGCTGTTGTAGGCGAGCTGCTTGCTGCGTCGGCGGTCCGTCTCGTCGATCGCGGCGCGCATGGCGTCGCTCACCGTGTCGGCGTAGAGGATCACCTCGCCGGCCACGTTGCGCGCGGCGCGGCCGATGGTCTGGATCAGCGAGCGTTCGCTGCGCAGGAAGCCGGTCTTGTCGGCGTCCAGGATCGCTACGAGCGACACTTCGGGCAGGTCGAGTCCTTCACGCAGCAGGTTGATGCCCACCAGCACGTCGAAGTGCCCGAGTCGCAGGTCGCGGATGATCACCTGGCGCTCCACCGCGTCGATGTCGGAGTGCATGTAGCGGACCCGCACCCCCTGCTCGGCCAGGTACTCGGTGAGGTCCTCGGCCATCTTCTTCGTGAGCGTGGTCACCAGCGTGCGCTCCTTGCGCTCGGTGCGCTCGCGCACGGCGAACAGCAGGTCGTCGATCTGACCGCGGCTCGGCTTGACACGGACGGCGGGATCGACGAGCCCGGTGGGGCGGATCACCTGCTCGGCCACCTGGTCGGAGAGCCCGAGTTCCTGCGCGCCCGGCGTCGCCGACACGAACACGACCTGCCCCACCCGTGCCAGGAACTCCTGCTCCTTGAGGGGGCGGTTGTCGAGCGCGGCGGGGAGTCGGAAGCCGTAGTCCACCAGCGTCTGCTTGCGGGCGCGGTCGCCGTTGTACATGCCGCGGATCTGCGGCAGCATCACGTGCGACTCGTCGAGGAACACGATGGCGTCGTCGGGGAGGTAGTCGAGCAGGGTGTAGGGGGCCTCGCCGGGGCGGCGACCGTCGAGGTAGCGCGAGTAGTTCTCGATCCCGCCGCAGTACCCGAGCGTCCGCAGCATCTCCAGGTCGTAGTTCGTGCGCTCACGCAGGCGCTGCTGTTCGAGCAGCTTGCCGATCGACTCGAAGAACGCCAGTCGCTCGGTCAGGTCGGTTTCGATCTGCGCGATCGCCGGTTGCAGCTTGTCGAAGGGCGTCACGTAGTGCTTGGCCGGGAACACCGTGGCGCTCTCGAGTTCCCGTGTGACGTCGCCGGTGACGGGGTCGATCGAGGCGATCCGGTCGACGTCGTCGCCCCACAGCTCGACCCGCAAGGGGGCCTCCTCGTAGGCGGCCCAGATCTCGATCACGTCGCCCTTCACGCGGAAGCGGCCCGGGGCGAGTTCGACGTCGTTGCGCTCGTACTGCTGCTGCACCAGACGCGACAAGATGGCGTCGCGCGGCACGCGCGCGCCGCTGGCGAGCAGCAGGTTGAGCTTCTGGTACTCGTCGGGCGCACCCAGGCCGTAGATGGCCGAGACCGAGGCAACCACGATGACGTCGCGGCGCGTCAACAGGCTACGGGTGGTGGAGTGACGCAGGCGCTCGAGCTCGGTGTTGACGTTGGCGTCCTTCTCGATGAACAGGTCGCGCGCCGGCACGTAGGCCTCGGGCTGGTAGTAGTCGTAGTAGCTGATGAAGAACTCGACCGCCGCGGCGGGGAACAGGTCACGGAACTCGGCCGCCAGCTGGGCCGTCAGGATCTTGTTCGGCGCCAACACCAGCGCCGGCCGGCCGGTGGCTTCGATGACGCGCGCCATCGTGTGGGTCTTGCCCGATCCGGTGACCCCGAGCAGCGTCTGGCAGCGGAGCCCGGAGTCCAGCCCAGCACTCAGCGCGGCGATCGCCCCGCCCTGATCGCCACGGGGTTGGAAGGGGGAGACGACCTCGAGCGCCATCCCACCATGCTAGCCCGCAGCCCGGACGGCGAGGGTCGTCGTGGTCCGCGCGGTAGCATGGCGCCAGCCCACGCACCCCGGAGGTATCGCGCATGGCCGTACGCACCAGCACTGCTACTTGGCTCGGTTCACTCAAGGAGGGCGACGGCAGCGTCGCGCTCGGCAGCGGCGCTTTCGAGGGCCCCTACTCGTTCCCGTCGCGTTTCGAGGAGGGCCCCGGCACCAATCCCGAGGAGCTCGTCGGTGCGGCGTTGGCCAGCTGCTACGCGATGTTCCTCTCGAACCTGCTCGCCACGGCGGGCGCGGTGCCGACCCGGGTCCACACCGAGGCGCACGTCCACCTCGGTCGCGACGACAGCGGCCCGGCGGTGACGAAGATCTCGCTGGTGTGCCGCGCCGAGGTCCCGGGCGTGTCGGACGAGGTGTTCGCCGAGCATGCCCAAGCCGCGAAGGCCGGCTGCCCCATCTCCAAGGCGTTGGCTGCGGTGCCGATCGAGCTGGATGCCAGCCTGGCGTGAACCTCCGCGTCGGTCTGCGCGTGCGCCGGCCGTCGCGCTTCAGTTCTGCTGCACGCTGCGGAACTGGGTTTCATAGAGGTTGCGGTAGAGGCCACCCTGCGCCAGCAGCGCGCGGTGGTCACCGCTCTGGACCACCTGGCCGCGGTCGATCACCACGATGCGATCGGCACCCACGATGGTCGACAGCCGGTGCGCGATCACGAAGGTGGTGCGGCCCTGCATCAGACGCTCCAGAGCGCTCTGGACCAGCGCCTCGGACTCCGAGTCGAGCGAGCTCGTGGCTTCGTCCAGGATCAACACCCGCGGGTCCTTCAGGAGGGCACGGGCGATGGCGATGCGTTGCCGCTGCCCGCCGGAGAGCGTGACGCCGCGCTCACCCACCAGGGTGTCGTAGCCGTCGGGGAAATCGCGGATGAAGGCGTCGGCGTTCGCTGCCGTGGCCGCCGCCACCACCGTCTCGTGGTCGGCGTCGGGGCGGGCGTAGCGGACGTTGTCGCGGATGGTGCCGGAGAACAGCAGGCTCTCCTGCGGCACGATGCCGACGTGGCTGCGCAGCTCGCGGGTGGTGAGTTCGCGCACGTCGATGCCGTCCACGAGCACGCGCCCCTCCTGGGGGTCGTAGAAGCGCGGGATCAGCGTCACCAGCGTGGTCTTGCCGGCCCCCGAGGGGCCCACCAGCGCCACCACCTCGCCGGGTCTGGCGTGTAGGTCGACCCCGTCGAGGATCCAGTCGTCGCCCCGATCGCCGTAGCGGAAGCGCACCCCCTCCAAGCGCACCTCGCCGCGCACGTCGCGCCACGGCCTCGGCGCGCTGGGCTCGGGCAGGTCGCTGCTGGTGTCGAGCAGCTCGAAGATGCGCTTGGAGGCGCCGATCGCCTCCTGGATCTGGCTGTAGAGGCCGGTGAAGGTACCGATCGAGCCGGCCACGATCACGGTCAGCAGCAAGAAGGTGATCAGCGTGCCGGGCGCGAGGGTGCCGGCCAGCGCCTGCTGGCCGCCGTACCAGAGCACCACGCCGATGCCGGCGAACATCGCCAGGATCACGGTGGGGATGAAGAAGGCGCGCACCCGCGCGCGCCGAACCGCGGAGCCGAAGGCGGTGTCGATCGCCCCGCCGTAGCGCCTCGCCTCGAAC
>SL_3KL_010_SEDDRAFT_10005601_pt1 | contig 11242 bp, 10 predicted proteins | sample SodLakKL_010_SED_2_FD_10381 | JGI IMG/M metagenome (IMG submission 10381)
GAGCCGCTGCACGTAGATCGGTAGACGCGTGACGCCGTGGCTCGCGACGCCACGAAGGTCGGCATCGACCAGCGTGTCCGCCACCACGTCCGCCGCGTCGGCGCGCAGACCGGCGGCGCGCAGCACGTCGGCGCTCCACGACCGGAGCGCGTCCGCCGCGTAGCGATGGGCGCTCACGAGGGCCTCCCACCGAAGCCCGCGCGCACGTACCTGTGCACCAGCAGCGTGACCAAGACGACCGGGGCGAGCACGACCACGCTCGAGGCCGAGAGCAGCCCCCAACGCACCGGGTCCTCCATGCCGCCGAGGAAGCGCGTGAGCACGACGGGGAGCGTCTGGGCCGCCCGGCCCGAGAGCACCAGGGCGAGAAGATACTCGTTCCACGTGAAGATGAACGACAGGATCGTCACGCACGCCACGCCGGCCAACGCGGACGGCAGCACGATGTACGCGAAGCTCTGGACGCGATTCGCGCCATCGACCGCGGCGGCGTCGTCGATGTCGGTCGGCACGTCGTCGAAGAAGGACTTCATCAGCCACACCACCAAAGGGAGGTTGACGAGGATGTAGACCACCGTGAGGCCGACGTGCGTCCCGACGAGCCCCAGCCGCACCATGATGACGAACAGCGGCACGGCGAAGACGATGTACGGGACGAATCGAACGGCCAGCACGAACAGGAGCAGGCCGCGCGCGCCCCTGACACGCAAGCGCGAGAAGCCGTACGCGGCGGGCACACCGAGCGCGACCGACAACGCGACGGCCGCCACCGTGATGACGACGCTGTTCCTGAAGAACGCGAAGAAGCCGGCGTCGAGGACTCGGTTGTAGTTGTCCAGTGTCGGCGTGAAGAGCAGCCGTGGCGGCATCTGCGAGACGTCGGCCGGGCCCTTGAACGAGGCGAGGACCACCCACGCCAGCGGCAGGACGGCGATCACCACCACCAGGGCGATGACCACCAGGCGCAGCGCCTCGAGCGCGCGGCGTCGTCCGAGCGGGCTCATGAGGTCCCCGTCCGCTGGTAGATGCCACGCAGGCCGACCAGCATGATCGCGAAGCACAGCAGGCCGACAGCCACCATCAACACGACACCACCGGCGTTGCCGTAGCCGAGGTGGAAGTTGCGCAGGGCGGCGTTGTAGACCCACAGGGTCAGCACCTCGGTGTCGCGCGCGGGCCCGCCGCCGGTCATCACGTGGATGATCTCGAACATCCGGGCGTCGATCGTGATGCGGAAGATGACGGTGAACACGATGGTCGCCCGCAGCATGGGCAAGATGACGTGGTGGACGCGCTGCCAGTAGTTCGCGCCGTCGATGTGGGCGGCGTCGAGCACCTCTTGCGGGAACCCGTCGAGGGCCGCGTCCATGACCAGATACACGAACGGCGTCATGAACCAGATGTTCACGACGAGGATGGTGAAGAGCGCCGAAGGGGAACGGGCGACCCAGGCGGGTCCGTCGACGCCGACGAGGCTCAGGAGCCAATTGATGAGCCCGACGTCCGCCTCGAAGAAGAAGGTCTTCCAGACGAGGGTCGAGACCACCGGCGTCATGATCATCGGGATCGTCAACAGGGCCCGTACGACGCTCTTGCCGGGAAACGGTGCCTTGGTGAGCAGCGCCAGCAGCGTGCCGAGCACCATCGTCGCCATCACGCTGACGCTGGTGTAGATGAACGTGATCCAGGCGGCGTTGAGGAACCGCGAATCGCCGAAGAGGCGGCGGTAGTTGTCGAACCAGACGAACGTCCGCAAGTGTGGCCGATGGAAGTGCCAGTCGAAGAGGCTGCTCACGATCGCCCACACGGTCGGGAGGACGGCCACCAAGGCCAGCGCCACGAGCGCGGGCCCGATGAACGTCGCGGCGGCACGCCAGTCGCTGGCGCTTCGCGTGCCGTGCGTCACGCGTGCCGCTCGGTCGCGTTGCTCTGAACGATCGCGCGAAGCCACCTGGACACCTCGGCCAGCGTCGCCGGCCGCGCGTCGCCGTGGGTCGAGGTCGGTGCCTGCCCACGGCGACGGGGCGGCGGCAGATCAACGGGTCAGCGAATCGCCTGCAGCAGGTCGTCGACCCGCTGGTGCGCCTGCGCTGCGGCCTCTTCGGGTGTGAGACGACCGAGCGCCACGTTGTGCCACGTCTCGGCCATCACCTCGAAGATCTCGTTCGAGTTCGGTACCGTCGGACGCTGCTTGGTGGTGTTCGCCAGCAGGTGGTTCGCGACCGGGAAGAAGTCCGCGGCCCACGGCCACGTCTCCACGACCTCTGGCGCGTCGTAGACGACGCTGAGCGTCGCAGCGCCGCCGGTCAGGTACCACTCGAGCGCGCGCTCCTCGTTCGCGAAGAGCCACGTCAGGAACTCGAAGGCCGCCTCTGGGTTGGCCGAGTCGGCCGTGATCGCGAGCCCGCCGCCTCCGAGGACGGTGAAGCCATGGTCGAGGCCGCTGCCCGGTGCGTAGGGGGGCGGCGCGTAGCCGATGTCGCCTGCCACGGCCGGGCATGACTCCGGGTCGTTGGCGTCGAGACCGATGTGGAACCACCCGGCGGTCATCGCCAAGCGGCCGTCACAGAGCATCGGGATGTGATCGCCGTAGTCCCACGCCAGCGTGCCATCAGGCTGGAACGCCTGCAACTGCGCCGCGAAGTCGAACGCCTCCACCACGCGTGGGTCGTCGAGCGTGGCGTGCAGGTCGGCGTCGTAGTACTCGCCGCCGAAGGTCCAGATCCACGGCAGGATGTGCAGGTTCCCGTACGCGGTGCCGCCCTGTGGATAGGCGAAGCCGTACATGTCGTCGCGGGTGAAGAACTCGGCCACGTCGAGGAACTCGTCGGTGGTCATCGGGTCGTCCACGGTCGGGATCGGCAACTCGTAGCCGTAACGATCGAGGAAGGCGGCTCGCTCGTCGGGATCTTCGAACAGGTCGCGACGGTACAGGAAGACGCTGGTGTCGGCGAGGTACGGGAAGGCCCAGATCGCGTCCTCTGGGCCGTAGCGGTTGATGTCGATCGCTGCGGCCAGGAACTGATCCGTGTCGAGCCCGGACTCCTCGAAGAGGTCGTCGAGCTGACGCACGTACCCTGCGTCGATCAGCGTCGCCATGAAGCCGGGCGACAGGTAGACGATGTCGTAGTACCCGGTTCGGGCAGCGAACTCGAGCATCATCTTGTCGAAGAGCGCGTCGAACGACAACTGCTCGACGTCGACGACGATGCCGGTCTCGGCCTGGAACTCGTCCAAGAACGGGAGGTACGCGTCCGAGATGCCTCGAGCGAGGTCACCGATGGTGATGACGGCGCCTTCGTGCGGACGGTCCTGGGCGAGCGCGAGACCGCTTGCGAGCGACAGGGTGAGCGCAACGAGCAGTGTGACGCGCCACGTGGTCGGTCGGGCGAACGTGCGGCGATCCATGGTCGTCCTCCTTGCTGTCGTGCTGTCTTGCTGTGTGCCGTGTCGTGCGATGCCGATCGTGCTCAGGGAGCCGATGGCCTGGCATCAGCTGCGTGGGCGCCTTGACGGACCTCGCCCCGCAGGGCGGCGATGATCGCCAGGCAGTACTCGGGCAGGTCGTCGGGACAGCGGCTCATGATCACGTTGCCGTCCACGACGGCGGCGGCGTCGGTGACCTCGCCGCCGGCGTTGCGCAGGTCGTCGCGGATCATCTCGACCCCTGCGACCTTGCGGCCGCGCACGATGTCGGTGCCTTGCGTCGCATCCGTCGAGATCAGCAGTTGCGGGCCGTGGCAGATCGCGGTCACCCACTTCTCGGCGCGATGCATGGCGGCCACGAACTTCAGGGTGGGCTCGTCGACGCGCAGGAAGTCGGGCGCGAAGCCACCGGGTACGACGAGCGCGTCGAAGTCGTCGGGATCGAGGTCGGTGGTCTCCACGTGGCGGTACCGTAGGCCCTCTGCCAGGGCGATGAACGGCACCGTGGAGCCGAACCGGCCGGTGATCGGCTTGGTCGGGTGCAGTGTGCGGGCATGGAAGTGCGCGAAGGCATCCTTCGGCAGGGTGGCGACCGTGATCATGGCACCGGCTTCGCTGAGCCGGAGCACCGGGTAGAGCACCTCGATGTCTTCGAACTCGTGGGCAGTGACCATCACCACCCGTTTCCCGCTGATGACGGGCACGGTGAATCCTCCTCTGGGTCGCGGTGGGGTGTGCGGCGATCGACGGTGTGCACCTCCAGGTCCGGGATCAAGGGCACCAGGCCGACGCCTCGTTGCCTCGAATCCCACATCATGGGAGTGACTCCTAAAGGTTTGCTTTCACGATAGTGCGAGGGGCCGCGGGCGTCAAGTCGCCCGCCAACGTGCAGCCGGCGTGGTCCTCTCCGTTGACCCATGGCCCCGGCACGCGTACACTCCAGGACGTGAGCGCGACCGTCCACACCGTGCGACGCATGCGCCGCCGCTTGCGCGTGATCGCCGCGCGCCAGACCGTCGGCCTACGTGTCGGCCTGGCGCTCTAGCCGCGGCGGTCCCTGAGGCCGTCGCCTGCTCGCGCTACCAGGCCCCCGGACCCATCGTCCCGGGGCCGCGTTCGTACCAAGACGGCCCCGGCCGTCGCCGAGCCAGCCACTGCACACCCCCACGATCGACCACCGAAGGGAACCGTTTGATGCCTCCCCGCACGCTCTTCGACAAGGTCTGGGACGCGCACACCGTGCGCACCCTCGAGAACGGCCAGACCCAACTCTTCATCGGCACCCACCTGATCCACGAGGTGACCAGTCCGCAGGCCTTCGGCATGCTCGACGACCTCGGCCTCGCGGTGCGCATGCCCGAGCGGACGTTCGCCACCGTCGATCACATCGTCCCCACCGACGTGCGCGAGGAACCGTTCGCCGACGAGCTCGCCGACCAGATGATCAAAGCGCTCCGCGCCAACTGCGAGCGCCACGGCATCACCTACTTCGACCTCCACTCGGGGCTGCAGGGGATCGTGCACATGGTCGGTCCCGAGCAGGGCATCACCCAGCCCGGCAGCACCATCGCCTGCGGCGATTCGCACACCAGCACCCACGGCGCGTTCGGCGCCATCGCCTTCGGCATCGGCACCAGCCAGGTGCGCGACGTGCTCGCGACGCAGACCCTGGCGATGAGCCGACCGAAGGTGCGTCGGATCGAGGTCAACGGCACGCTGCCGCCCGGCGTCTACGCCAAGGACGTCATCTTGCACATCATCCGCACCCTCGGCGTGAACGGCGGGATCGGCTACGCCTACGAGTACGCCGGCGACGTGTTCGATCGCATGAGCATGGAGGAGCGGATGACGGTCTGCAACATGTCGATCGAGGGGGGCGCGCGCTGCGGTTACGTCAACCCCGACCAGACCACCATCGACTACCTGGAGGGCCGCCCCTACGCCCCGCAGGGCGCCGAGTGGGAGGCCGCCGTGGAGCGCTGGCGCGCCCTCGCGAGCGACGACGGCGCGCACTACGACGACGTCACCGTCATCGACGCCGCCGACATCGCCCCGACGGTCACGTGGGGCATCAACCCGGGCCAGGCGATCGCGATCGACGAGGACGTCCCGCACCCCGACCGCGTGCGCCCCGAGGAGCGCGCAGGCGTGCTCGAGGCGCTCGCGCACATGAAGCTGCAGGGCGGCGCACCGATCCGCGGCACCAAGGTCGACGTGGCCTTAGCCTGGGTCGCTGGCGGTCGTGCACGAACGCCCGCCTCTCGGACTTCCGCGAGGTCGCCGCCGTGCTGCGCGGCCGCCGCGTCGCGCCGGGGGTACAAGCGATCGCCGTGCCGGGCTCGACGCTCGTCAAGGAGGCGTGCGAGCGCGAGGGCATCGATCGCGTGCTGATCGACGCGGGCTTCGAGTGGCGCGCCGCCGGCTGCTCGATGTGCCTGGCGATGAACCCCGACAAGCTCGTCGGCGACCAGTTGTGCGCGAGCAGCAGCAACCGCAACTTCAAGGGCCGTCAGGGCTCCGCGACGGGCCGCACCGTGTTGATGAGCCCGGTGATGGTCGCCGCTGCGGCCGTCGCGGGCGTCGTCGCCGACGCCCGCGAGGTCTTCGGCACGGCCGAGGCGGTGAGCGCCTGATGGCCGCCATCGCGCCCGTCCGCACGGTCGTCGGCCGCGGTGTCGTCGTCCACGGCGACGACATCGACACCGACCGCATCATCCCGGCCCGCTTCTTGCGCTGCGTCACCTTCGACGACCTGGCCGAGGGCCTGTTCGTCGACGTGCGCTTCGACGAGGACGGCCGACCGACAGGGCACCCGCTCGACGCGCCCGAGCGCGCCGGCGCAACGGTGATGGTCTCGGGTCGCAACTTCGGCTGCGGCAGCTCGCGTGAGCACGCGCCCCAGGCGCTCGCCCGGGCGGGCTTCCGCGCCGTGATCGCGGGCAGCTTCGCCGAGATCTTCTTCGGCAACGCCACCACCCTCGGCATGGTCTGCCTCGCGCTCGGCGACGCCGACCTGGCGGCGGTGCAGGCCGCCGTCGACGCCGACGCCGCGGCCGAGCTCGTGATCGACGTCGACGAGGCGAGCGTCCGGGTCGCCGGCCACACGTACCGTGGCCACCTGCCCGACACCGCGCGCAGCGCGCTCGTCAAGGGCAGCTACGACCCGCTGGCCGAGCTGCTCGGCGCCGACGCTGCCATCGGCGCCGTGGCCGACGCGCTCCCCTACGTGCGCGCCGGTGGAGCGGCGCGATGAGGGCCGTGACGACGCACCGCATCGCCGTCCTGCCGGGCGACTTCATCGGCCCCGAGGTCATCGACGCCACCGTGGCGACGCTCGAGGCGCTCGCGTCGCGGGCCGGCATGGTGCTCGAACTCACGCCCCTCCCCTTCGGCGGCGGCGCGTACGACGCGCACGGCCACCCGCTGCCGGAAGCCACCAAGGCCGCCTGCTCCGCCAGCGACGCCGTGTTGATGGGCTCGGTCGGCGGCCCGGTGGGCGACCACCCCTGGAACCGCCTGCCCCGCGAGCTGCGCGTCGAGAGCGGCATCCTCGGCCTGCGCAAGCACCTGGGCGTGTTCGCGAACCTGCGGCCCGTGACCGTCTTCCCCGGCCTCGAGCACCTGTCGCCGCTCAAGGCCGAGGTCGCCAGCGGCACCGACATGCTGATCGTGCGTGAGCTGACCGGCGGGATCTACTTCGGCAAGCCGTCGCAGAACACGCCCGAGCGCGGCGTCTCGACCGACGTCTACGAGCGCTTCGAGGTCGAGCGCATCGCGCGCGTCGCGTTCGAGGCCGCCAGACAGCGCGACGGCCGCGTGACCAGCGTCGACAAGGCCAACGTCCTCGACGTCTCGCAGTTCTGGCGCGACGTGGTGATCAAAGTGCACGAGGACGAGTACCCGGACGTCGCGCTCGACCACCTCTACGTCGACAACGCCGCCATGCAGATCGTGCGCCACCCCGCGAGCTTCGACGTGGTCGTGACCGCGAACCTCTTCGGCGACATCCTCTCCGACCTCGCGGCCGTCATCCCCGGTTCGCTCGGGCTGCTGCCGTCCGCGAGCCTCGGCGGCGACGTCGGGCTCTTCGAGCCCATCCACGGCAGCGCGCCGGACATCGCCGGCCAGGGGATCGCGAACCCCGTCGGCACCATGCTCTCCGCCGCCCTGATGCTGCGGCACGGCCTCGGCGAGGGCGCCGCGGCCGACGCCCTCGAGGCGGCCGTGCGCACAGCCCTGGCGGACGACCCGACCCGCGACCTCGGTGGCAGCCGCGCGACCGCGGCCTTCACGGACGCCGTGATCACAGCGCTGCCGCGCGAGATCGCAGCCCCGGCGGCCCCGGCCGCCCCGGCCTGAGCCGCGCGGTGGCCGCCGCCCTCGACCCCCGCGCCGCCAGCCGCGTGACCGACTTCGAGGAGACGGTCTTCGCGACGTACTCGCGGCTCGCGCTCGAGACCGGGGCCGTGAACCTCGGTCAGGGCTTCCCCGACGACCCGCCGGACCCACTGGTGCAGCGGGCGCTCGCGGCGGCGGTGGCGGGGCCACAGCAGTACGCGCCGCTGCCAGGCGTGCCGGCGCTGAACGAGGCGCTGGCGACGGCCATCGGGGCGCGCTTGGGTCGCTCGCTCGATCCGGTGCGCGAGGTGCAGGTCACCGTCGGCGCGACCGAGGGGCTGTTCGCCACCATGCAGGCGCTCGTCGACCCCGGCGACGAGGTCGTGCTCCTGGCGCCCTGGTACGACGCCTACCCCGCCATGGTCACGATGGCCGGCGGCCGCGTGGTCGGCGTCGCCATGCGCGAGGACGCGGGTGCCTGGCGGCTCGACCGCGCGGCGCTCGCTGCCGCCGTCACGCCGCGCACCAAGGCGATCGTGATCACCACGCCCCACAACCCCACCGGCGCCGTCATGGACGAGGCCGACCTCGACGCCGTGATCGCCGTCGCAGCGAGCGTCGACGCCGTGGTGGTGAGCGACGAGGTGTACGAGCACCTGTCGTTCGTCCCGTTCACCCCGGCCGCCTCGCGCCCCGGAGCGTGGGAGCGGACGCTCACGGTCTCGTCGGTCGGCAAATCGTACGCGGTCACGGGCTGGAAGGTCGGCTGGGTGACCGGCCCGACGGAGCTGATCGCGGCCGTGCGCGCCGCCCACCAATGGATCCCCTTCGCGGTGGCGACGCCGCTGCAGCACGCCGTGGCGAGCATCCTGAGAGGCGACCTGCTCAGCGGCGGCGCGCGTCTCGAGGAGCAGCGCGCTCGCTACCGCTCGCGCCGCGATGCGCTCCACGAGGGCCTCACCGCGGCCGGCTTCGCGGTGAGCCGCGCCGACGGCGGCTACTTCCTGGTCGCCGACGCGCGCGCGCTCGTCGATGACGACGCCGACGCGCTCGCGCTGCGGCTGCCGCGCGAGGCGGGCGTGGTCGCGATCCCCATGACGCCGTTCACCGACGCCTCCACGCGCCACGTCGCCGAGGGCCGTCTGCGCTTCGCCTTCTGCAAGGGTGAGGACGCGATCGACGAGGCCTGCCGTCGCTTGCGCGCCTGGCGCGGGTAGACTCGGACGACCAGGACCGGCCCGGTGCCCCGCGGCGCGCCGCGCCCGCGAGACCACCGCCGCGTTGGAGTGACCCCATGAGCGACCCCGCCACGCCACCCCTCAACCGTCGCAGCCGCGTCGTCACGCAGGGCGACCAGCGCGCCCCGAACCGCGCCATGCTGCGCGCCGTCGGCTTCGGCGACGACGACTTCGTCAAGCCCATCGTGGGCGTCGCCGACGGGCACAGCACGATCACGCCCTGCAACAGCGGGCTGGGCACGCTGTCGGATGCGGCCGAGGAGGCGATCCGCGAGGCCGGCGGGATGCCGCAGCGCTTCGGCACCATCACGATCAGCGACGGCATCTCGATGGGCACCGAAGGGATGAAGTGCTCGCTGGTGTCGCGCGAGGTGATCGCCGACAGCATCGAGACGGTCTGCCGCGGCCAGAGCATGGACGGCGTGCTGGCCGTGGGCGGGTGCGACAAGAACATGCCCGGCGCGCTCATCGCCATCGCCCGGCTCGACATCCCCAGCGTGTTCGTGTACGGCGGCACCATCAAGCCCGGCAAACTCGACGGCGAGGACCTCACGATCGTCAGCGTCTTCGAGGCGGTGGGCCAGTACGCCGCCGGACGGATCCCGCTCGAGACGTTCCGCGCGGTCGAGCAGCACGCCTGCCCCGGCTCCGGCTCGTGCGGCGGCATGTACACCGCCAACACCATGTCGTCGGCCATCGAGGCGCTCGGCCTGTCGCTGCCCGGTTCGTCGACCATGGCCGCGGAGGACGCCGAGAAGCGCGACTCGTCGGCCGCCTCGGGCGCGGCGCTGCTGCGCTGCATCGAGAGCGACCTGCGCCCGTCGGCGATCCTCACGCGCGAGGCGTTCGAGAACGCCATCACGACCGTGATGGCGCTGGGCGGCTCCACCAACGCGGTGCTGCACCTGCTCGCGATCGCGCAGGCGGCCGGCGTGCCGCTGTCGATCGACGACTTCGAGACGATCCGCCGCAAGACCCCGGTCCTGTGCGACCTCAAACCGTCTGGCCGCTACGTTGCGACCGACCTGCACGACGTGGGCGGCGTGCCGCTGGTGATGCGGATGCTGCTCGACCACGGGTTGCTGCACGGCGACTGCATGACCGTCACGGGCCGCACCATGGCCGAGAACCTGGCCGACGTCGACGGCACGCCGCCGGAGCTGCAGAGCGTGGTGCGCCCGTTCGACGCGCCGGTCTACGCACAGGGCCACCTTGCGGTGTTGCGCGGCAACCTCGCTCCCGAGGGGGGCGTGGCGAAGATCTCGGGCCTGAAGCAGACCAACATCACCGGGCCGGCGCGCTTGTTCGAGTCCGAAGAGGACGCCATGGCGGCCATCCTGGCCGACCAGATCAGGCCGGGCGACGTGGTGGTGATCCGCTACGAGGGGCCCAAGGGCGGCCCCGGCATGCGCGAGATGCTCTCGCCCACCAGCGCCATCATCGGCCGCGGCCTGGCCGACTCCGTCGCCCTGATCACCGACGGCCGCTTCTCGGGCGGCACGTACGGGCTGGTCGTGGGCCACGTGGCCCCCGAGGCCGCTGTCGGCGGGCCGATCGCGCTGCTGCACGAAGGCGACGTCATCACCATCGACGCGGGGCGCAACCTGATCGAGGTGGCGCTCTCCGACGCCGAGCTCGACGAGCGGCGCGCCGCCTGGCGGCCGCCCGCGCCGCGCTACACCAGCGGCGTCTTGTGGAAGTACGCGAAGCTGGTGGGCTCGGCCTCCGAGGGCGCGGTGACCGGCTGATGACGCGACACGCACCGACTCGAGCGCCCGGGCTCAGCCCGCCGCCGCTGCGCCGATGAACGCCTCCGCCACCGGAACCGTACCCGTGGCGAGCGTCTCGGACACGCTCGCCCTCATCGGCGACGTCATCGTGCCGACCCTCGCGAAGGGTCCCATCATCCGACGTCGCCGGGTCGTCGGCATCGCCGAGCGTCACGACCTCGTCGGACGGGCCGTGCGGCGCATGCAACGGCTCCATGAGCGCTACGGCGACGGCCCGTTGCTCATGCGGATCCCCGCGCGCAAGCAGGCGGTGCTCCTGGCGGCCGCCGACGTCCGGCGCGTGTTGGACGAATCACCCGAACCCTTCGCTGCCGACAGCAGCGAGAAGCGCGCCGCCCTGTCGCACTTCAACCCGGACACGGTGTTGATCTCACGCGGCGAGGATCGAACCGACCGCCGCCGCTTCAACGAGGCGGTGCTCGACACGGGCTGCCCCATGCACCGGCTCCC
>SL_3KL_010_SEDDRAFT_10005602_pt1 | contig 11241 bp, 7 predicted proteins | sample SodLakKL_010_SED_2_FD_10381 | JGI IMG/M metagenome (IMG submission 10381)
CACATTGTCGGGGCCGGTGATCTTGGTCCATATACCCTGATGTTTTGTGGGTTCGTCGACCGAAAACTCGGCGTTCAGCTCGATGGCACCAACAAAGTAGTAGTCGCCTTCATCGTCAAACTGGCCATAAGTCATGCAAAACTCTTGTTCATCCGGCGTGGTGATATTTGCCAGGGGCCTTCTGCTCACGTCGACCAGGTATATGCCATATTCTATCGTGCAGCCATCGGGGGTGATCACCTCAAGCTCAATGAATGCCGGCTCGCCCATCGGCGTCTCTGTATGCCACTTCACAACGGCTTGATTGGGAAGAGTCCCAATACCGTCGAAGGTACCATATGCTGCTTCTACGGACCAGATGTACTGATAATCTGTGTAGTCAGTGCCATCAATCAGATCAAACACGGCGGTATATACCGCGGTCATGTTGTCTGCGGCCTGGGGAATACATACTTCGGTGGGTCCTGCGATGTCCAGGTCAATGATATCAAACACCTCAACGGTCACCTCGTTTGACGGGCAGTCTGTTACACCTCCGCCAACTGCCTGACGCCAGAATGTATGTGTTGTTACCACAGCCGGAACCGTGAAGTCGACCAGGTCGCGATCGTTGCCAACCACAAAAGGTCCTCCTACTGATCCAACATAATCATGGTACCAGGTATAGGTTGCCACGCCACAGAGTTCATCTCCCAGATAAACTTCCTGTCCGTAAATGGTGGCCTCTGTCGGCAGTTCATCCAGGCAGAAAGAGGTGTATTCAACCGGCGGGGCGAACATGCCTTCTTCCAGCGAGATCACGTTGTCTTCGCAGTCAAGCTCAGATTCAACCATTTCAAATGTTACAGGGTCGCTTGAGTCTTCTGCGTTAACTGTCGGATCGTCGGTGGTAAAAGCTACCACACGGCGGATACGAAGGTAGTCCGTTATGCCCGACACATCCAGGTCAGCATAAGCGTTGGCTCCGTATGATACTGTCACGCCATTTACGGTTTCAGTCCCGGCTTGCAGGTTGACAGGTTGCAGCCAACCTCCGAGAACCGCAGTGCCAGTGAAAAAAGTTGACGACCAGCCTCCGCTCGGGACCATAGAATACTGCCACCCAATAGTGACCGTTGCCGTGGTGGCGTCGCCCCCAAAGATGAAGTCAAGGTCATCATAGACTGTCCCTTCAACGGGTACCGTTTCATCAAGCACATCGCAAAACAGATAAGGATCCGGGGTTACCTCAATGGTGTTGGAGAGAACCGCGGTGCTGCTCTTGTCTTGCGCATTTACTAAAAAGGAGCTCAGCATAAGCAGTGCGAACACTGGCAGTATTAGCTTCAGCCTTTTTGCAATGTAATTTGTTTCCATAATGTTAATTTTTGTTTTGTGTTTAAAGATTTTGTCTCAATCAGACAATATAGATTTAAAAAGCTTTCAGTATTTTCTCAACAGAAAATTCCAGATAGAGTAAAACCACCGCCAGTCGACAACTGGCGTCGTTTTCAGGGGATTGCATAAAAATCAGCTGTCTCGGATCTTGAAACAGAGGGTGTGACGTTTGGTCATAGGCATGATTACGTTTTGGTTAATTAATTGGTTTCGTTTGTTTAAAAAGCAAATATAATGATTAAATAATTAAAAGCAAATATACATTGTTTTTTTTTGTTTACAACATTTACCTTGGTTTTTTTTTAATTTACCTATGTTTTTTTGATTTGGATGAAAACACTTTTTCAATCAGGGAAAAACTGGGGTTATTCATCTCGTTTATGTTGCTAATCAAGGGTTTTCTTGTTTGAGCGTGCTAAATTATAAAAAAAAATATATCCGGGTACATTAATTTTAAAAATTTGTCACATTGATTCTTGTTGGCCCGTTTCGAAAAACCCGCTCAAATGGTTGTCTGTCGTGGCCCTGGGGCGGTATTTTGTCAATGTATACGTGATTGGGCACCAGGGGTTACATTTTATCCGGGATTTGGGTTCAGCCATTGGGTGTTTCGTTTCAGGTCTTAATCAAGACGGTCAAACCCGCCCCCCGGTTGTAATCCCTGGATAAAAACCCTGTTTTTTGTTTTTTCCGGGGATCTCCCCTATATATATAATGTATAAACACCGTTTATCCTGTTGATCTGTGGCGGCGCGTTCTTTTTTTAGAAGAACATTGCCCTGTTGTCTTCGATATCGGCATTGTCCCTGATCGCTTCGAACGCCTGTGCGGGCACCCTGTTGCGGAAGGCGTCACGCAGTGGCCGCTTGGCTTGTGTCAGGTCTTCGGGCAGTGGCACATCGTCCATGCGCACGATCTCCACCACAAACACGCCGTTGTTTCCTTTGACGGGCCCAATGGTGGCTTCTTCCCTGCGGGCAAAGAGGGTCCCGATCACCCGGGGCTCGGGTCCTGCGCCCGGCAGGTTGCGGCTGTTGAAGGTGATGTTGGTGGCTTCAAGCACCTCCAGGTCCATCTGTGTGGCAAGCCCCTCCAGCGTCCCGTTCGTCATCAGCCGTATCATCTCTTCGGCGATCAGTTCCTGTTTCTTTTCTCTCATGGCGATATCCATGATTTCGGGGCGTATCTCATCGAGCGGGGGGGTGCTTTCCTCTTGTTTGCGGACAACCGTGGCCACCACGAAGGTGTTGTCTGTCTCGAAGATGCGGCTGTAGTCTCCTTCCCTTGTCTCGTCAAGGAAGGCCCACTGGACGATCTGTCTGCCCTGGTCGATCCCCGGGAGTGTCCTGTCCATCATGCCAACTTGCTCTGCTTCGCGGACGGTCAGGTCTGCCTCTTCGGCGGCAGCGTCAAAGTCTTTTTTCTCCCTGAGTGCAGAGGCAAAAGCGCTGATTCGCGCGTACACGTCCTGGTAGGTGCGGCTGCCCGGTTCGATGTCGCGCACGATCCTGGCCACCTGCACCTTTTTACTGAGGGGTGACTTGTTGGTGACGTGGATCACGTGGAAGCCGAAGTCGGTCTCGACGGTGACAAAGCTGCCGACGGGTGTTTCAACCACGGCTTCGTTGAATGCCGGCACCATGGCGCCGTCGCGGAACCACTCCAGGTCGCCCTGGTTCATGGCGGCGGCGGGGTCGTCAGACGCTTGAGCTGCCAGCGCGGGAAAGCGCGCAGGATTGTTACGTACCAAGGAAAGCAGGCTGTCTGCTTTCTCCTGCGCCTCGGCATAGGATCGTACCGTTTCCTGTGTAGCCGCTGCCGAACCCCGGTAGGCGACAAGGATATGGCTGGCACGCATGGAGTCGGGGCGCATCTGTATATCGTTCAGCATGGCGATCACGTATGCATTGTCTTCCATATATGGCCCAAGGACGGTCCCTGCCGGCATGTCGAAGATCTCAGGGTCTATCTGCGGCGAGAGGGTCCCTTCTGCATGGTAGGTGGGGTCGAAGCGGCGGTCGGACATGGAGTTAACGAACGACTCGATGTTCGGTACATCTGTTATCTCCTCCTTCAGCAGGTTGATCTCATTGAGTGTGTTCTCCCGGTCTTCATCAGATGGAAACACGGGCAGTGATACATATTTTATATGGCGCGAAGCTTCCCGCCGGAAGTGTCGTCTGTTCTCGTCATATACCCTGCGGAGTTCACGGTCGGACACGCTGACCTCGTCATCGTCGATATCGTTATGCGACTTGAAGGCAAAGCGGATGTCAGCGGTCTTGTTACGGTGGAGGAAGTCCATCTCAGCCAGGGTGGCGGGCACGGTATATGCATTGCCGATCATTTGGTGGTATTTGCTTTCGCGGCGGTCTTTCTTGATGAACTGTTCAAGCATCACCCACTGGTTGCGGATGGTGGGGTCGAGCATATCGAAGTTGCGCAGGAAGTCAATCACTTGCTGCGGGTCGTACGAGCCGGTGGCCGGGTCTGAAAAGCTCTGTACCAGTATGGGGTGGGGGTCGGGGCCGTGTATCATGTTGTACAGCTCTTCGGCCGACACCTCTACACCCAGCCCTTCAAATTTTTCCTCCAGGAGGATCTCTTTCACCATTTCGTTCCACACCTGTTGCCTTATCCGGAAGGCTTCATCCGGTCCGGCGCTGGCACCCGTCTGGTTCTGCCAGTTTTCTATCTGCTGTTGTACCCGCATCTCAAACTGCTGATAGGGGATGGAGGTACCATCCACCTTGCCCACGTCAAAACGGGGCTGACGCATGGGTCCATATCCCAAAAAGTCGCCCAGCACAAATGCCGCCAGGCCAACACCAATCACAGCGATCAACAGTCCGGTGTAGTTTCGTATCTTTCTAATTACAGCCATTGTTTTCTGTCCTTTAAATTTTCAGAGTGCAAATATACATGAATTTTTTTCATTCGAAATTACACACAGACGAATGAAAAAAATTAATCTTGCAATGATTGATTAAAGCGGTAAGATTGAGCTCGCCACCCTCCAGGTAAGTTAAATATCCGCGATTTAGATATGAGTGGCTCGGTTCATGTGAAAGCGAAGCGGTTCCTCCTGTACACCAGCATTTTGTATATTTTTTTTACAAAATGATGGTGTTTTTTTACAGGAGAAATATACATGAAATTTTTTCATGTTTTGCGAAAGGTTTAAAAGTTTAAGGGTTTAAGGGTTGAAAGGTTTAAAAGTTTAAGGGTTTGCGGGACTGACTTTCAGCAGTTCGACACGTTTCTCGCTGACTTGCAAAATTTTCAGTATGTTGTCGCCGATGGTGACCTCCTCCCCTTTTGCGGGGATGCTTTCCACCTGGTTGATAATAAGGCCGCCGAGTGTTTCATATTCTTCTGATTCGGGCAGTTGGAGGTTATATTTGTCGTTGAGGTAGTCGATCTCAAGGCGTGCGCTGAAGATGTATTCTTTGGGGCTAATGCGCCGTTCGGTCAGGTCTTCCATGTCGTATTCGTCGTCGATCTCGCCAAAGATCTCTTCGATGATATCTTCTATGGTGATGATCCCGGCGGTGCCGCCGAACTCATCTACCACCACTGCCACGCTCTTTCGTTGCTGTATGAGGTTTTTGAGCAGCTTGTTGGCATGCATTGTTTCGGGCACCAGCAAGACGGGCCGGATGATCTCCTGCACGTTGCCGGGGTGGGAGAAGCAGTCGAAGGCATGCACATAGCCCACCATGTCGTCGATAGACTCTTTATATACCAGCACTTTTGACAGGCCTGTCTCGGAGAAGATGCGCCGGATTGCCGGGATGCTCTCATCCTGCGACACAGCCACCACTTCCGTGCGCGGTATCATACACTCACGCAGTTTCACATCCGGGAACTCGATGGCGTTTCGGAATATCTGGATCTCGCGCTGTCGTTCCTTGTCTTCTTCGCTTCCCTGGCCAAACTCTTTCAGGAAGTTATCCATATCGATGGCATCGAACACCTTTTTGGTGCTTGTCATGTCTGTTTTCATCACATGTTTCATGATGAGGTTTGACAGGCTCAGGGTGAAGGCAATGATGGGATACAATATATAATATATGATGGTCACCGGCAGGGCGAAGAACCCCAGGAATCGGTTCGGGTTGATCCGGAAGAGGGTTTTGGGGACGAATTCGGCGAATATCAGGATAATGATTGAGGAGATGGCGGTTAGCAGAACGAAGACGGTGAGGTCGCTTTTTACGGGATTAGGCAGGATGTTGTGCAGTATCGGTTCGAGCATTGCTGCGAAGGAGATGCCATACACAACAAGTGCTATGTTGTTTCCCACCAGCATGGTAGAGATGAAGCTGGACTCCGACTGAATAAAGCGTGACAGCAGGCGTGCGGAAAACCCTCCCGTTTGCTTGTCCACTTCGACCTTCAGCTTGTTGGCCGCAACGAAGGCGATCTCCATGCCGGAGAAGAAGGCCGACAGGAGGAGGCTGAGGAGGATGATGGTGACATTGCTCATGGGCTGCTGTGTTGTCCCCAACGGGCTTTGCTAGAAGTTATGCGTTTCAGGCTCTTGTTCTTGTATGGGCTCTGTCTCCGGTTCAGCATCAGGTTCTGTTTCACCGCGGGTATCTACCATGAAGGTCCCGTGAGTTTTCAGGATGCGCCAGTAGTCGAAGCGTTCGTCCGACTCGAAGCCTTCGCCGTAGAGCACCTCGTCTTCGGTGGTCACTTTAACGAATTTGTCGGAGTAGATGGTTTGTTTTTTCTGGTCCCAGATCAGTTCTTCGGTATTGAGCCGTTCGCCCTGTTCGTTGATCACCACCACATCGTTGTGTGCTTCGATGATCTCGCTGTCTTCGTAGCTGATGGCATATTTTGCCGAAAGGCTGGAGGATTTTTGTTTCAGGGTGTCATAAAAAACCACATACAGTCCCTGTGGCAGTTCCAGGTATGTTTCTTCGTTCTCATACCGGTCCATTTGTGCGGCCTGCAGTATCATACGGGTATGGCCATGGTCGCTGTATATGATCTCCACGTTGAAGGCGGATTCCACGGGGCCTTCATCATATTGTGTTACGGCGTCTATGGTCTGCAGGTCGCCCTGGCAGGAAAAAAGCATCGCCAGTCCCACGAATGGGGCGATGCTTTTTCTCATTATTTTGCTGCACATTCTGATTGTTGTTTTGGGTTTGGTGTTATGCTAACACCGTTGCTCGATCACCTTGCCCTGATCCTTGTATTTCGGTTTATCCAGCATTCCACCCGGTAGGAGTCTCCTTCGCTGTATCCGTGGAAGAAGATCAGTTCGCCGTCGGGGAAGTATTGTCTGTAGGTGTCGGCCATTTGTTGTGCACGTTCTTTTACTTCTGGGTCTTCGGCCACGTTGACGGCCTGGATGAATTTATCGACGGCAGGCCAGTAGGCTGTTTTTTCGGTGAACTCGTCGTCGCCACATTCGTTGGCGCTGGCTGCATACATTTCGCCGATAAGGATGAGCGGGCGTCCGTCGTTGGGGTTCACCTCATGGGCTTGTCGTGCATAGTTCCGGGCCTGGGGCATACGGCGGAGCTGGCGGTAGGTGATCTCTGCCATGAGCCAGTAGGACCTGAAGATGCGGTCGAGGTTGGCTTCAGGGTCTTCATCCTGATAGAGGTCGGCTGCTTCCTGGAAATAACGGACGGCTGCTTCATACTCTTCCCTGTTGTTGTGCAGCCGTCCCATCAGGAAGGCTGATTCAGCATTGGGTTGAAGCTTGTGCAGTTGTTGCGTGGCCAGGAAGTACAGTTCTTCATCGGTACAGCCTGCATTGTCGAGCATCTCGGTGATTCGTTCCAGCAGTTCAACGTTCCCGGGATTTTCTTCGAAGCGCGGCCCAAAGACCTGTGTCAGGCTTTCGCAGGTAGCATAGGGTTCGAACATTGACCTTATGTTGTTCTTGGCGGGCACATAGAAGCGTTCGTCTTCCGGGTTATGTTCCAGGTTGAAATCGATGATGTCGGTGGCCCTGTCAAAGCGNTCAATGATGGCATCTGTTTCTTTCATGCCCGCTTCCACCAACCGGATGGTCGACTGGAAGTTGATGAGCAGCACCGGGGCTTCCGTAGCCATGCCTTGAATGTCGATGCTGCGTTCGGTAAGGTCAAACAGTTCCTGGACATTGTTGGGCTTGAGCTGATACAGGTCTGCTGCCTGACGTCCCAGCACGTATCCTTCTTCGCCAAAATATTCTATGCGCTGGTCATAGATCATCATCAGGGTGTCGACCCAGGCGTCGCGTTTATCGGCGTCGGTTTCATTGGCGTAAAAGTACCTGACCATTGAAGCTCCGTGGAGATAGATGTTTTTGGTTGCCAGGGGGCAGCTTTCAAACATGTACTTCCATGGTTCCCATGCCATTTCATAATTCCTTTGCCTGTGGTATTCGGCATAGAGCGACCAGTTCCTTACGCACAAAACACTGTCTTCGCCGTAACGCTGGTCGGTATCCTGTCCGGGGTATGTGCCCAGGTTGGTTTTGCTGACTGCAAAGGCATCGTTGCCGGCAGTATTTATCCCCGTGGTACCAAAGGCGCTCGCCAGGATGGCTGCAAAAGCGGCCAGGGCGAATAATTTCATTGCTTTCATGTGATCAAGTTTATTGTTAGTTTTCGGTTACATGGAACACGCCTTGCGATGATCAACCGCCTGTTTATCCTTTTTAAGCAATGGCGCTATTCCCTTGTGTAATGTTCATCCGTTTTGATGATGATTGATCTTAGAAAAACCTTCTTCTGATAAACCAGTGTTCATAAATATTGACGCCGATATTCAGGCGGTAAAAGTTTTCTTTCATAAAGTGGTCGTCGACAGAGCCGCGCCTGCTGTATTCAAAATTCAGATTGAGGGCGGACAGGCTGCCCCTTATCGGTATAGTCGCCCCAAAACTTATGCCAAACTCATTCAGGCTTTCTTCACCGGGCTGGAAGTAGGATTGTCCGTAGCGCACACCGGCTGAATACTGCAACCTGTGGAACAATGTGGGGAATGTTTCCACTGTGGGGTTAAACTTAACGCCCGCGGCAACTTGTTGGCTGTTGCTGAAGTTTTCCTCTTTCCCGAGGAATTCGAAGGCTTCCCAGTTTTGCCACTGGTAATCGAGTCCTGCCGACCATTGTCTGTTCAGCCGGCCATACACGCCCACACCGTAATAGGGGGGCAGGGAGAGGCGGCCATCCTCCAGGTCGACAAAAGCGATGGTATCATAGAATGTTTCGCCGGGCAGTTTACGTCGAAGGGTTTCGGTGCTGTTCACATCCACATCCTGTTTGCCGCCGTATGTAGCGCCGATCGTTATGTGGCGGTTGTCAGCAAAATCATGCCGGTACTGGAGCCCGAATCCGGCGACCCATCCTGACACCCGGTTAGCTTTGACAAGGTTTGTTTGGAACACGCCGATGGAGTCGGACTTCACTGATGCTTCATAGTTCAGGCTGCCAAACAGGTAGGACACATTCGCGCCCACTGAAAGTCCGTTTACCGGCTCAAAGGAGCTCCCGAGAAAAAGCTGGTTCAGTCCTCCGCTGCCCTGGTAGAAGTAGCTAACGGTCCCTGCCAGCGGGTGCTCTTGCACATCGCGTATATTGTATCCAAGCTGACTGTATGGTTTCAGTCCGGCGGCAAAGGACCACCAGCGAGTTACCGGAAACCCCAGTGAGATGTTTCCGAGCGATAGAAAGTCCGATTGTTGTTTCAGGTCGCGGGTTTCTTGTTCATAGAAATGGGTAAACACGGTGGTTTCGAAAACAAAAGAGGTGGAGTCGAGTGCAGCATAGGAGGCCGGGTTGACGTCGTTAATGGACACGTTGCTTCTATAGCCCTGGCTGATGCCGCCCATCCCGAGGTTCTGGAAATACTGGTTGAACCGCAGTTCTCCCACACCATACATGGAGTAGGGCATGTTGATGTTTCCTTGTGCTTTGCTGTTTGTGCACGGCCATATCAGGCACGCGGCAAAGAGGGTGATCAGCAATGCCAGCTTTATATTGGAGGTGTTATGCATTATGCTTGAGCATTTGGTTCAATCCGCGAAGGACGATATTTTCGACTGCAAATATCCTATTTTTTAGTTTTTTATCAAACATTTTTCCATCTCCTCCGCTGAGGATTACGTTAAAAAATCTTATTTTTTCCTTCCAGCGTTCTGTCATTCCGTTGATTTCCGACGTCAACCCGTGGACCACGCCTGCCAGGATGGCGTCGCGGGTCGACTGTCCGGGCATGGGGATTGTGGGGAAGTTTGGACTTTTGGGGATCCGGGTTTTGGTGGTTACGTTTCGCGGATTGGTGGTTTCGGTTGGCACATTCACCAGCGGCAGGTTGCCGGTGAATTGGTGCAGGGCTTGCAGGCGCATTTGCAGTCCCGGGGCGATGGTGCCTCCCAGGTACTCGCCTTTGTCGTTAACGAAGTCGGTGGTGAGGCAGGTACCTGCGTTGATCACCAGCACATTCTCTTTTGGGAAAAGGTGGTGGGCGGCTACGGCGGCGGCCAGCCTGTCGCTGCCCAGTGTTTCCGGTGTGCGGTAGCGGATGGTGATGGGCATTTGCAGGTGCGGGCCTGCCACCAGCACGGGAAAACCGTATCCTTTCAGCCATGTCAGCCGGGCAGGCACAGGTATGTCATGTTGTCTCGGTGCAGGATCTTGCGGCATATGCCGGTCATCATGGTCGTCGGTCAGGGGCCTGATGTGGTCATCGCGTCGCACTGTCGACACCATGGCGGCCACGGGGTGGTATTTCGACACAAGCGCATCTATGGCTTGTTCATCTGCCCCGGTTCCCGTCCATAGTTCTTCCAGGCGGTCACCGTTGAAGATGGCTGCCTTGCACAATGTATTGCCGATGTCGATCACCAGGTGCACGGAAGCGTTGGGGTTTGGGTTAAGGTTATACAGGGGCAACAGCCGGATTGTCTTGATTTGATGTTTTAGGGGGGCAAAGGTAGTTAAAAATCATGGTTTTAAGAACAAAGTACAAAAAATGGCTGGGGGGATTGAAAAAACTTTTATACATTTGCAGCGTCAAAGCGGTACCATAGCTCAGTTGGTAGAGCAACGGACTGAAAATCCGTGTGTCCCTGGTTCGATTCCGGGTGGTACCACGCTAATTTAAAGCCACTTGCAGCTGTTTTTGTTGTGGGTGGTTTTTTTATTTAGCATACTTTTTTTGAGATAACCCGACAAGCATTCCTCCTCCACAAACCCCACCAACACTAAAAATCTCAACATTTTGGCCAGATAGCAACTCCAGTATTGTCCTAAGAGGTCTAAAAAAAGCACCCGCCGTAGCGAGTGCTCTTAGTTCATTAATTACAGTGCGCCTTTGTGCCCCTATTCATCTTCAGTGCGCACGAGATCCCGGACGCAACGCAGGCTGAAACCGGTTGACTTATTGAGGTCGTCGCGGTACACACGGCCGCTGCCACGGCCCATTCTCCGGCCGTAGGCGTACGCGGATGAGAGCTCGGTAGAGGACCACCAGCGGCCGGTCGCGCCAAGGCCGTAGAAAATCCCAATGTCGTTACGGTAGCCGCCTGGAAGGGCCGAAAAGCCAAACTCATCGAATCCGGAGTGTATGTCATCTGATTTCCAGCGAGGATGCTCAGAGGTGTCACAATCACCACCCAAAGGTGAATCAATCTGACGACAGGACTTGAGGGCGTTCCCTGCTCCGTTTGGATCATTAAAAACATTCGGATAACCTTGTGCAACAACGTAATCAACCAGCTGTGTCCAGTCATCATCGCTGGACACCCTCCATCCTTCAGGGCAAAGACCCCTGGCATCATCCACTGCATGCCAATTGTATAATTTGCCGTACGCTGTCGTCATCTCCTGGTCCGAATCCAGGCCATCC
>SL_3KL_010_SEDDRAFT_10005604_pt1 | contig 11240 bp, 9 predicted proteins | sample SodLakKL_010_SED_2_FD_10381 | JGI IMG/M metagenome (IMG submission 10381)
TCAAACGCACACGTCGCAGAGACTCCGGGTAATAATGCTTGGTCTTATATCCTCCTGTCAAGCGGATTACCTGATCACATTGCAAGCCGCCGATGGTGTCGACAGGTGTGGAGGATTTTCGATAGAACCGCAGATTCTTTTTGGCTCTGGTGACAAAGCGGCCGCCCTGCCGGTGCAGGTGATACAGCCGTTCGAAATCCATGTATCCCCGATCCATGATGTAGATACTGCCTGCCAGAATAGGGATCATATCCAGAATGTTCACATCGTGGGTCTTGCCATCGAAAATATGGATAAAAGTGGGGTTAGAGCCTTGCAAATCCATCATCGTATGAAGTTTGATGGTTGTCTTTTTAGGCTTTTAGAGGTTTTTGTCAATCCAAAATAGCAAAAATGTTAAGGACAATAATAAAATCAGGTCAACATTCAACCATAAAAATTAAGTCAAAGAACTATGAGGGTTATTCAAAGTCTTCTATTAATCCAGCTTATAAAGACGTTAATAATTCTTTTTGGTTTAAAAAGTTTTAGAAATATTGATGCCAATAAATAAAATCAAAAATCAAAGATTAGTTCAAAAAATCAAAAAACAAAAAAAATATAGCACCAATAAAGCTGTTTTTGAAATCTACGGTAATAGATTGATAAAAAAATACACTAAAATCGGAGATGCAGTCAGTGATTATCAATTGTTGAAAACAATTCAGAAAACCTTCAATCATCAAAAAAAAGAATCATGGAATTACCGAGCATTGAAAGTTTTTGATAATCCTACAAAAAATTCAATAGAGATGGAATATATTCCCGGCAAAACAATTCGAAAAGCATTTGCGAATAACAGAAACCCCCAAATTTATTATCATATGGGTAAGTGGCTTGGAATTCTTCACAAATCTACTAAAGGTTCTGACTTCAAAAGGGTAATAACATTTAGAGACTTTGCAGATGTTAACTTTATATTGGTGCCGGAAAAGAAAGTTGCAGTGGCCGTTGATCCTGGTAATTACAAAAATATTATGAATCACCCCAGCATTTCGATTATGACTGGTGCTTTTTCAATCCAAAGAGGAGTTTTAAAAGGTAGTAGTAATTACATTAAGGTCTGGCAGGCGATTTATTATTACTTATTGGGTTATTTAAAAGGAAGCAAAAGGAAGTCTTTACCACTACTAAAAAAGGGAATAAAAGAAGTATCAAGAAGACAAAAGGTTCTCTGGCACTATAATAAAAAGCTTCCATTACGAGAAAAGGTAATTCGATCAGGAGAGATAATTTCATTAATTGTTAAGATAAAATTCTTATCGTTTTTGTTGAGAATTAATAATGTTCAGACTTTTTAGCCTTGTTATCCTATTTTTAATTTTTATTTATATATAATTTAAACTGTTTATAAATAGTACTTGTCGAAAAATAAAAAGATTCTCATTTTTTTAGGTTCATTAACCAGTGGAGGTACTGAACGTGTGGTTGTATCTCTCAGTAAATATCTTGCTAAAAAAAAATATAATGTAACTGTTGTTACTCTCGACTCTACAGAACGGGATTTTTACAGACTAGATAAAAAGGTGCGCAGAATTGCGATGGATGCGGCGGGTGCCACTGCCGGTGCCGGTAAATATTTTGATAATATACGCCGTGTTCATAGCTTTCGAAGCATCCTTAAAAAAGAAAAGCCCGACATTGTACAGGGAATGATTACACGGCACGCCGTTATCTCCCTGATTGCTTCTGCAGGTTTATCAGTGAAAGTTGCAGTATCAGAGCGAAATTATCCTGCGAAAAGGAAAAACCATTCGATGTGGGAGATTTTAAGGTCAGTATTTTACAGATTCGCGGATTTGCATATTGTACAGACAAAAAAAATTGCGGAGTGGATAGAGAGAAATACCGGTGCAAAAAATGTGAGGGTGATTCCCAATTCCATATCCTGGCCAATCGCAAGGTTTGAACCCATCTTACTGCCCAAAGATTATTTACAGCCTGCAGAGAATTTGATTCTCGCGGCCGGTACATTAAAACATCAAAAAGGTTTTGATTTACTACTGGAAGCTGCCGTAAAACTTCTGCCTGATTATCCCGGCTGGAAACTGGTGATTCTGGGAGAAGAAAAAAATGAGTCGGGAAGCAAAGGACTCAGAGACGAATTTGAGAAAATAATAGCAGAAAATGGATTAACTGACAGGATTTTGCTGCCCGGAAGGGCCGGGAATATCGGTGATTGGTTCAGTAGAGCGGATATTTTCGTACTGAGTTCCCGTTTTGAGGGATTCCCGAATGTACTACTGGAAGCGATGGCCTCGGGCTGTGCATCTGTTGCTTTCGACTGTGATACGGGGCCTTCTGATCTTATCAAACAGAATGAAAATGGGGTTTTAGTATCACCGGGAGATACTGAAGCCCTGAAATCACACATTCGGTATTTGATAGAAAATCTTAAATTCAGACAGGAAATAGCAAGTAATGCAAAAAAGGTACGAGAGTTATATTCGGAAGAAAAAGTTCTTGGAGAATGGGTAAAAGTATTGGAAGAACTTGTATCTTCTGACGATTAAATCTTTAGAAATCAATTCAAAGAAATCGCAGGCAATCGTCTCTTGATGTGTTTTAAAAAAGGATAATCAGATGAATATTTTAATGATATTGCCTTATTTGAAAGCCGGAGGGACTGAAAGGCAGGCAAGTTACATTGCTAATTACTTATTAAATAAAGGGTATCAGACAGATATTATCAGTATTGAAAATGAACCTGCTTTTGAAGATTTATTTGATAACTCTGTCATTTACCTTAATTCCAAAAACTCACTGTCTTATTTAATTAAAAATATATTTTTAATTATTTATAAGGTTAAAAATTGTGAGGCAGATGTAATTATAAGTCGGGCTTGGAACTCAAATTTCATTTCAATAATTGTTTCATTGATTACAAGGAAGCCGGTTGTAGTATTCCTGTCAGGTTCAATAGATTTATCTGGCAGTAATTTTATTAAAAGGTATATTCAATCATTTTTGATAAATAAAGCAACGAAAATAATTTCGGTTTCTGAAAGATCAAAAAATAATTGCATGAAATGGCTAAACGTGCCAGAGGAAAAAATAAAAGTAATCTATAACGGAGTTGATGCGCATTTGTTAAATAAATTATCAAAACAAATATTTGATATCCCTGAAGAGTTAAATCAAGAAAGTTTAAAAATTGTTTTTGTAGGACGGTTGATTCATAGAAAAGGCCTTGATGTGTTACTAAATGCCTTTGCAAAAGTTATCCGGAATAGAAAAAACATCAGTCTGATTATTATTGGTTCAGGACCCGAAAAAGAAAACTATCAACAGCAAGCAGATGAGCTGGGTATTAGTAGCAAGGTGCATTTTTTGGGAGAAAAAAGTAATCCTTTTCCATATATAAACTATGGTGACATATTTGTTATGCCATCCAGAAGTGAGGGGTTTCCAAATGTATTGCTAGAAGCAATGGCTCTAAAAAAAACTGTAATTGCCAGTGATTGTGAAACAGGCCCTAACGAAATAATAAATAATCAAAACGGTATATTGATTCCGGTTGATGATCCAATTGCTTTGGCAGAAACTATTGAAAATTTATTAAATAGCTCAAAACTGATAAATGAATATGCAGAAAATGCTTATCAAACCGTTATAAATAACTTTATGCTAAATGATCAATTAAAGATTTTGGAAAATGAGTTAATTAAATTAATCAGATCAAATTGAGGGATAACTTACTTGTGTTCAGGTTAAAAGAAAAACATTTAGATAGAATAAACGGTTTTGCCTTCGCAATGCTGCTTGCAATGCCGGTAATTAGAAATGATATTATTGCACTTCCGGCCCCTGCTGTTATATTGCCGGCATTTATACTTTTACTAACTGCAGGAATTAGATTGTTTAATTATGGAACAGTTAAATTTAGTATTAATTCAATTGGTTATTTTTACTTTGTCATGCTTCTCTTTTTATATCTGTTACTGTCCGGTTTCTGGCATTCATTTGGATTAAGCCTGACTCAGGATATCATTAAAATATTGTTCATAGTTTTTGTCAGTACTTCTGTAATATTAACGTTCAATTTGCGAGCAGCTGAGCACTTTATTAATTGGGTCATCTTCTTTTCTGTAATAGCTACAATTTTGCTGATCAGCTATTATATACAAGCTGCAAGTTTACGAGGATATGGAATTGGAAATTATCTAACGAGAGCCCAATTAATAGGTGTTGGTGCATTAGCATGCTATTCAAAACTTTTATTTAATCCTTCCAGCCACAGAAAACTCTATCTGTTTTTAACAGGACTTCTGTTTTTGGGGTTAGCCTTATCACTTGCAAGAGCTGCTTTTTTAACGGGGGTTGTACTCGCAGTAATAATAACAATGTTTTACTTTTATACTCATAAAGTTAAAAGTTACTCATTGACCCAATGGTTTATTAATAAAAGTACGAGGATTATTAGTTTTATATTTGTTGGTTTGGTAATCTTAGTTGCACTCCAGGTGGAACGAACAGCTGAAAGATTAAGAAATTTACTCGGAGGTAGTTTAGGAGCAAGGCAGGATTTGTGGGAAAATTCAGTAATCGGTTTTTTAGATGCGCCGGTTATTGGTTATGGCTTAGGTAGTAGTGGAATGGTTTCGTTTAATTCAGCAACATACTATCCACACAATTTATACCTTCAGGTTCTGATTGACGGAGGCATCATCGCATTTCTGATTTTATTTCTAATTACAATATATCCATTAATTTATGCATTTAGACTTTATAAAAAAGGTTTTTTAAAAATAAAAACTTACATATGGATTCCTATAATTACGTGCTATTCATTTCTTCTACTTGAATTTGCTAAATCAAGCAACTTTTATGATGCAAGAGTATTTGTAGCCTTGGGAGTTGTATCAGTTATTGTGATTGATCAATTGAGAAGATTAAAAACTAAATAAAAACTTTGTGTTTTCGTGTTCTCATCCGATCACTTAAAAAACATGATTGTATTATTGAAATATTCAAGTGAGAAATTTAATGCCTAAAAAATGTATCAATGACATTTTGTTGGATGTGAGAGAAATGATTGATAAAAATTTATTTAATCAGAGAGAAATTGATGCCCTGATGTCACCTTTCCTGTTTCATCGTTTAGCTTTTGAGCCATTAAAAAAACACTATTTATTAAACCATTATGGTTCGTTAATTGATAGTCTTCACACATATTCAAATAATGAGGAAAAATCGTCTTTTCTTGAAATTGGATGTGGAACAGGGTCTGCAAGTCTATTTTTGGCATCCAAAAATGACAGATTATACTCTACTGGTATTGATTTAAATTCAACCCGAATCGATATTGCAAAAAAGCGCAAGAAGTGGCATAATATTAAAAACTGCATGTTTTTAAATGAAAATTTTCTTGAATTTAAGGCGGATGAAAAATTTGATTTAGTATATAGTTTAGCAGCCTTTGAATTAATAAAACCTCAGGAAGCAGCATTAGAAAAACTAAACAATCTGTTAGGTGTAGATGGGATAGTTATTCTGGATATGGCAAATCCGTATTTTTTTAATAATTCAAGGAATCAGCTTAAACATCACGATGTACAGAAAATTGAAAATTTCTTTCATTCCAATGGCTATGATGTTTCCAAAGAATATCAAAGCATTGTGACAGGCTTGATTCCTTTGAGACTTTTAAAGCATAATTCTTCTATTAATACGACTATCAGAATTATTGCGAAAAAGCGAAAAACTATTCGGGATTGATTTCGAAAAGGTACATATCTAATAATGAATCTTCACACTCACAGTTCGAAAATATTCCACCACCACTTCGCCAAATATCATCAGGTGAAATGACTGGCTTAACTTTATGTAGTTGCCCCTCTAAATTATGATATGTATTGTTTCCTGATAATGTTATGTGATGATATGTATAAACTCTGCAATTATCACATATACTTCTGAAAGGGCTTGCATAATAAAACCTTCGAATATTCTGGATGTTACTATTATCTTTAAAGATTACTTCATTAATATTAGATTTTGCTTCTTCTATTGATGAGTTGGCATTTGCCGATGTTCTGAAAAAGTATTCTATACCACCTGGAATATTGATGTTAGAATTTTCAATAATCAGGCCATACTTAGGAGCCGTAGTTCTGTGGTATCCAAATATTGCCTGGTTATTCAAATAGACTGGGTCTTTCTCATCCAATCCAATTTCAACTAAAGTATTTTTGACATGAAATATTTCATTCGGCAGGTTGCCGCTGAAAGAGATTAACATGTGCAGAGCACTTCCACCCCCCATTCGTTTTAAATCCCTGCTTCTGTCTGCTTTGATGTGCGTATTTTCCATTATTCCATTTCTTTGAAAACCTTCTCCGTAGGATTGAAGTCGAATCAATCTTCCGGCAACAGGTTCATGTTCTCGTACATGTAAAAATAAATCTTTGAAATGCAATGTCCCGCCATGCTGACTTACTTTGATATAACTTCCGGGGATTGAAAAAAACCGAACATTTTCAAGTATAGTCTCTCCCTTTCCGGTAATTCCTGACCTTTGCCATGCGTCAATATCCCAGCCTCCCGGATTCAATGCTCCAGTATCACTTCTTTCCCAAACTTTTTCTCCGTTTTTATATTCAACTTCATGGCCTATATTAAAGATTTCTACATTTTTCATTTCAAGGTATCCATCAAATCCACCTGATGCATTAAAACCCCGGATGGATGGCCAAACACGCCAGCCACCGGAAGTTGTACCATCTTTTGATGTCAATTCTATCGGAGCATTCGAGTGAGAATCAGACAAAGAACCGTTGCTAAAGGTTACTGAACCGACATTCCCTCTTATATTTAGTAGAATTGCCGGAGCACTATTTTTTTCATGAAACGCACCCATGAAATGGCAATTATTGAATTTGATTTCAACCACAGAATCAAGGACTCTAACAACATCGCCTGTAAAAGAGCGGTTTGCATGTATTGCAATTCCGTTTATTTCAGATTCTCCGATCCCGCTGAAAGCCCATCTGCCGGTTGTGTTAATTAGGGTTTTATTCTCATCAAATATTTCTCCTTGTGTTCCGATCCAGGTTACATTTTGGTCAATAGTATTTCTACCCTCATAGTGATATGTTCTGTCCCCAAAAATGAGAATTGCATCCTGCTGAATCGCATCCTTAATTGCTTCATTTATACGCTCCGTATCTGATAAGCCATCATATTTCTGGCTTTCAACGTAAACAGTATTTTTGAATTGTATATCAATATCACTAATGTTGAAAGCATTTGTTAAAGTTGAATTCAAAGAATAGCTATTGGATGTTAATAAGCCCAATTGATTCACCGCCAATAGTGTTATCAACAGGAAAAGGATTGAAAATAGATGCTTACTGTACCACATTACTCATCAGCGATATTTTTTTTGATGATCTGATTATCAAAATTTGTAGCAATAGATGAAAACCACAGGTGTTGGTCATCACCAGGGCCATATGGAAATAAAACAAGCCCATAACGAAAGAGCTTATTATGCCACCAGTCTTTTTTTAACTCACAAAAAAGTTCCCAATTAATCCTATCAGTACTTTCCCAGATTTCTGCGACATCTTTTCTGTTATATTTTCCTGGCTCGCAGGCAGTGCTAAAGTATAAATTATTCGCAACTTTGGTTCCGTAAAAAACAGAACCTCCAACCCTTGTTAATTTTTCGATTTTTTGAGATCCTCGTTTAAATCTGCAAATAAAATTTTCTTCACGAGGTGTGTCAGTTCCATAGTAGATGTACTCTTTGGTAAACACAAGTGCTACTGCCCTGTGAAGTTGTGAACCGCCAATTCTAAATTTTACCTTGTAATCATTTCTGGATAATTTCATTATCCAGCATTCTTGGTCATTATCTCCGGTTGTGATCCAAAGTGAATCGTCATATGGATCACGGAATACGCCATGAATATGGCGGATGTTTGTGAATTGTTTAACTATTTCCCAATGAGAAAATGGTGGAGAAGAACGCAATAAGTGGATAGGTGGGTTTTTTGAACTCCTAATATATTCGCCATAATAAACAGTCTCATTAAAATTGGCTATTTGCAATGGCTGAGAACCTTTAAGATCAGAGGTGTTAATAATGGAATTATTTTTTGAATCTATATAATAAATTTGTCTGGCAAGAAATGCTAAAAGACGGTTTTTTTTTATGGGTATTACATGCTGAATATGTGATCTTGTAAGTCGTTGGTAGAGCTGTAAATTACAAAATAGCCTGTCTAAAGGGTTTTTGTGAAGTGAAATAATTTTTTTGCATGATTGATTTTCTTTCCATTCATATATTGTTTTTCCCCGGGAGAAGATTAATTTTTTTTTATCACGGTAGTTTACAAAACCCTTGCCAATATTTTTTAGATCAAAACCTGTTAAATTCAATAATTCCAAATTTTTATTTTGATTGTATTTATTTTTTTTCTTTCAGAATAGGCTATTTTGAAAGCTTCCATGTGTTTTTCAACCATGTGCTCTATTGTATATTCTGATTTAGCCGTTTTTTGCAATCTTTGGGCTGCTTCTTTTAAAACACTGTAATCATTTCTTAAATCGGTAAAAAATATTTCAGTTTCAACTATATTATCAAAATCTAAAAAAAGTTGATTGGAATCTTCAGCTAAAGCGATCTCCGGGGCATGATTTTCATTCTTTTGAATTAGTACCGGCCTTCCATGTAAAGCTGCATTTGAAACAAGTAATCCCAAATGACCTGGATTTACTACTGCGTGACACCATGAAAAGTGTTTTTCAAGATCGGGCCCGGTGGTTTTTCCAAAACATTCAATGTTATTAGGTATTTTATCGAAATTTTTATGGATAAATTCATACATATCAGGCCCAATTAATCTCCATTTTGTATTTGGAAAACTTTCTGCGAGTCTAAGAATTCTGTCCAGCCGCTTTCGTTTTTGTGGCCTGCCGACAAAAATGAAATGAAGATCCTCTGAATCTGGCCATTCAAGTACAAGAAAATCTTCTTTTTTAGTTTGGGAATTATTAATACTCAAAACCGGAACATTTCCCGCTTCTGTTCTTGCCCGATTTGCAATTGACTTTGAATAGGCAAGTATAGCGGCAGACCGTATTAAAAATTGTCTTCGCATGAAATTCAGAATTACATTATTTGAGCGTCCATAGATATGCCCCCACCATATCCATTTTTTACGATTAGATCTATCTTTAAGAAAGAGTAAAAATCTCCAGAAATGTCGAGGATTCAGGTCTGCGCATATTACATCATAATCCGAAAGATGAACATGACTTAGATTTGCATATAAAAAAGGACCTATTTTAAAATTTTGTAATTCAATATAGTGATAATTAATCCTTTTGAATGGATTCGATAGTCCGTCAGGTTCGCAAGGATGCGATACTACCGTTAGATTGCACTTCTCACCAAGACACCGAAAAAACTCTTCACGATAATCAGGGGCATGATCAATAAGAAAAAGTACATTCATTAATTACAGATGATATAGTTTAAAAACGATCAGATTGGATGCTTTTAAGTACATTAAATTCAGCTGGTAGCTTGAAATTGAAAGGTGTGAATTAAAGATTTAAAATCTTAACTTATAAAATTATTTGATCAAATCATGTCTTTTTTAGGCGGTTAATGTGAAATCAAGGTTTTTTAATGAAAGCCATTTAGTTGGAAAATTTTTCTTAAGCTAAAAAAGCAATTTAAGTTTTAATGAAAATACTCTATTTCTATCAATATTTTAGCACACCAAAAGGATCATGGGGTACAAGGGTTTATGAATATTCCAAAGAGTGGATAAAAAAAGGCCATCAAGTTACAGTTGTTACAAGTATCTATTCAAAATCTGATCTTAAGGCTGAAAAATTAATTGAATATCAAGAAATAGATGGAATACGGCTAATAATTTTGAACATAAACATCGATAATAAACAACATCCGTTAAAAAGGATCTGGACATTTCTTCAATACTCAATTCTTGCATCTTGGTTTGCTCTGAAAGTTCCCCATGATGTGGTCATTTCATCATCAGGTCCGATTACAGTTGGTGTCCCCGGGCTGGTATCAAAGCTGTTAAGACGGAAAAAATTTGTTTTTGAGGTCAGAGATTTATGGCCGGACACAGCCATATCAATGGGCTTCATAAAAAAGCGTAGCGTGCAAAAAGCTATGTATGCATTTGAAAAGTTTTGTTATGAAAAATCAGATCTTATAGTAACTTTATCGCCCGGAAGCCGGGAAAACATTATTAACAGGTATAGAAATTATAATATTATATCGGTTCCCAATTCTGCAAATATCGATTTATTTCAAAGTTCGGCTGAAACTTCTTTTCGAGATTTGAAAAAAAGTACGTATGCCATATATACAGGGAATATTGGCCGGGTTAATAACTCAAGTTTACTATTTGAAGCTGCTAAAATAATAAAGTTGAAAAAAATTGATGATTTAAAAATTGTACTTATAGGTGATGGACAACAAAAGAATGAATTGATAGTAGCTGCAGAAAAGCAAAATTTGAATGGACAATTCCAGATATTGGATTTAATGCCGAAGGAAGATTTGGTTCCATTGGTCAAAAATTCTTTAGCTTCTTTGATTCCGCTTGCAAACAAACCACTGCTTGATACATCATCACCAAATAAATTATTTGAGTCATTGGCAGCAGGTGTGCCAATTGTTCAAACTACAAATGGATGGATAAAAGACTTGCTAAACAAAGAAAATTGTGGTTTTACAGTAAGTTCTGAAAAGTCAATTGAATTAGTTAATAAGCTTATAGAATTAAAAAATAATCAAGAATTGTGGACGGAAATGTCAAAGAATTCACTCAGGGTTGCTAAAACACAATTCGATAAAAAAATATTAGCAGAAAAAATGATTACTAATATCGAGGCTTTATAAAAAAGTAATTTTTCCAATAGTTTTCTGGTTAGGCCAGGAGAATGATATTATTTATATAGTTAACAGAACATCAAGTAATTGTATTACTCTGTTTATCATTTGTTAAATGAAACATTACTTGATATAAAATTAAAATTAAATTGAGTTTTATAATAATTTGAGGCGGAGTAGTTATAAAAGTATTTGTTATACATAGGTATTTAGCAGCAATTGCTGTTCTATTTTGTATTCCGGTTTTGTTATTGGGTCAGGATATCAGTGAGTCGGAACTGGACCGCTACCGTCAGGTACGCCAGAATTTGATTGAGCAGGG
>SL_3KL_010_SEDDRAFT_10005605_pt1 | contig 11239 bp, 8 predicted proteins | sample SodLakKL_010_SED_2_FD_10381 | JGI IMG/M metagenome (IMG submission 10381)
GCTTCTGAAGCTGTGTAGCGATGGTCGGTTAGAAGGGCCGCGACGGGCGGGGTTTGATCCATAAGAAAAAGTTCAAAGTTCAAAGTTGTTGATTGATAGTTAACTTCTCCAGTCCTTTTCAGTATCCGGTTTATTATCCAGAATCTCTTCGATCTTCTCCATTGCCTCATCATCCAGTTTCGAAACCACGTCCATAGCGCTCATGTTTTGCTTCACCTGCTCTACGTTGGATGCGCCGGTGATTACCGTGCTTACGTGCGGATTTTTCAGGCACCAGGCCAGCGCCATTTGCGGCATGGTGATGCCGATCTCATCCGCTAACGGTGCCAGTTTTTTCACTTTCTCCAGCTTAGCACGCCCCTCTTCGGTTTCAATCAGGGCTTTTCGGAGCCAATCGTACTTCTTCAGGTCCAGGCGCGATCCTTCCGGTATTCCGTCGTTGTATTTTCCGGTGAGCAGCCCGCTTGCCAGTGGACTCCAGATGGTAGTACCCAAGCCGATATCCCTGTAGAGTCTTTCATATTCCCTCTCCACGCGCTCCCTGTGAAACATATTGTATTGAGGCTGTTCCATTAGCGGCGGGCGCAGATGCTCACGACGGGCAATATCGTACGCTATGCGGATCTGTTCGGCACTCCACTCACTGGTACCCCAATAGAGCGCTTTTCCTTCCCGTATCATCTGATCCATGGCCCGCACGGTCTCTTCAATGGGCGTGTATAGATCCGGCCGGTGACAAAATATCAGATCCACATAGTCGGTCTGCAGCCGTTTGAGCGCTGCTTCAGTCCCCTCCTTGATATGTTTGAACGAAAGTCCGGTGTCGTTGGGGCCATCACCACCCCAGAAGATCTTGGTCGACAAAACCAGGTCTGATCGCTTCCACCCCGCCTTTTGGATCACCTCACCCATGATCACTTCTGAGGTTCCATTTTCGTAGGCTTCGGCGTTATCGAAGAAATTTACGCCTGCGTCGTAGGCTGTTTCCATCTGCCGATAGGCCAGATCGGTATCCACCTGCTCCCCAAAGGTAACCCACGAGCCAAATGACAATGCTGATACTTTTAATCCTGATTTTCCTAGAAAACGGTATTCCATAATTCACTCTGATTATTTTAAATAAAGATTTACGGCTATCACATTCAGTTTATCCAATATGTGTGCGATATTCAAGAAGGACTCCGGCTATTTACGGTATTCTCTGTAACAGTTTGAAGTTGCCACGGAGGCACGGAAAGCCACGGAGTACTCCATGTCAACCCATTGAATTCCTATAAAAGGAACTGGTAAAAATCACCACTCAACAACTCCCGTGAGTTTTATATCGCGTGAGGAGTTACCCACCTGTATCTCGTAACTTCCCGGTTCCAGGGTCCATCTAAGCTCCTCCGGATGGTAGTACATAAAAGCGGACTCACCCAGCTCAATGTTTACAGTGGCTGAGGCTCCGGGCTCGAGGTGTACCTTGTCAAAGCCTTTCAATTCCCGGATGGGTCTGTCTACAGAAGGATCTTTGTGATGAACATAAACCTGCACAACTTCTGCCCCTCCGCGGTCGCCTGTATTGGTAACCGTAGTTTCTACCAAAACCTTGTCGCCCTGCCGGGTTATGTTCAGGTCGGAAAACTCAAAGGTTGTGTACGACAAACCAAAACCAAAGGGGAAGAACACGTCCCTTTCATGGGTGTCGAAGTAGCGGTAGCCTACGTAAATATCTTCTGTATACTCAACGGTTCCGTAACCCGGAAATTCGCCAATGGAGTGCGACGGATAGTCCTCATGTGAATTGGCAAACGTCATGGGCAGCTTGCCGGAGGGGTTTACTTCCCCGAATAGAATCTCTGCAATGGCTCTTCCCCCTTCCATACCCGGATACCATGCGTGGACGTAAGCGGGCGTGTCGGGCAGCCAGTTTTCCATCTCCACATTGCTTCCTCCCATTAGCACCACGGCCGTTTTATCGTTAACCCGGTTGATCTGCCGGATGAGCTCTTCCTGACCAAAAATAAGTTTCAGATTCAATTTATCGCGGGCTTCTGCGTCGTAGGTACCTTCGCCCCACGGCATGCCTTCGTGACCTTTAATCCATCCGCCTACAAAAATTACGGCGTCTGCACGTTCTGCGAGCGCAATGGCTTCCTGCATGAGTGCTTCATTGGCCGAGCGGGCCAGCTCAACGTCGCGCAGGTTTTCTCTGGACTGGGAGGCCGCATCGCCGGTAATATCTGCGAACAGGCTTTCATCATAATAGGGTTCGTATCCTTCGGCGTATACTATTTCTACATCATCGCCTGCAAGATTCTGAATCCCTTCCAGTGGCGTTATTTCGTAGAGGGCGTTCACCTGTGAACTGCCGCCTCTCTCGGCAAAATGCCTTGTGGCGTTATGGCCAATTACGGCAATGGTTCTGAGCTCCGATCTGTCAAGGGGCAGCAGGCCATCATTTTTTAACAGCACAATACCTTCGCGTGCCACATCCAGTGCTACTTGCTGATGCTCTTCAACATTTCTTTTCCCGGGGCCGTGGTCGCTCAATGCCGTAGTACGCTGCATCAAACGCAACACCCGCCGCACTTTATCGTCTACATAACTTTCATCTACCTGCCCACTTTCAATCATCTCTTTGGCAGGGTTCGCCAAATAAAACTCTTCATATACAGGATTATCGAAGTCCCTGAGCAACTCCGTGCCCATTTCGATATCGGTTCCGTAAAGCAGAGCCTCACGGGTATCTTTAACCGAAGCCCAGTCGCTTATCACAACACCATCAAACCCCCATTCGCCCTTCAACACTTCATTGTTGAGGTATTCGTGATGTGTGGTATACTGGCCGTTGATTTTATTGTAGGCCCCCATGATGCTCCATATACCGGCATCCTGAACAACAGCCCTGAAAGCGGGGAAATAAATTTCGTGTAGTGCGCGCTTACTTACAATGACATCTATGTTGTGGCGGTCCGTTTCCTGATTATTGGCAGCATAGTGCTTGGCATTTGCAGCCACACCCTGATCCTGCAGACCTCTTACGTAGCCCACTGCCATAGATCCGGTCAGAAAGGGATCTTCACTCATGTACTCAAAATTTCGCCCGTTTAAGGGACTGCGAATAATATTGATTCCGGGACCAAGCAAAACGTTTTTACCCCTCTCTTTGGCCTCGTTGCCCAGTACTTCGCCATATTTATACCCAAAATCCCGGTTCCATGTAGAGGCGAGGGAAATACCAACGGGCAGATAGGTAGCTTCGTCGTCATAATCTTCCAGGGCGTGCCAGCCGCGGCCATGTTCATGACGCACACCGTGCGGGCCATCAGAAAAAACAAGCTCGGGAATGCCCAGCCTGGGAACGCCTCCGGATGTAAAGGATGAACTGGCGTGGATGAGTCCTAATTTTTCATCTAGTGTCATAAGAGCAATTAAAGAGTCGATTTGTGCTTCGGACACTTCTCCCGGGCTTGTTGCCCCGTTAGCCCCTTCATGGTCCGATTCGCATGAAACAAATAAGATACTAGCAGTTAAAATGGCAAGAGTACATAGGTTTTGCTTCATCATATGTTAGTTATATAGGGTTAAACTTATCTCTCAATTATTTTACCTCTTAATGCTTAAATTTATTAAACATTTTTGAAATAAATAACAGCAAAAGAGTCAAAATTAAAATGAGAGTAAGCCAACCTGAAGCTTAATCGGTTGATCTCTCCCTAATCAACACCTCTTTCTCCTTCTTAGACAACTGCTTAATTTGGTATTCCCTTTTGCAGGCGGCTGAACGGTTAGGATGCGGTTCAATAAATACAATCTCTTCCGGATGATGAGCCTGCAAGTATTTCGCCCCTCTCCCCTCGCGGTGCTGATGCCAGCGCCTGATAATGTGATTTGTACTCCCGGTATAGAGATTACCGTTTGTGCAGCGGATGATGTATGTAAACCAGGGTATATTCAATGAGCCATTGGGTTGATTTGGAACGTTACGAAATTTTACCTGCTGTTTAAAACGGTTTTAATAAATGAGCTGTAAGTTGTACAATACACATTGTTAACTATAATTATTATCTCCAGACCAATAGCGTATTCGTGAATAAAAAGAATAATAGACCTGAACGGATTAAGAAGCCTTGGCCAACGAAGGACGCTATGGAGCAGGTTTATAAAATGAAGCTTTGGGGTGATAACAAATCCGATTTTTATTCAGGGGAAGGATCTCATCATCCTGAATTAGTACAACCCTATGTAGATGTTTTGACATCATTTTTGACATCTTTTGAAACTCCCCTTGTTGTATGTGATTTGGGCTGTGGAGATTTTAATGTAGCAAAAGAGTTGGTTAAGCATACTCAGAGGTATATTGCGGTAGATATAGTAGCAGAACTCATAGAACGTAATAAGGAAAAGTTTAAAGAGGTAAATTTAGAGTTCCATTGCCTGGATATCGCATCAGATGACTTGCCCTCAGGAGACTGTGCTTTATTAAGACAAGTACTTCAGCATTTATCGAACAGTGAAGTGCAGCGTATCATCAGTAAGCTGACCGATTATAACTATGTTATTATAACCGAACATCTGCCAGAAGGAGACTTCACACCCAATAAAGAGATTGTTTCCGGGCAAGGAACCAGGCTAAAAAAACAGAGCGGTTTAGACCTGTTAGCTCCACCCTTCAATCTAAAAATAGAAGAAGAGAAACAGTTGCTTTCTATACCCTCAAAGCCCGGTAAAGGAGTTCTGGTTACTACGCTTTATAAACTGTTTTAAACACACTCAGATGCTTAATAACTTACGCTGCGACAGTTGTCCGGCGATTCAGTTCGGGCACAACGATCTGTGATAATNTACGCTTCGTACCCTGAAATACAGCATATATCTACTTTAGTAAAAGGGTAAGACTTTTATAAAGTGAGATTAACCATCTAACCCCTCTTCAACCTGACCTTATCCATTGTTTGCATCTTGAACTGATATCGCTATCTTGATTTTTAAAAAATTTCCTAATACTTAAAACCGGCTCTCGATCACCAAAACAGATACCTGAATCGCCTCGCCCTAACTTACTGTCCGACATTCGTCTGATTCGACGGGTCAAGGGTTGCAGGCCGCCGGTTAATAATTTCTCTTTTTCATGAAAGAAGACCACGTACTTGAACGGGGCCTCGGGCTCACCTCCATCATCGCTATCAGTATGGGGGCGATGATTGGAAGCGGAATCTTCATTCTGCCAGGCCTGGCTATGGCCGAAGCCGGTCCGGCTGTGATACTTGCCTTTGTTATTGCGGGGCTGCTTGTGCTACCGGCCGCATTGAGTATTGCAGAGCTGGGCACTGCCATGCCTGAGGCCGGCGGAGATTATGTTTTTATTGAACGGGGCCTCGGTCCGGGAGCCGGCACCATTGCCGGACTTGGCACATGGCTGATGCTTATGTTTAAGGGAGCCCTGGCGCTGGTTGGCGGCATGTACTACCTGTCGGCCATCATGACGCTTCAAAGCGTTGAAATGGTTGCTGTTATCATCGGCACGATCCTGATTATTGTCAATATCGTCGGTGTTAAACAGACCGGCGGCCTTCAGGTTGTCATGGTTGTTGTAATGGTACTTATACTTGGTTTTTTTGTCTCATTCAGCATGATGAATGTGGAAAGCAGCTTCTATCAGCCCTTTTTTGACGGGGGGACATCGGGGCTGATCAGTGCAACAGTAATGGTACTTATCTCTTACGGTGGCGTAACCAAAGTTGCTGCCGTTGCCGAAGAAATTGAAAATCCCGGACGTAACCTCCCCCTTGGCCTGCTCCTTTCGCTCATTGTTACTACCGTACTCTATGCCCTTATTGTGTATGTACTGGTGGGGCTTGTGGATGGTGAAACGCTTTCCGGCTCAAATATCCCAATGGTTGATGCTGTAGAGCCCTATTTCGGCTTAATCGGAATTCTGTTCATTGTTTTAGCTGCCATGCTTGCTCTGATCAGCACGGCGAATGCGGGAATCCTCACAGCGTCACGCTATCCGTTTGCCCTGAGCCGCGACAAACTTATTCCCCGCTTCTTCGCGCATGTAAGCGAGCGATTTCACACTCCCGTAACCGCTATAGTGATCACGGGCGGCGCAATGCTTCTCATAATTCTGACTCTGCCCGTAGCGGAGATTGCCAAAACCGCCGGAGCTTTTCAGATCGTGGTTTATATCCTTGTAAATATAGCTCTGATTGCTTTCAGGGTCAGAAAGCCTGCATGGTACAAGCCCAAATACAAATCACCGGCCTATCCGTGGATCCAGATATTCGGTGTATTATCAGGCGTTTTTATACTGAGCCAGATGGATACGCTTCCCATTATCGGGGGAGTTGGAATCCTGATCTTCGGCTTCTTTTGGTATTTATTCTACGGCCGGAGCAGAGTGGAAAGAAGAAGCATTATTGCAGATGCCATCGCAGAACGGATCGAGGCAGAACCGGCAGACAAACCCTACAGAATTGTCGTTCCGATTGCCAATCCCATGACACAGCAGCACCTTCTCAGAATTGCCGCTGCAGCTGCCTCAGCTCATGAGAAATCGGAAATCATCGCCGTTAACGTCATTACCCTACCCGATCAGACCGCCCTTGCCCAGGCTGTGGAGTTTGAAGATGAGCGCATCCAGCGTCATGAAAAGCTGATGGAAAAAGCGGAAGACGCGATCGGCAATTACAACATTAAGTTGCGAACAAGGGTTGTGATCGGCCGTAGCATTGAAAATATCATCATTAACCTGTTGAAAAAAGAGAATGCGGATGAGGTAATCCTGGGATGGAAAGGCAAGCGAAAACGGCGGGAATTTATCCTTGGATCCATCATCGATCCCATCGTGAAAGAAGCTCCAAGCAAAGTAACGCTTGTGAAACAGCGCTCCGAAATAATAGGGTCAACCGCGGTCTTCATTGGAACAGGTCCCCACACGAAAGCTGCCGTCAGCAGGGCCGTTGAGCTGGTTGACAGTGAAAAAGACACTTCTCTGACGCTGATTAATATTCAGGATTTAAACCAATACGAGAACCGCGAAGATGCGATCCGCGAAGGGAACATTCTTATTGCCAAAGCCGTGGAGGAAACCGGAATTACAGAGAGAAACTTCAAGCAGAAAGTAATGGTTACCCAAAAAGTGCAGGACGACTTGATCATTGAAGCGAACAACTACGATACAACGTGTATCGGTGCCACCCGGTCTTCCCGCCTGGAAAGCGCGCTCTTCGGTTCTTTTCCGGAGCTGGTCGGTGAAAAAGTAAGAGGCAATGTGCTGATTGTGAGGGGCAGGGAGAAAGCATTCTATTCCACCTGGCACATTATTCAGCGGCTCTTCAACAGGGCATAAACGGCCGGCTGTTCTTTTCGGGACAACGCAACAGGCGGGCAAAGTTCGCCGGTTCTCACACACTCATTTTTTTAAAAGAGACCAGTCAATATTGAATGTTCCGCCTTGGCAGAGAGAGAGTCGGCCAGATATACCCATAGCCTATTCCACATTTCGCAGATAAACCGAATCCAGCTGTTCAGTCTGTCCGGGTTGAAGACGCATCCAGCGGGCTTCCTCTTGGCTGCCGAACGGATGGATCACAAAATGCACGGTGCCGTCGGCTTCCAGTTCGGTAATGTGGAAATGATATCCCGACAACGGTGAGCTTTCCCACGGCCAGAGAGGCTCGGTTCGGTTTCGGCGGGTGTCAAACTCCCCGTCTCCCCAAAGGATCATTACCGGGGCACCGCCGGCCGTTTCCGGGAGTTCCGGCATCTCTTCACTGTTAAAGATCTGAATTCGGGCAGAAACGTCAGGTACCGGAGTCAGTTGTTGAAAACGGAAGTGTACGTTCACACTGTCGGCTGCAACCGAGACAGAGTGGCCGGGCATATGGAGCCGGATCGACTCAAGCCCTTCAAAAAGTGACGCAGCACGAATTGCAACACGGCCGGCTGCCTGCCAGTCGTGGATAATTTCCGGTATTTCTAATGGATCGTTAAGGATTTCTTCAGCGTTCTCCGTGTTTCCGGTCCAGCGCAGGATCAGGGCTGCATCTTCGAGTGAAACCTCAAGATTTTTTGGTCGAAAAATTCCCTGAACGGTATTGAACAGATAGTCCAGGTCGCCCTCTGCCGGGAGTCTGCTCAGGCCGGTACCGCTGTAGTTGATGCGGAGCCGGTCGGCCGGACGATTTGTTTCGGGATCGGGCCAGTTTAATGCAGCCAGTTCCGTGCCGTTGCGGTGAATGCGAAGATTCAGACTGTCTGTATCCTTCCTACTTGTGAGGCGGCTTGACCGGTCAGCGATTGACCGTAAACGCTGAAGGGCTCGAATGTTGGGTTCCGTGAATGAAGGGTCCAGCGTCACATCCAGGTGAAGCACCGACCGCTCCTGTCTGAAATCGACACGGTTGTTTCCTTCCGGCAGCTGGCGTTCCACATGAATCAAGGCATCTTCCAAAGGGAGCCAATCGATCTGACTTCGGGCCAATTCACTGGCCGCCAGCCCGACGAAGCTTGCCGCCACCGCTACAAGCAGCCTTATGAGGATCACGCTGCGTTTTCCCGCGATCCAGCTTTCACCCTCCGCCCTGTAAAGCAGTGCGAACAGAGCGGCGGGCGCCCAGAAGAATAATGCTTTTGTAAGTCTGATTCCAAATCCGGTCTCAATCCCGTAACTGCCGCTCGTGATGCGAAAAAAGAATATACCGGTCAGAACTGCACCCGCAAATCCAATCATCAAGTAGCTGTGGACTGGATGAGGATCGGTGTATTCTTTGTCGGTAAAAATCAGGTTCAGTGGAATCAGGATCAGCACTGCAACCAGCAGTCCGTCAAGAATAAGATCACGCAGAGTTCCCGGTTCCGGTATCGTAAACAGGAGCAGACACGCAATAAAAAGCAGGCCGGGGTAGAGATATTTGTTCATGCGGGACGGTTGATAGGTTTACTTATAGCTCGCAAGCACAACTTTTTCACTATTATCTAATTTGATAATGCATTGATTAGTAACAAAAATGAGCCGACTAATGAACACAATAATTGATCCTTTTAAATGTGGAGATGTCAGAACACCTTTTGATTGAACCGGATTTACACAAAAGCAAAAGATGAATTCGGACGTTTCCACAAAGGGATTTAGAAGATGAAATAAATACCGCAAGAATAGAAATGTTAATCATGGCTATAATCTGTGTTTATTGCCTTTAATAACAATTCCTCAACCTACTTCATAAAAGAAACCGTTTTTACAATAAGCCTCCCCAATTCATGATTACCTGTGATATTAATTTTACTTAGCGCTTCATCTTCGGTTATGCTCTTGGTAAAGATACGCCATGCGGTATCATCATCAATTTCAATTCTTGTATTCGGTGTTTCATGATCTGCTTTAAAAAGCTGCCAGTTACCATTTTCAAATACCAGCAGCCAGTTCTCATCAATAACACCTGAAATATATATCTTAACCGTTTCATCTATTCCGTAAGGTACATATGTATTGTAGACCGGAGGTACTCCCCGTATCAACGTACAGATTAGAGGCGAAAGCCATCTCTTCTGCAAAAGAAGCGGCCTTCCCACGGCTTCTCTTATTTGTTGCTGATGATGCCACTTTTCGGTGTATTCACGGGCAATATCAAACCAATTCCGGGACTCATTTTCACCGGCCCAGCCTACGCTGAACAATGCTGCTCCATTCGGATCAAGCTCTTGCAAATGTTGAACCACTTTAGGTGTTGTGAATTCGGTTAATTCAATAATCAGGGTTGGACTCAGCCGTTTGGCGGCGTTAATCCATCTATTATTAACTTCATTTAAATAAGTTACCAGCGATTCATAGTCATGAATAGGATCTGAGGGTTCAGGCAAGGTATGTTTGTCGCGGTGAAGAGATAATCTTCTTAAATCTCCATCGAGCAAGTGAGCGGCAATATCTTTGACACTCCATGTTGTACTGGACGTATCATAATCCCATTCTTCCTGAGACAGCGATTTTAATAATGAAATTAATTCTTGCTGTATTTCCTCAAAGATTGGAACAGCATCGATTTCCGATAAAGGGTTCAGCTTGTTCTGCTGCATGACGGGTTTGTATACGTGTAGTAATGATCAATCACCAATTTGCATCGGATACCCTGATTCAAAATTTCCATTCACAATTTGATTTAACCGATTTTCAATCAGCTTTTTTCTAAATCTTGATAGATAATCAATATGCAATACCCCATTCAAATGATCATTCTCATGCTGTAAAATTGAGGCTATGATTCCCCTAGCCTCAATTTCGTGCTGTTTAAAATTTCGGTCCAAACAGAGAAGTTTAATCTCATTCGGCCTTTCTATTTTAACAGGGAGGTTGGGGATGGAAAGACACCCTTCTTCAAACTCTGCTTTTTCCTGGCTTTCAAATACAATTTTCGGATTAATACAGACGATAGTTTGCCGGGGAATCTTACGGCGCTCACTTTCCGGTAATGATGATCGTGCTCCGGATAAATCTGCTACAAATATGCGTAAACTTTTACCAATCTGAGGAGCGGCAAGGCCTGCGCCATCGGCATTTCTCATGGTATGTAACATGTTATCAATTAATTCCTGTATATCATCAGAATTCTCTGAAACCGGCATCGCTTGCTTATGTAGAATCGGATCACCGTATGCCCGAATTCGAAGTATCATAGAATAATTTTGTACCTATGCTTTGTTAAGGGTTCAAAATCTATTAAATAAGTCATCCAGGACTGATCTGTTCCTTATTACACTTATCACCGATGCTGCCCAAATAGCTCCGTGCAACAAGGGTTTAATCCATGCTAAACTAACACCCAGTAAATGTAAGGCCGAACCGAAAAAGAAATTGAATAGAATAGTTAGCAGAAAAAACATAAGATACAGTGGAAGAAGAGTCCCAAAAAATATTATGGCAATATTTACATATTTATTCTCATACTTCTCACGAATTTCTATCTGCTTATTTTTTTGCTCTTCCAATTCCAGCTTTCTGCGGAGCTTTTGATCAAGTTTTTTATTCATGGGTAAAGGTTTCGCTTCTCATCAATTCTTTATTATGCTCAGGTAAATCAAAAATATAGGGAAAAGTCATTTCTTTAGTTTATGGAGATTCTTCGGATCCAACCACAAAAATACTGGCCGGGGTGGCGGCCGTTTCCAACCGATTGAAGAGAGTGGGCGCTTTTCAGCCCATAGAGTCAGGAGTACCACGGCAACAGCCAAAAACCACATGACGAACAGACCC